>Ga0073934_10001775_pt1 | contig 49277 bp, 46 predicted proteins | sample LarsenN4metaG_FD_76834 | JGI IMG/M metagenome (GOLD analysis project Ga0073934, IMG submission 76834) | Hot spring sediment bacterial and archeal communities from British Columbia, Canada, to study Microbial Dark Matter (Phase II) - Larsen... ...
CGCGCTGCTGCTGCACCCGGCCGGCCGCTACGCGCTCACCGGCCTGGCGAGCGACTGGCCGGCCGCCGACGCCGGCGCGCTGCGCGCCGCGCTGCAGGGCCTGCGCGACTCGCGCCTCGCGCTCAAGCAGCAGGCCTTCCACGCACTGCGCGACCTGACCAACGGCGCCTACTTCGCCGACCCCAGCACCTGGCGCGCGATCGGCTATCCGGGCCCGATGAAGGTCTGAGTCCACCATGAGTTCGCTTCCCGACCCCATCCGCGCCGGCCTCGAACGAGGCTGGAAGGTGCACGGCCCCGGCCGCGCCCCGCTGCCCGACAAGCTGCAATGCGACGTCGCCATCGTCGGCAGCGGCGCCGGCGCCGGCATCACCGCCGAGCTGCTCAGCGCCGCCGGCCTCAGCGTGGTTATCGTCGAAGAGGGGCCGCTGCGCTCGTCGGCCGACTTCAACCAGCTCGAGTCCGAGGCCTACCCGCAGCTCTACCAGGAAAGCGCGGCGCGCAAGACCGCCGACAAGGCCATCGGCATCCTGCAGGGCCGCTGCGTCGGTGGCTCGACCACCGTGAACTGGACCAGTTCGTTCCGTACGCCATCGGCCACGCTGGCGTACTGGAAGCAGCGCTTCGAGCTGCCCGAGATGAGCGACGAGGCCATGTCGCCCTGGTTCATGGCCGCCGAGCGGCGCCTGGGCATCGGCCCCTGGCTGGTGGCGCCCAACGCCAACAACGACAAGCTGCGCCTGGGCGCAGCGCGGCTCGGCATCCCGGCCGCGGCCATCCTGCGCAACGTGCGCGGCTGCTGGAACCTCGGCTCCTGTGGGCTGGGTTGCCCCACCAACGCCAAGCAGTCGATGCTGGTCACCACCATCCCGGCCGCGCTCGACCGCGGCGCGGTGCTCTTCGTGCAGACGCGTGCCGAGCGCATCGAGCTGCAGGGCGACAAGGCCAGCGGCCTCGTCTGCCGCGCCGTGCAGCTCAACGGCGCGCCGGCGAGCGAGCAGACCACGCTCGTCAGCGCGCGCCACGTCGTGGTGGCCGGGGGCGCCATCAACACGCCGGCGCTCATGCTGCGCTCCGCGCTGCCCGACCCGCACGGCCGCCTCGGGCGGCGCACCTTCCTGCATCCGGTGGTGCTGTCCACGGCGATCTTCGACGAGCCCATCCAGGGCTGGCAGGGTGCGCCGCAGACCATGTACACCGACCACTTCCTCGAGGTGGCACCGATCGACGGGCCGATCGGCTACAAGCTCGAGGCGCCGCCGCTGCACCCGGTGATCGCCTCGTCGTCGCTGGCCGGCTTCGGGCTCGAGCAGAGCGCGGCGCTGAAGGACTTCGCGCGCACGCAGGCGCTGCTGGCGCTCCTGCGCGACGGCTTCCACGAGCAGTCGCCAGGCGGCCGCGTGCAGCTCGGCAAGGACGGCGGCGGCGTGCTCGACTACCCGCTCACGCCCTTCGTGCTCGACGGTGCGCGCCGCTCGCTGCTGTCGATGGCCGAGATCCAGTTCGCCGCCGGCGCCAGGACCGTGACGCCGGTGCACGAGCAGGCCCGCCCCTACACGAGCTGGCAGGAGGCCAAGGCGGCGATCGAGGCGCTGCCGATGGAGCCGTACCGGCTGCGCCTGTTCAGCGCGCACGTCATGGGCGGCGCGGGCATGGCCGGCAAGCCCGAACTCGGCGTGGTGCGGCCCGACGGCCGCCACTGGCAGGTCGCCAACCTTTCGGTGCACGACGGCTCGCTGTTCCCCACCAGCGTGGGCGCCAACCCGCAGCTGTCGATCTACGGCCTCGTCACCAAGCTGGCCACGCGGCTGGCCAAGGACCTGAGCGGCCGCGACGTCGCCCTGCTCGACGCCTGATGCTGGCGCGGCTGCAGCAGGCCATCACGATCGGCCTGGCGGCGCTCGCCGTGGTCTGGCTGGTGCTCGTGTGGCGCGCCGGGCATCCGGGCTGGGCGGTGGCCGGCGCGGCGGTGCTGCTGTTCGGGCATGCCCTGTTCCTCGGCGTCGAGTTCGTGCTGCTGGCCCGCGTGCACGGCGACGACCCGGCGCCGCGCGCCAGCGCCGCGCAGCTGCTTGCGGCCTGGTGGGGCGAGTCGCTGGCGGCGCCGCAGGTCTTCTGCTGGCGGCAGCCCTTTCGCAGCGCGCTGTGGCCCGACTACCTGCCCGACCACCTGCCCGACCACCTGCCCGACGGCGCCGCGGGCCGCCGCGGCGTGCTCTTCATCCACGGCTTCGTCTGCAACCGCGGGCTGTGGAACCCCTGGCTCGGCAAGCTGCGCGAGCGCGGCGTGCCCTACGTGGCCGTGAACCTCGAGCCGGTGTTCGGCTCGATCGACGAATACGCCGCGCCCATCGAGCAGGCCGTGCGCGCGCTCGAGCGCTGCACCGGACAGGCGCCCATCGTGGTGGCGCACAGCATGGGCGGCCTGGCGCTGCGCCGCTGGTACGCCGAGCAGTCGGACGCCGCTCGCATCGAACACGCCATCACCATCGGCTCGCCGCACCACGGCACCTGGCTGGCGCGCATGGCCTTCAGCCGCAACGGCGCGCAGATGCGGCAGCGCTCGCGCTGGCTGGCCACGCTCTCCGGCCGCGAGGACAAGACGCGCCGTTCGCGCTTCACCTGCTTCTACGGCCACTGCGACAACATCGTCTTCCCGCCCAGCACCGCCACGCTGCCGGGGGCCGACAACCGGCACCTCGAGGGCGTGGCGCACGTGCACATGGCCGACCACCCGGCGCCCTGGGCCGAACTGGAGCGGCGCCTGACCGCAACGCGCTGACCGGGCCCGCTCAGCCGCTGGTCAGGCGCGATCGATCCCGATCACGGCCCGGCCGCGATCAGCCGGCTCATCTGCCCGGCATTCACCATCACCCAGCGCAGCGTGAAGCTGCCGGCCACGACCAACAGCGCCGGCAGCGGCAGCCAGCGCAGCAGCAGCGCCGGCGAGCGTTGCGCCAGCAGCAGCGCCTGCACGGCCAGCGGCAGCAGCAGTCCGAGCGCGATGTCGATGCCCCAGAAGCTCGCCGCGAACGGCCCCGTGGTCAGCAGCGCCAGCGCCTGCACGTGCGAGGCCGACGAGGTGGCGAGGTTGGCGACGTAAAGCCCGATCAGCACCAGCTCGCCGACGATGAAGCCGATGTTCGCGCGCACCAGCTCGCCGAGCGCCTCGCGCGGCGGCGCCGTCTCGCCGAGCGGCTGCACCAGCGTGGCGAGCCCGCCGGTCACGAATCCCGACGGCGCCGCGCCGTCGCCGCGCAGCCAGGCGCCGAGCATCAGCAGCGCCGAGCCGGCGCACAGGCCCGAGAGCAGGAACAGCAGCGGCAGCGCCGCGCTGTTCCACAGCGGCCGCGCCACCATCGTGTTGAGCAGCAACCCGGTGTAGGTGCCCAGCGACACGCCCAGCGCCACGTTGGCGATGCCGAGCGCCGCCAGCCGGCGCGGCGAGCCGGTGAGCGCGTCGGAAGCGCGCTGCAGCAACGGCAGCCGGGCGCCAAGCCACGGCCAGCTCGAAGGCAGACGCACCAGCATCGAGGCTAGCAGCACGCCGTACACGAGCAGCAGCGTCCACGAGCCCCAGGACATCGGCGCCGAGGGCTGCACGGTCAGGAACACGCGCCACGCGTACCAGCGGTGCGCGAGGTCCAGCCACAGCGCCAGCATGCCCACGTTGAGCAGCGCAAAGCCGAGCAGCGGCGCCTGCCAGGCCGCGAAGCTTCGTGCTTGCTCGCCGCGCGCCGCGCGCAGCAGCGCGATGCCGCCCATGATCATCAGCCCGGCGACGGCACCGCCGACGAACAGGTAGACCGGGATCTCCCAGGTCCAGCCGGCGAGCACCGGGTCGACGCCCGGGTTGTGGCGCGTGCTGGTGAACTCGACGGCGGCAGACATCTTCTTCGAGCCTCGATCAGGTGAGGTAGAACACGCGCGGCCTGGTGCCCGCCTCGGGCAGCAGGGTGTGCCAGCGGCGCGACGCGAGCAGCTTGTTCACTTGGCTCTTCGGATCGTCGAGGTCGCCGAAGTGCATGCAGCGCGTCGGGCACACCGACACGCAGGCCGGGTCGAGCCCGTCCTTCACGCGGTGCGTGCAGAAGGTGCACTTGTCGACGTAGCCCTTCGGATGCACGTAGCGCGCGCCGTAGGGGCAGGCGGCCAGGCAGGCCTTGCAGCCGATGCACTTGTCGGCCGTCACGTGCACCACGCGGCCGAAGTCCTCGACGTGGCTCGCGCCGGTCGGGCAGCAACTCACGCAGGGCGGGTCGTCGCAGTGGTTGCAGCGCTCGGAGCGGATCTCCATCGTCAGGTTCGGGAAGGTGCCGCGCACCTCGGTCGTGATCCAGTCGCGGCAGTACCCGGCCGGCACGTCGTTCTCGGTCTGGCAGGCGACCACGCAGTCCATGCAGCCGACGCACTTGCGCGTATCGATGACCATGCCGAATCGCGCCATCTCAAGCTCCCTCGCTCACCTTCGCCAGCTTGACGAAGTTGCCGTGGATGCTGGTCGCACCCATCAGCGGATCGGTGGCGTAGCGCGTGTTCAGCGCCGCGGCGCTGGCGCCCTTCAGGTACGCGGTCTTCAGCGCCTTGGCCTTGTGGCCGAAGCCGTAGACCATGTAGACGCAATCCCCGCGGATGCGCTGGGTGGCCTTCACGCGCACGCGGTTGCTGACCACGCCGTCCTGGTTGGTGAGCGTCACCCAGTCGCGGTGCGCCAGACCGAGCCGGGCCGCGACGTCGCTGTTGACCCAGACCTCGTTGTCGGGCATCAGGTCGTGCAGCAGCGGGTTGGTCTGCGTGCGGCTGAAGGTGTGCACCGGGGCGCGGCCGGTGATGAGCCTGAAGTGGCCTGCAGGCGCCTCGGGGTGCGCGGTGTACTTGGGCACCGCGTCGAAGCCGGCCTTGGCGAGCTGATCGGACCAGAACTCGACCTTGCCGCTCGGCGTGTCGAACGTGAGCTCGAGGCCTTCGTCCACCGTGGCCGGCTTGTGCGTGCCCATGATCACGCCGTCCTTGACGAGTTGCTCCCAGCTCAGTCCGGCGGCCGTGACGCGCTGCTTCAGGTAAGGCTCCAGGCTGTCGAAGGGCATGCACGCGCCGACGCCGAGCTTGTCGGCCAGCTGCTTGGCGATCCACCACGCCGGCTTCTGCTCGTGCGGCGGCGCGACGACCGGCTGACGCAGCGCCACCCAGCCAGTGCGGCCGTAGCCGACGAGCAGCTCGTCGTGCCGCTCGAAGAAGGTCGTGTCGGGCAGCACCACGTCGGCATAACCGGCCATCTCGCCGGGCACCGTGTCGCACACGACGAGCAGGTCGAGCTTGTCGATCGCGTCCAGCGTCTCGCGCTCGTTCGGCAGCGCCTGCATCAGGTTGGCCGAGTAGACGACCCAGCCCTTGATCGGATAGGGCTTGCCGGTGAGCGTGGCCTTGCGGATGCTCGTCGTGATGCCCTCGTCGGCGAACGGGAACTCGCTGCCGTCGCCGCCGTCGGCGCGCGGCCGCTCGCTCTTGGGGTAGGGCGGCAGCGGATAAGGCGGCACCTTCAGGCTCTGCGCGACGTACAGCCCGCCGGCGCGGCCGTAGCTGCCGACGAGCGCGTTGAGCAGCGCCACCGCGCGGCTGCGCTGCGTGTCGTCGCCGTACCAGTTCACGCGCCGCCCGGGGTGCACGATGGTGGCCGGCCGGTGGCTCGCCAGCTCGCGCGCCGCCGCGACGATCAGCTCCGCGCTCACGCCGGTGATGCCGGCGGCCCACTCGGGCGTGTAGCTCTTCAGTTCGCCGGCGAACTTGTCGAAGCCGTGGCCGTGCCGGGCGACGAAGTCGCGGTCGTAGCGGCCCTCGTTCACGAGCAACTGCATCCACGCCAGCAGCAGGGCCAGGTCGGTGCCGGGCTTCACCGGCAGCCAGTACCTGGCCTTGCTCGCCGCCACCGAGTGGCGCGGGTCGACCACGATGACCGTGGCACCGCGCTCGATGGCCTCGGCGAACTCCTGCACCTGCGTGTTGTGCATGTTCTCGCCCAGGTGCGAGCCGATCAGCACCAGGCAACGCGTGTTGCGGATGTCGGTGGGCTCGGGCGAGCCGACACCGGCGCCGAAGGTGAGCGCGAATCCTGCATCGCGCGCGCCGCGGCACTGCGCGTACGACGAGCCGGCGATGTTGATCGCGCCCCAGCTCTTGAGCACATGCTGGAAGAAGCGCTGGCCGAAGCCGTGGTTGAGCAGCGCCACCGCCTCCGGGCCGTGCTCGGCCTTGATGCGGTTCATGCGTTCGGCCACGTAGCCGATCGCCTCGTCCCAGCTGGCCGTCTTCCACTGCTCGGCGCCGCGCGCGCCGGTGCGGATGAGCGGCTGGCGCAGGCGGTCGGGGTCGTAATGCGCGCCCACGGCGCCGGTGCCGCGCGGGCACAGCCGGCCGCGGCTCTGCGGGTCGAGCGGGTTGCCTTCGAACTTCCACAGCTTGCCGTCGCGCAGATGCGCGATGCCGCCGCAGCGCCAGAAGCACATCTCGCAAAAGGTGGGCAGCGTGGTCACGCCGGCGCCGGTGGTGCTTGCGGCATTGGCGGCACTGGCCGCGTTCGAGGCCAGGATGGGCCACGTCGCCCCGCCCGCGGCCGCGGCACCGAAGGTCGCGGCCGAGATCTCGAGGAATCGACGCCGGTTCAGCGTACTGCGCACATCAGGCTCCCGCTCTCACTCCGCCGGCTTCCAGTGCGCGAATCGCCGCTCGAGCCCGCGCGTGCCGAAAACCGCGCCCACCAGCATCGCGCCGAAGACCAGCACCCACCAGCCCATGCCGATGCCGGTGAGCGCGGGCAGGGTCACCTCGCCGATCTGCCCGGCCTTGATCCAGTCCTCGATGCCCGGCGTGAACTCGGCATAGACCCACACGCCGGCCAGCAGGCCGAGCGCGAACAGCCACGCGTCGATGCGCCCGAGCGCCGAGGCCGCGACCGCCGTGCCGGGGCAATAGCCGCCTACCACGAACCCGGCGCCGAAGACCAGCCCGCCGACCAGCGCGGCGAGCAGGTGGGTCGGCTCGACGTAGAGCTCGGACAGGTCGAGCCAGCCGAACGCGGCGAACGCGGCCAGCCCGGCCATCGCGGTGACGATGGCCGTGAACATGACCTTCAGCACCGCCATGTCGTGCAGGTAGAACACCGCGGTCAGCTTGCGCGCGCTGCCGAAGCCGGCGCGTTCGAGCGCGAATCCGAAGCCCGCGCCCAGCAGCAGCGCGACGGCGAGTTCCGCGGCGACGCTGAATTCGACGTGGGAAGCCAGCGGCAGCATCACAGCCACTCCTTGCGCACGAAGTACGCCAGCGCGTAGCCCGACGCGAACACCGCGAGCATGAACACCAGGCTGCCGGCGTTGAGCATCGCCCCGCCGGTGAGCGCCTGTCCGCTGGTGCAGCCCTTGGCCAGCTTGGCGCCGTAGGCGACGATGAAGCCACCCGCGAAGGCGAGCAGCAGCCGCGTGTGGTCGCCCGTGCGCGGCCCGCGTTCGATGCGCACGCCGAGCCGGCCGCCCAGCCAGCCCGACACGAAGGCACCGAGCGCCGCGCCCACGAGCAGCACGAGCGTCCAGTTGGCCAGCGGCGCGCCCTCGTTCCAGTAGCGCGCGTGCACGGCGTTGGCGGTCACGTCGGCGCCGAGCAGGCTCGCCAGCCACGTGGCGAGCGCCGCGAAGCCAGCCGTGGCGCCGAGGCCGCGCCCGGTGATCAGGTAGGTCAGCAGCAGCACGCCGCCGAGCAGCAAGCCGGCCAGATAGGGGTTCCACAGCGCGCGCGGACGCGGCTTCGTGGCGCTGCCGGCAGGCGGCGCATCGATGCGGGCCGGGTGGGCGAAGCTGATCGGCATGACACGGTCGAGCAGATGACGACGATGTGATTGCCGCCGCGATCGGCGCGCAGCGCATTGAGCGCCGGCAAGAGGCGTCCGCCGCCGTCGGCGCGAGCGCGCCGAGCTTGCTTCAGATCAAGATCACAGACTCACAGCTCACAGCTCACAGACGCGCGCCGGCGAGCGGCACGTCCGCGTCGCGCCAGGCGCGGGCGAGCCGGGCCTGCACGAGCACTGCGGCGGCCGTGCGCCCGCGCTCGCGGTCGCGCTCGACCATGGCGAGGCCGGCCAGCGACCAGCCGTTCTCCGGGTAGTGGCGCAGGTCCTGCGTGAACACGGCCGCGGCTTCGTCGAAGCGGCGGACCTGGACCAGCGCGTTGCCGAGCGCGTGCCGCGTGGGCGCGAGCCACAGGTGCGGCTCGTCGGGCTCGAACGCGTCCTCGATCTGCACCGCGCGGCGGTAGGCGGACAACGCGGCGTCGACGCGGCCCGCGGCGAGCGCGAAGTCCGCTTCGAGCGTGCGCTGCGCGATCTCCACCAGCGCCGCCGCCGCATGCACGTTCTTCACGCGCAGCGCCTGCAGCTCGCTCGCGCGTGCGGTCTCGTCGAGCGCGGCCCGTTCGCGCTCGGCGTCCGGCGCCCGCCCCAGGCGCAGCAGCGCGGTGGCGCGCGCGTAGTGCCACATCGCGCGTGGGTAGGCCTCGTTGCCGTCGGGCGGCCGCGTGCCGCTGGCGATGCGCTGCCACTGCCCGAAGCGCACCAGCGCGAACAGCGGCAGCGCCAGCAGGTGCTGCAGCGTGCCCGACAGCCGCTCGGGCCGCCGCGGCCCGCAGCCCGCCGCGAAGGCCTGCTCGGCGGCCTGCAGCGCGCGCGCCGCGCGCCCCTGCATCGACGCCGAGGCCCACAGGAAGTGATGGTTGTGCGCCACGTAGGCCACGCGGTACGCGCCCTGCGCGTCCACCTGCTCGAGGTAGCGCCGGTCGGCCTCGATCGCGCGCTCGCCGGCCGCGCTCGCCGCGGCGTAGTCGCCCAGGCGCATGTCGATGTGCGCCGGCATGTGCAGCAGGTGCGCGCTGCCCGGCACCAGCGTGCGCAGCCGCGCGGCGGCGGCCCGCGCGCGCTGCGGCGCGCGCGAGCCTTCCATCAGGTGCACCCAGGCGTGGTTGGCGCCGGGGTGCCGCGGGTCGATCGCGAGGGCGCGTTCGAGCAGGCGCTCGAGGGCCGGCGTCCAGGGCTGCGCGCGACCGTCGGGGCGCCACCAGTCGTAGGGATGCTGGCTCATCAGCGCCTCCGCGGCGAGGGTGGCGATGTCGGCATCGCGCGCGCGCCGCCCGGCCAGCGCCTGCATGTGCTGCGCGTAGGCCGCGTCGTAGGTTTCGCGGGCGCCGGGCCGCGGGTGGAGCGCCGACAGGGCGTCGATCAGCTCGCGCCAGCGCGGCGCGGCGCGTGCGCGCAAGGCGCGGGCGCGCTCGAGCGCGGCGTGCACCGCGGGCGCGTCGGCCGGCTGCATCTCGGTGTTGAGGTTGGGCCCAAGCGCCCAGGCCTGGCCCCATGCGGCGCAGGCGCAGTCGGGGTCGATCGCCAGCGCGCCAGCGAACGAGCGCGCCGCCTCGGCGGCATTGAAGCTCCACGCCAGCACCATGCCCTGCGCGCAATAGCGTCGCGCCAGGGCGCTGCGCGAGGCGTCGTCGACGCGGTACGCGCCCATGCCGTCGAACAGCGGGGCGGGTGGGTGTGCGGGGGGCGCGACCTGCGGTGCGGTGTGCGGTGCGGACTGTGGTGCGGCCGGCGTTGCCGCACCGCGCCGCGCCGGCGCGAGCGCGGCGGCGATCGTTGCGGCGACGAGCCTGCGGCGTGGGACCGGCATCGCACTCATGCTATCTTCGCCGCCGCTCCGGCTCGCACCAGGAAGGACTCGCATGTTCACGAAGCTCTTGACCGCCCTCACCGTGGCCCTGTTCGCCGCGGCCACCGCCCAGGCGCAGACCGCGCCGGCCAAGCCCGCCGCACCGGCCGCCGCGGCCGACAAGAAGCCCGCCGCGGCCAAGCCCGCCGCCTCGGCGGCGCAGGCCGGCGAGAAGAAGGAGGCCAAGAAGGAGAAGAAGGAGAAGAAGGGCGGGTGCTGAGCGCCCCGAGCAGGGCCGGACCTGCCGGCCCGCCGGCCGGACATTGATCCGGCTCACCACGACGGCCGCCGCGAGGCGGCCGTCGGCGTTTTCGGGCCTGCCGTTGCCGCATCTCAAGATCCGCGCCGCGCCGGCGTGAGCCAATGCGATCAAGCGCTGCCGGACCGACGTCGTGGACCGATGACAAGCGCATCGGCTCGGCACGCGATGACGTTGGAGGACGAGATGAGCGTGCTGATTCGCAATCTGGTCGCGGTCGCGGCCGGCATGGTGGTGTTCGGGGGCATGGCCGGTACGGCCTCGGCGCAGAGCGCGCCGGCGGGCAAGCCGGTGCAGCCGGCGGTGTGCAACTCCTGCCACAAGGCCGAGCCGGGCGTGGTGCGCGGCTACCTCGACGGGGTGGCCTTCAAGTCGCAGTCGATGCAGCTCGGCCTGGGCGGCCCGACCGAGATCGTGCGCTTCGACCCCAAGGCGCTCAAGGTGCTCGACGCCGGCGAGGAGAAGAAGGTCGAGCACCTGCGCGAGGTGAAGAAGGGCCACGAGGCGCGCATCGAGTACGTCGAGCGCGACGGCCTCAAGTTCGCGACGCTGATCGACCTGAAGGGCCCGATCAAGATCGCGCCGGCCAAGCTGATCTTCTACCCCGAGGTCGAGAAGCTCGTCGCGCTCGGGCCCGACAAGGCCGGCTTCACGCTGATCGACTCGCGCCCGCTGCCGCGCTTCCAGGAGGGCACGATCCCCGGCTCGATCAACCTGCCGTACCCGCAGTTCGACAAGTTCGTCGACCGCCTGCCGGCCGACAAGAACCGCCTGGTGATCTTCTACTGCCAGGGCATCACCTGCATGATGAGCCCGAGTTCGCTGCGCCGTGCCGAGGCGCTGGGCTACACCAACCTGAAGGTCTACCGCGAGGGCTGGCCCGAGTGGACGCAGAAGAACGTGGGCGTGATGGCGCCGCAGGCGTTCAAGGAGGCCTGGCTCGACAAGGGCATCCCGCACGTGCTGATCGACGCGCGCGCGCCGCTGGAGATGGCGCGCGGGCACATCGCCGGCGCGGTGTCGCTGACGCCCGAGCAGGTGAAGGCAGCGCTCAAGGCGTTCCCGGACAAGAAGCTCAAGGCGCCGTTCATGGTCTACGACGGCGGGGGGGACGGCGACGGCGACGCGGCGCGGAAGGTGGCGCAGGCCATCACCGCCGCCGGTTATCCGCAGGTCAACCTGATCCCCGGCGGCTTCGCGGCCTGGACGCGGGCCGGCTATCCCACGGTGGCCGGCGTGCCGACGAGCACCGTGGCGTACGTGCCCAAGCCGCGGCCGGGCGAGATCCCGATCGCCGAGTTCAGGAAGTTCGCCGCCGCCACGCCGCCCGACGTGCTGATCCTCGACGTGCGCAACACCGACGAGGCCAACGCCGGGATGATCAAGGGCGCGCTGCTCGTGCCCGACGAGGAGATCATGCGGCGCATGGCCGAGATCCCCAAGGACAAGCGCATCATCACGCACTGCTCGACCGGCGTGCGCGCCGAGATGGCCTACCACAAGCTCAAGGACGCGGGCTACAACGTCGGCTTCGTGAAGGCCGATCTGGAGATCGACAAGAACGGCGTGCTGAAGATCAAGTCCTGATGCCCAAGGGGCGCGCACGCGGCACGCCCGGGCGGGCGGGGGCAGGGCCGGGGCTCAGCCCTTGCTCAGCACCCCGCGCCGCATCTGGTCGAGCTCCATGCTCTCGAACAGGGCCTTGAAGTTGCCCTCGCCGAAGCCCTGGTCGCCCTTGCGCTGGATGAACTCGAAGAAGATCGGCCCGAGCTGGTTCTCGCTGAAGATCTGCAGCAAGAGCTCGCCGGCCTTGCCGTCGACGAGGATCTTGCGGCGCTGAAGCTCGGCCACGTCCTCGCCGTGGCCGGGGATGCGCTTGTCGACCAGCTCGTAGTAGGTGTCGATGGTGTCCAGCAGCTTCACGCCGCTGGCGCGCAGCGCGTCCACCGTCCTGAACAGGTCGGTCGAGCCGAGCGCGATGTGCTGGATGCCCTCGCCGTGATAACGGTCGAGGTACTCCTGGATCTGGCCGGCCTTCTCGTTGCCTTCCTCGTTGATCGGGATGCGGATCCGGCCGCACGGGCTGGTCATGGCCTTGCTCTTGACGCCGGTGACCTGGCCTTCGATGTCGAAGTAGCGGATCTCGCGGAAGTTGAAGATGCGCTCGTAGAAGCCGGCCCACTCGGCCATGCGGCCGCGGTGCACGTTGTGCGTGAGGTGGTCGATGTAGGTCAGGCCGAAGCCCGGCGGGTTCAGGCTGGCCCCGGAGTCGGGGCCGAGCGGCTCGAAGTCGACGTCGTAGAAGCCGATGTTGCCGATCTCGCCGTCCTTGGCGCCGCCCTTGCCGCGCCACTTGTCGACCAGGTAGATCAGCGAGTCGCCGATGCCCTTGATGGCCGGGATGTTCAGCTCGCCAGGGCCGGCCGTGCCCGCGTAGCCCCAGGCGCCGAGCGCCAATGCACGCTCGTAGGCGGCCTTGGCGTCCTGCACGCGGAAGGCGATGGCGCAGATGCTCGGCCCGTGCAGGCGCGCGAAGCGCTGCGCGAAAGAATCGGGCTCGGCGTTGACGATGAAGTTGATCTCGCCCTGCCGGTACAGCAGCACGTTCTTGCGCCGGTGGCGCGCGATGGCCTTGAAGCCCATGCGCTCGAACAGCGCGCCCATCGCGGCGGGGTCGGGCGCAGCGTACTCGATGAACTCGAAGCCGTCGGTGCCCATCGGGTTGTCCCAGGGGGTGAATCGCATCGTCGCCCTCGCGTGCGGATGGGAAAAACGGCACTGTAGGGCATGTGCAGAGCGGTGGCCGGCGCCTCGCCGACAATCGCGACCCATGTTCGAGTGGATCAACGACCTGTCGCTGTGGCTGCAATCGTGGATGAGCGCCGAGGCGGGCCTGTGGGGCCTGTTCATCTCGGCCTTCGTCTCGGCCACCATCCTGCCCGGCTCGAGCGAGGTCGTGATGACCGCCCTCGTCACCGCCTACCCGGCACTCGCCTGGCAGGCCTTCGGCGTGGCCACCGCGGGCAACGTGCTCGGCTGCCTGCTCACCTTCGGCATGGGCTGGTACGGGCGCGATGGCTACGAGCGGCTGCGCAACGTCAAGGTCGATCTGTCCAGCGCCAACGCGCAGCGCCTGCAGCGCTGGGGGCCGCCGGCGCTGTTCCTCGCCTTCCTGCCGCTGGTGGGCGACGCGCTCGTGCTCGCCGCCGGCTGGCTGAAGATGCCGCTGCTCAAGAGCCTGCTCTGGATCGCCGCCGGCAAGGGCGCGCGCTACCTGGTGCTCGTGCTGTCGCTGCTCGGGCTGCTGCAGCTGGCCTGAGCCGGGGCACGCTTGGGCGCCGCGGCGCGGCCTGGAGCAGCCCTTTGGCGCTCCGGCCGTGCGGCCGGCGGTGGCCTCAGCTGTCGATCTCGTGCAGCAGCCGCAGCACGTGCTGCGGCCCGAGCTGCAGGAAGGCGCCGATGTCGGCCAGGTCGTCGGGCAGGGCCGGGTTGTCCCAGCCGTCCATGCTGTGGCGCGCCACGCGAACGGCCAGGCGCACGTTGCGCATCTGCGCCGTTTCGCTGCGCGCATGGTCGTGATTGAGCTCGGTCAGCAGCGAAGGCAGCCGCCACTGCTGCATCAGCGCGTGCTGCAGTTCGGCGAGCTCGACGTTGAGCACCGCGCGCTGCACGGCGGCCGAGCGCAGCGTGGGGTCGGCCTGCTGGCGGCGAACGATCTCCAGCGCCAGCGCCGGCGCGGCGACCCACAGCAGCAGCTCGGCGAAGTCGTGCAGCAGCGCCGCCTCGTGGATGACGGCGGCGTCGTGGTCCAGGCGGTGCACCGCGAAGCCGATGGCGAAGGCGGCGGCGCGGTGCGAGCGGCGCAGCACGCGCTCGAAGCCTGCCAGCGCCGCCGGCTCGCCGGCCAGGCGCTCCTCCACCGCGCGCTGCGCGCCGAAGGCGCGGAAGAACGGCGGGATGCCGAGCATGACCAGCGCCGCGGTGGCGGTCTCGGTGTCGCTGCCCTCGCGGCCGCAGCGCAGGCGCGCCACATGGGCGAGCAGCTTGAGTGTCATCAGCGGGTCGCGTGCGATCAGCTCGCCCAGGCTGTGCGCGTCGACCTCGTCCTCGACGATGCGCAGCTCCTCGATCTCGACCGCGGTGGCGGCGAGCACCGGCAGCGCGGCCGGGTCGAACAGCGCGCACCAGCCGGCCGCGTCGCGCGGCGCGCGCGTGAGGAAGGTTTCGGCCGTTGCCTGCATGGTGAGCCGGTTATCGGCGTGGCGCGCTCAGACTTGAGGGCGGCCGGAGCGCGCCGGCAGAGCCGGCGCGAGCATCAGGCCGTCGCGCGCGTCGGCGCGGCCTTCGAGCAGCTCGAGGTAGGCGGCGCGCACCGCCTCGGGCCCGTGCCGCTCGACGATGCGCACCCAGGGCTCGCCGCCCGGCTGCTGCACGCGGGCCAGGAAGGCGCCCCAGGCCTCGCCGATGCGCTGCATGAGCACGGCGCCGCCCCAGCCTTCGGGCGGCGGTGCGCTGCGCTTCTTGACCTGGGCCGGCGCGAAGAACAGGGTCGGCCGCGGGCCGGGAAGCACGCCGCCGCTGCCGCCCCGGGACAGCGCCTCCCAGTGCGTGCCGCCGATCGAGGCGCTGTGGCCGAGCCGCTCGGCGAAGCGCTCGTGCACGGTGCGGCGCAGCGCGGCGTCGCCGGCGAAGTCGACGTACACGCTGCCCACGCTGCCGTCCAGGCCGGCCACCGCCTCGTAGGGCAGCACCTCGTCGTAGCAGCCGAGGCCGCGCACGAAGCCGACGCGGCCCGCCGACGTGAGGCCGACGATGCGCGGCGCATCCGGCTGGCCGCGCCGCCGCGCCAGGCAGAAGGCGGTGCCGAAGGCGGTCTTGCTCGAGGCGCTGGACAGCAGCACCTGGCGCGCGCCGAAGAAGGCGTGGTCGGCCAGGAAGTCGTCGATCAGGAACGAGGTGATGAAGAGCGGCCGCAGCACCGCGATCAGGCCCTCGAGCTCGGGCCGGTACAGCGGGTCGGCGTCGGTGAAGGTGTACTGGTTGTAGACCGCGGCCAGCTCGGCGCGGTGCGGCGCGGCGTCGACGAAGCCGCCGGCCTTCACGTGCGCGGCGCTCACCACGAGGTGCGAGCCGGCCGGGTAGTAGCCCCAGACGCGGCGGCCCGCCGCCACGCCGTCGGCGCGCGACTCGGCCACCGTGGCGAAGCCCCACACCGGCAGGCAGCCGAAGTCGGGATCGGGGGAAGGGAAGAACTGCCAGTACTTCATCGCCTCGCCGAAGGCGGCGTAGGTGATGTTGTTGGCGGTCAGCGAGAAGCGCTCGACGGCCAGGCGCACCTCGCCGTCACGCAGCGCGCGCGTGGCGTCGGGGTCGGGGGCGAGCCGCGTGGTCTTCAGGTCGCGGCGCTGGATCAGGAGGCGGGGGCTGTCGCTCATCGAGGGGTCTCCGGGGCGGGGCGACAGCATCTTCGCGCGCGCCGGGTTCGGCTGTCACGCGAGCGACCCCGAAGGGTCGCTCGCGTGCAGCACGGTCACAGCCGGCTCACGCCGACGACGTGGCCGACCAGCTGGCCGTTCACGTAGAGCGCGCCTTCGGGCGCGCCGGCCTCGGCGTGGTACTCGAGCACGGGCTCGGCGAGCTCGGCCGCAGCCACCTCGACCTCGGCCAGGCGCAGCGCCAGGCGGTCGAGCAGCGCGCCGGCGGCGCGCAGGAGGGCGGCGGCGAGCTCGCGCGCGCGGCGCAACTCGGGGGCGGCTTCGGCGTAGGGCAGTTCGCGGTACATGGTGTCTCTCCTCGGTGGCTGCGCCAAGCGCAGCCGGTGCATTCAGGGGCTTGGTTTCAGTCGTTCGACCTCGCGGCGCAGCTGGTCGCGGGCTTGCCGGCGCAGGGCGCCGCCGCTCGCGCGGTGGCAGCCGGCCTTGCGCTGCAAACTCGGCGCCACCAGGGGGTTGCGCGGCTTGGCGGTCGCCAGGGTCATGCGAATCGTCTTCATCGCTCCTCCTTCGGGTGGGCCAGGGAAAACAAAAAACCCGGGTGCTGGCGCGACCCGGGTTGGCGTGGAGGGCTGAGGCGGCCTCTGATCGAGGCTTCAGCCCGCTCCGGCCCCGGGTGGGGCGCTCGCACCGACGTCGATGCCTGCTGCTGCCAGGCCTGCGGCCGATGCGGCGGCTGCCGCGGTGCGGCGCGCTTGGCGTTCGGCGTTGGGCATGAACAGGAACATGGGTCGGTGGTTGAGGGTTGATCGGCTGTGCTGGGCGAGGGTCCCGGTGAGGGATGGCCTCTTCATCACAGGCTTGCGCAGATGATAAAGATGTCGTTATCTCTGCGCAAGAGGTCTTGACCCCGGGCTATCCCCAAGGCAAGGGATGCGGATCGAAATGCGGCGCCGCGGGCGAGGGGTCGGTGGGCTCGGGGCTTCTCGGTGGTGGGCTCGGCGCGGTGGGCTCAGCGCTTCTTCTTGAGCGGCGCCACGCCGCTCTGCGAGCGCAGCCACAGCGTGTGCGCATCCTCGGGCGCGCCGCGCGCGGCCGGCGACGACGCGGCCGCCGGCGAGGGTGGGGACGACGTGGCGGGCGTGGCCGGCGTCGGCGTGAGCACCTCGCCCAGCAGGTCGAGCAGGCGCACGCGCGCGCGCTGCGGATGGCGGCGGTAGTAGGTGAGCACGAGGCCGACGATGAAGCGCTCGTCGTCGTCGCGCGGGCCGCTGTCGTCGGCAGGCTCGGCGGCGGCGCGCGTCGCCAGGGCCGGCGGCGCGGCCAGCGTGGGCGCGGCGGCCGGCGCGCTGCCGTCGTGCGGCAGGTCCATCCAGCCGCGCGGCTTGTGGCACAGGTGCTCGAACTGGCGCGCCAGCCGCTCGCCGATCTGGCGCGAGCGGCTCTTGATCTGGCTCCAGTAGCTCGGCTGGATCTGCACGCGCTCGGCGAAGCGCCGCTCCAGCCCGCGCAGCGTGGCCGCATCGGCGTGGCGCGCCGTGGCGCGCACGAATTCCTCGAACAGCAGCAGGGCGTTGTCCAGCCGCACCTGGGCCAGATCGGGGGGAGCGCCGCCGGGTTGCATGAAACCGGATGATAAATCCGCGTTTAGCTGTGGCCCGCGTACGATGGCGCGATGGGCATCACCTTCCCCGGCGGCGAGGTCTGGCCGGCGATCGGCCTGGGCACCTGGCGCCTGGGCGAGCAGCGCGCCCGCCGCGCGCAGGACGTGGCCGCGGTGCTGCGGGCGCTGGAACTCGGCTACCGCGTCATCGACACCGCCGAGATGTATGGCGACGGCGGCGCCGAGGAGGTGGTGGGCGAGGCGGTCGCGCGCTCGGGCCTCGCGCGCGACGCGCTCTTCGTCGTGAGCAAGGTCTATCCGCACAACGCCAGCCGCAGCGGCACGGTGGCCGCCTGCGAGCGCAGCCTGGCGCGCCTGGGCCTGCACCGCATCGACCTGTACCTGCTGCACTGGCGCGGCGGCGAGCCGCTCGGCGAGACGCTGGCCGGCTTCGCGCGGCTGGCCGAGCGCGGACTGATCCGCCACTTCGGCGTGAGCAACTTCGACGTGGCCGACATGGAGGAACTGTTCGCGCTCGATGGCGGCGCGGCCTGTGCCGCCAACCAGGTCTACTACTCGCTCTCGCAGCGCGGCGTCGAGTTCGACCTGCTGCCCTGGCAGCGCGCACGCGGCGTGCCGCTGATGGCCTACAGCCCGATCGACCAGGGTGCGCTGGCCGGCGCCCGCGCGCCGGCCGCGCTGCGCGAGGTGGGCGCGCGCCACGGCGCCACCCCGGCGCAGGTGGCGCTGGCCGCGGTGCTCGCGCAGCCCGGCGTGATGGCGATTCCCAAGGCGGCGCGCGAGGCGCATCTGCGCGAGAACCTGGCTGCGGCTTCGCTCGTGCTCGGCGCCGAGGACCACGCCGCGCTCGACCGCGCGTTCCCGCCGCCGCGCCGCAAGCAGCCGCTCGCGATGGGCTGACCGCGCGCGTCCACGCGCAGCACGGCCGCGCTTGCCTCGCGCGACATGGCCGCGCTTGACAACACAGTCACCATTCGGTTACCGTAACCAAAGCGTTACCCATGAGCACGTCCATCGCCACCTCCACCCGCCTCGCCGCCCTGGCCGACCCCACGCGCGAGGCCATCGTGCGCCTGCTCGCCGAGGGCGAACACTCGGTCGGCGAGATCGCCGAGCAGCTGCCGGTGAGCCGCCCCGCGGTGAGCAAGCACCTGCGCCTGCTCGAGAACGCCGGCCTGGTGCGCTTTCGCAGCGAGGGCACGCGCAACGTCTACGCGCTCGACGCCGATGCGCTGGCCGCGCTGCGCGACGAGGTCGACGCGCTGTGGCGCACCGCGCTCGCGCGCTACGGGCTGGTGGCCAACAACCGCAAGCCAGGCAAGAAAGGGCCACGGACATGAAGACGATCCCGCCGGTCGTGCGTTCGGTGCAGGTGCGCATCGCGCCGCACGAAGCCTTCGCGCTCTTCACCGCCGACATGCGCCTGTGGTGGCCCTTCGTCGGCCACTCGTGCGGCGACGCCGACGCGGTGGACGTGCAGTTCGAGCCGCGCGCCGGCGGCGCCGTCACCGAGATCGGCAAGGACGGACAGCGCTGGCCGTGGGGCACGCTGGCCGAGTGGGACCCGCCGCACGGCTTCGCGATGAGCTGGCACCCCGGCCTGGACGCGGCGCTGGCCACCCGCCTGCGCGTGCGCTTCGTCGCGCAGCCCGACGGCGGCACCGAGGTGCAGGTGCACCACGACGGCTGGGAAGCGCGCGGCGCGCAGGCTGCAGCCAAGCGCGATCAATACGACGGCGGCTGGCCCGTCACCCTGGCGGCCTTCGCGGACGCCGCTGCTCAGCGAGAGAGGACATCACGATGAAACGCTGCAACCGGACCCGGCCCGCGCTGCTGCCGGGGCTGACCCTGGCCCTCGGCCTCGGCCTCGGCCTCGCGCTAGCCCTCGGCCCGACCGCCGCCCGCGCCGCCGAACGCGCCATCGACAAGGAGATGGTGATCCCCGCCACCGTTGAGCAGGCCTGGGGCGCGTGGACCACGCGCGAAGGCATCGTCAGCTTCCTCGCGCCCGAGGCGAGGATCGAGCCGCGCGTCGGCGGCGCCTTCCAGATCCACTTCGACCCGGGCGCCGCGCCCGGAAGCAAGGGCGCCGACGACATGCGCTTCCTCGCCCTGCAGCCGATGAAGATGATCTCTTTCGACTGGAACGCGCCGCCCTCGCTGCCCGAGGCGCGCACGCAGCGCACCTTCGTGGTGGTGCGCTTCGCGCCGGTGGACGAGCGCAGCACCCGGGTCACGCTGCACCACACCGGCTGGGGCGAAGGCGGCGAGTGGGACCAGGCCTACGCCTACTTCGACCGCGCCTGGGGCGTGGTGCTCGGCAACCTGAAGAAGCGCTTCGACCAGGGGCCCGTCGACTGGGCACCCTGGCTGCAGCGGCTCGAGCAGGCGCGCGCGCCGGCGCTGGCCAGGCCGTAGGTCAGTCGCCGGCGCCTTCGCGCGCCGCGGCCTTGTCGTCGAGCTTGCCGGCGAGCCTGGGCGCCGTCTTCACGCTCAGCACCATGGTGACCGCGAGGATCGCCACCACCACCGCGAGGCTCACCGCCACCGGGATCTTGAACAGGTCGATCAGCATCATCTTGGTGCCGATGAAGACCAGGATCACCGCGAGCCCGTAGCTGAGCAGGTGGAACTTGGCCGCCACCGCGGCGAGCAGGAAGTACATCGCGCGCAGGCCGAGGATGGCGAACACGTTGCTGGTCAGCACGATGAACGGGTCGGTCGTGATGGCGAAGATCGCCGGAATCGAGTCGACCGCGAAGATCACGTCGGTGATGCCGACCAGCGCGATCACCAGCAGCAGCGGCGTGGCGATCTTCTTGCCGTTCTCGAAGGTGAAGAACTTCTCGCCGTCGAAGCCCTTGCTCACCGGCATGATCCGGCGCAGCAGCCTGAGCGCCGGGTTGCTCTCGAGGTCCGGCTCCTTGCCGGCGGCCCACCACATCTTCAGGCCCGTGATCACGAGGAAGGCGCCGAACACGTACAGCACCCAGTGGAACTGCTGGATCAGCCAGGCGCCGACCAGGATCATCACCGTGCGCAGCACGATGGCGCCGATGATGCCGATCATCAGCACGCGCTTCTGGAACTCCGGCGGCACCGCGAAGTACGTGAAGATCATCAGGAAGACGAAGATGTTGTCCACCGCCAGGCTCTTCTCGATGAGGTAGCCGGTCAGGAACTTCATGCTCTTCTCGTTGGCCAGGGCCGCGCCGTGGTCCTGGTAGACCGCCCACCAGAACAGGCCGTTGAAGGCGAACGAGAGCAGCACCCAGACGACGCTCCAGTTGAGCGCCTCCTTCACGCCGACGGCGTGCGCGCCCTGCTTCTTGAGCACGACGAAGTCGACGAACAGGGCCACCAGGACCGAGACGACGAAGAAGATCCACAGCCAAAGCGGCGCGATGCTGTCCATGCGGAGCACTCCAGGGCAGTTGAGGGTCGCGCCGAAAGGTCTTGCAGGCCGCGTGCGAACACGCTGCTGCGAGCCCGGGAACCGATGGGGCCCGCCGGCCTTGGTTCCGTATTGACGGGCTGACGCGGCACCGCCCCTTGCCGGGGCATCAGGCGGTGCGAGCTACTCCCCTCTCGACGGCGCGGACTCTAGCCGCGCGCCGATGTCCCCGCGCCGGCGGGGACATCGCGGCAATCGTTCACGCCCGCCGGAGGGCGCGCGCCGCGTCAGCGCGCGAGCGCGTCGACCCCGGCCTTGGCGACCACGCCGTCCTGGTCGGAGGTGACGCCGGAGACGCCGATGCCGCCGATGATCTTGCCGTCGACGACGAGCGGCAGCCCGCCTTCGACCGAACTGGCGCCGCGCAGGTTGAGCGCGCGCGTGCCGGCCCCGGCGCCGGCCACCATGTCCTGGAAGACCTTGGTCGAGCGGCGGTAGATCGCCGCCGAGACGGCCTTGTCCTGCGCCACCTGCACGCTGGCGGTCTGCGTGTTGTCCATGCGTTCGTAGGCCACCAGCAGGCCGGCGTTGTCGACGATGGCGATGGCCACCGGCCAGCTGTTCTTGCGCGCCTCGGCCTGCGCCGCGGCGAGCGCCTTGCGGGCCTGGTCGAGCGTCACGTTGGCGCCGTACACCGGCACCTGGGCCTGCGCCGCGCCGGCCGTCAGCAAGAGCGCCGCGGCCACGGCGGCCGCGCGGCGCGAAACCCATCGCAGTTCGAGATTCATGTCGTCTCCTCGTTGTCGATCACTCTTCGTCCTTCACCTGGAACTGGCCGACGAGCTGCTGCTGCACGCCCGGCGGCACCGGGTCGTAGTGCGACAGCTCGATCGTGTAGCGCCCCTGGCCCGCGGTCATCGCGTTGAGCCGGTTCTGGTAGCCCGAGAGCTCCGACAGCGGCGCCTGCCCGCGGATGACCACCGTGCCGGCGGCGCCGTTGGCGGTGCCGCTGACGAGGCCGCGCTTGCCGGAGAGGTCGCCGGTGATGTCGCCCATCGCCGAATCGGGCGCCGTGATCTCGATGTTGACGATCGGCTCGAGCACGATCGGCCGCGCCTCGCGCACCGCGGCCATGAAGGCCTTCTTGCCGGCGGTGACGAAGGCGATCTCCTTGCTGTCCACGCTGTGGTGCTTGCCGTCGTAGACGGTGACCTTGACGTCGACCACCGGGTAGCCGGCGATGGCGCCGGCCGCCAGCACCTCGCGCACGCCCTTCTCGACGGCGGGGATGAACTGGTTGGGGATCACGCCGCCCTTGACCTCGTCGGCGAACTCGAAGCCGGCGCCGCGCGGCAGCGGCTCCACGCGCAGGAAGACCTCGCCGAACTGGCCGGCGCCGCCGGTCTGCTTCTTGTGGCGGTGGTGACCTTCGGCCTTGCCGGTGATGGTCTCGCGGTAGGCGATGCGCGGCGGGCGCGTGTTGACCTCGAACTTGTAGGTCTCCTTCATGCGCTCGAGCAGCACGCGCAGGTGCAGCTCGCCGAGGCCGTAGACGATGGTCTCGTTGGTGACGGCCACGTGCTCGATCTTCAGGCACGGGTCTTCGTCGACGAGCTTCTGCAGGATCTCCCACATCTTCTGCTCGTCGCCGCGCTTCTTGGCCTCCACCGCCAGCCCGTGCACCGGCTTGGGAAACTCCAGCGGCTTCAAGTGGATGTGGTCGTCCTCGGCGGCGTCGTGCAGCACGGCGTCGAAGTGGATCTCGTCGACCTTGGCCACCGCGCAGATGTCGCCCGGCAGCGCGCGCGGCACCTCGATGTGCTCCTTGCCCTGCAGCATGAAGACATGGCCCACCTTGAAGGGCTTGCGGCCGTCGCCGATGTACAGCAGCGAGTCCTTGGTGATCGTGCCCTGGTGCACGCGGAACACGCCCATGCGGCCGACGTAGGGGTCGACCGTGACCTTGAAGACATGCGCGAGCACGTGCTGGGCCGGGTCGGGCTCGGCGTGCATCAGCTTGGCATCGGCGCCCTCGCCGTTGAGGAAGTCGGGCGGGTTGCCTTCGGTCGGGTTGGGCAGCAGCTTGACGATGATGTCGAGCAGCTCGGCCACGCCGGCGCCGCTGCGGCTGCTGACGAAGCACACCGGGATCAGGTGGCCTTCGCGCAGCGCCTGCTCGAGCGGCGCGTGCAGTTCGCTCGCGTCGATGTCGCCGTCGTTGAGGTAGCGGTCGACGAACGCGGCGTCCACCTCCACCACCTGCTCCACGAGCGCGCGGTGCGCGGCGTCGACGCTGCCGAAGTCGCTCGCGCCTTCGCGGTTGTAGAAGCAGTCCACCACCTTGCTGCCGCCGGCCGGATCGGTGAACGGCAGGTTCAGCGGCAGGCACTCCTTGCCGAAGCGCTCGCGGATCTGCTCGAGCAGCGCGTCGAGCTTGACGCCCTGCGCGTCGATCTTGTTGACGACGATGATGCGGTCGAGCTGGCGGCTCGCCGCGTAGTCCATCATGCGCTCGGCCATCGGCTCGATGCCGGTGGCGGCGTTGATGACGATGGCCGCCGTCTCCACCGCCTCCAGCGCCGGCAGGCTCTGGCCGAGGAAGTCGCTGCCGCCGGGCGTGTCGATCAGGTGGATGCGCGTGTCGGCGTGGTGGAGGTGCAGGATCGCCGTGTTCAGCGAGTGCTGCATCTTGCGCTCGAGCGGGTCGTAGTCGCTCACCGTGGTGCCGCGCTCGAGGCTGCCCGCGGCGCCGATGGTGCCGCTCTTGACGAGCAGGGCCTCGGCGAGGCTCGTCTTCCCGGCGGCCGCCGGCCCCACCAGGGCCAGGGTGCGGATGGCGGCAACGCCGGGGGCGGCTGGGCTCGGCATGGGGGGTCTCCTTCGTGATGCATCGGCGCGCACGGGCGCACGCGTTCTGCGGGCCAGCGTAGTCCTTCGCGCGCCGCCGCACAAGCGTGCTGGCCCGGTGGGCGTTCTGCTATGGTGAGCCGGATGTCCGCTTCCGCCGAAGCGCGGCCGCCTGCGCGCGTGCTGCCGGTGATCGTGCTGGCGCAGCTGCTCGGCGTGTCGCCCTGGTTCGCCGTCAACGCGGTGATGCCCGACCTGCAGGCCGCCTACGGCTGGCCGCCCGCCAGCGTGGGCACGCTGACCGCGGCGCTGACGCTCGGCTTCATCGGCGGCACGCTCGCCTTCGCGCTGTTCGGCGTGGCCGACCGCCACAAGCCGCGCCATGTCTTCTTCGCCTGCGCGCTGGCTGCCGCGCTGGCCACGCTGGCCGCGGTGCAGGTGGCCGCGTCGTTCACGGCGCTGCTCGTGCTGCGCGTGGCCACCGGCTTCTTCCTCGCCGGCATCTACCCGGTGGGCATGAAGATCGCCGCGCTGTGGTTCCCGCGCGGCCTGGGCATCGCGCTCGGCTGGCTGGTCGGTGCGCTGGTGCTCGGCAGCGCGGCGCCGCACGGCCTGCGTGCCGCCGGCGTGGGCTGGGAGTGGCAGGGCGTGTTCGTCGTCATCGCCGTGCTCGCCGCGCTGGCCGGCGCGCTGGTGCTGTTCGGCGTGCCCGAGCCGCCCGCGCCGGCCGCGCCGCCGCCACGCCTGAAGATCGCGGCGCTCGCCACGCTGTGGACCGACCGCCGCGTGCGCGCCTCGGCCTTCGGCTACTTCGGCCACATGTGGGAGCTGTACACGCTGTGGGTGCTGCTGCCGGCGATCCTGGCCACGCGCATCGCCAGCAGCGTGGCGGTGTCGTGGGCCGCGTTCCTCGTGCTCGGCGCCGGCGCGCTCGGCTGCATCGGGGGTGGGCTGCTGGTGCGGCGCTTCGGCGGCGCGCGCGTGGCCGGGGTGCAGCTGGCGCTGAGCGGCGGCTGCTGCCTGCTCGCGCCGTGGCTGCTCGGCGCGCCGGTGCCCTGGTTCATGGCCTGGCTGCTGCTGTGGGGCATCACGGTGGTGGGCGATTCGCCGCAGTTCAGCGCCCTCACCGCGAGCAACGCGCCGCGCGAGGCGGTGGGCAGCGTGCTCACGCTGACCAACTCGATCGGCTTCGGCATCTCGGTGCTGTCGATCGAGCTGTTCGTTCACCTGGCCGCGGCGCTGCCGCTGGCCACGCTGCTGCCCTGGCTCGGCATCGGACCACTGCTGGGCCTGTGGGCATTGCGCCCGCTGCTACGCTGACGGCCATGCGAAGGCGCGACCTGCTCGGCTCGGCGATCGCCACGGCGGCGCTGCCGGCGGCCGGGCAGAGTCCGGGCGCGGACCGGAGCCCGAACCCGACCACGCGCCCGATCCCGAAGACCGGCGAGCGCATCCCCGCGGTCGGCCTCGGCACCTGGCTCACCTTCGACCTGCCGATCAGCGATGTCGACGGCCTGGCGCGCCGGCGCGACGTGCTCGAGCGCTTCTTCGCCGGCGGCGGTCGCCTCGTCGACAGCTCGCCGATGTACGGCCACGCCGAGGCGGTGCTGGGCGAGCTGCTGGCGCGCCCCGAGCCGCGCCTGTTCTCGGCCACCAAGGTGTGGACGCCGGGCACCGGCTACGGCGTCAGCCAGATCCGGCGCTCGATGTCGCTGTGGCGGCTGTCGCGCGTGGACCTGATGCAGGTGCACAACCTGCTCAACTGGCGCGGCCACCTGAAGACGCTGCGCGAGGGCCAGGAGCAGGGGCGCTGGCGCTACATCGGCGTGACCACCTCGCACGGCCGCGCGCACGACGAGGTGCGGGCCATCCTGCGCGCCGAGCGCATCGACTTCCTGCAGATCACCTACAGCCCGGCCGACCGCAGCGCCGAGCCGCTGCTCGAGCTGGCCGCCGAGCGTGGCGTGGCGGTCATCGTCAACCGCCCGTTCGACGGCGGCGCGCTGCTCTCCCGCCTGGCGCGCACGCCGCTGCCGCCCCTCGCGCGCGAGCTCGGCTGCGACAGCTGGGCCGCCGCGGTGCTGAAGTGGGAGATCGCGCATCCGGCGGTGACCTGCGCCATCCCGGCCACCACCGACCCGGCGCATTGCACCGAGAACATGCAGGCGCTGCGCGGCGTGCTGCCCGACGCACGCCAGCGCGTCGCGCTGCTGCGTGCGATGGCGCCGGCGGTCGGTTGAGCGCGGCCGGCGCGGCGCGCGGATCGCCGCTCAGTCCGAGGCCGAAGGCGACGGCGCCGCCGCCGGTCCCGTCGCTTGCGCCGCTTGCGCCGCTTGCGCCGCGTCCCCCGCCTCGGCCCGCATCGGCCCCAGCCGCCGCACCGTCACCGCGCAGGCCAGCAGCATGGCCAGCGTGGCGCCCACGGCGCCGGCCTGCATCGCGATCGTGAAGGACTCGCGCGCCGCGACGAGCAGCGCCTCGCCGGCCGGGCCGCCCAGCTTGGTGGCCGTGTCCACCGCGCCGCCCAGCGTGGCCAGCGATTCGCCGCTCGCCGACGCGGCCAGCCCGGGCGGCAGGCGCGGCGCCAGCAGCGTGGCGTAGACCAGCGTGCCCAGGCTGCCGAAGACGGCGATGCCGAGCGCGCCGGCCGCCTAGGCCACCGTCTCGGCCAGCGCCGAGGCGGCGCCGGCGCGCTCGGGCGGCGCCGTCGTGATCATCATCTCGTTGCCGATCGTGATGACCGGCGCCATGCCCAGGCTCATCACCACCGCGGCGACCACCAGCAGCGGCAGCGCGTGGGGCCCGCTGCAGCCCACGAACAGCGCCGAGCCGGCCGCCGAGACGAGGAGCCCGATCACCAGCACGCGCGCACGCCCGAAGCGGCGCGCCCAGCGCGGCGCGAGCAGCGAGCCGGCGATGAAGGCCAGCGCCCAGGGCAGCGTGGCCAGCCCCGCCTGCAGCGGCGAAAGCGCCAGCACGAGCTGCAGGAACTGCGTGATGAAGATGTAGATGCCCATCATCGCCAGCGACGACAGCCCGTAGGCCGAGATCGCCGCCGTGAACGCCGGGCTGCGGAACAGGCCGAGGTCGAGCAGCGGGTAGGCCAGACGGCCCTGTCGCCGCACGAACGCGACGCCGAGCGCCAGGCCGGTCAAGCCGATCGCCACCGCGTCCCACGCCCAGCCGTGCTCGGCCAGCCGCTTGAGCGCGTAGACGAGCGCGAGCACGGCGGCCAGAGAGAGCAGCGCGCTCGCCAGGTCCAGCCGGCCGGCGTTCGGATCGCGGTACTCGGGCAGCAGCCGGGGGCCCACCAGCAGCAGCAGCGCCATCACCGGCAGCGCGATCAGGAACACCGAGCCCCAGTGGAAGTACTCGAGCAGCGCGCCGCCGACTAGCGGGCCGATCGCCGCGCCCGCCGAGTAGCTCGCGATCCACACGCCGATCGCGAACTGGCGCTCGTGGTCGTCGTGGAACATGTTGCGGATGAGGGACATCGTCGACGGCGCCACCGTCGCGCCGGCCACGCCGAGCAGCGCCCGCATCGCGATCAGCATCTCCGCGCTCTTCGCGAAGGCCGCCAGCAGCGACGCGGCGGCGAAGAAGGCCGCGCCGATCAGCAGCAGGCGCCGGCGCCCGATGCGATCACCCAGCGTGCCCATCGTGATCAGGAAGCCGGCGACGAAGAAGCCGTAGATGTCGATGATCCACAGCATCTGCGCCGCGCTCGGCTTCAGCTCGGCGCTGAGCGCGGGGAGCGCCAGGTTGAGCACCGTGAGGTCCATCGCGTAGACCGCGCAGGGCAGGGCGATGACGGCCAGGCCGATCCACTCGCGCGCGCCGGCACGCGCCGCGGGGCGCGGTTCGGCGGCGATGGACGGGACCGTGGAGGACGCGGGAGCGGACAAGGCAGCGGCAGCGGCAGCGAGCGGGCGACGGACCCGCGATTGTGTCGGCGCCCGCGTCCCCCGCGCGTCCGCTCGCTTATGCCGGAAGGCAGAGGGCGGGCGCCGCGTGCCCCGCCGCGCCCGCTACTGCGCCCGCTACTGGAACGCCACCTCGGCGAAGCTCCTCAGCTTGCGGCTGTGCAGGCTGCCCGGCCGCTCCTGGCGCAGCAGCTCCACCGCGCGCATGCCGATGCGCAGGTGCTGGTCCACGCGCTCGCGGTAGAAGGTGTTGGCCATGCCCGGCAGCTTGATCTCGCCGTGCAGCGGCTTGTCGCTCACGCACAGCAGCGTGCCGTAAGGCACGCGGAAGCGAAAGCCGTTGGCGGCGATCGTGGCGCTCTCCATGTCCAGCGCCACCGCGCGGCTCTGGCTGAAGCGGCGTTCGGGGCCCGGGTGCGGCAGCAGCTCCCAGTTGCGGTTGTCGGTGGACACCACGGTTCCGGTGCGCAGGATCTTCTTCAGCTCGTAGCCCGACAGCTGCGTCACCTCGGCCACCGCCTGCTCGAGCGCCACCTGCACCTCGGCGAGCGCGGGGATCGGCACCCACAGCGGCAGCTCCTCGTCGAGCACGTGGTCCTCGCGCATGTAGGCGTGGGCGAGCACGTAGTCGCCGAGCTGCTGGCTGTTGCGCAGGCCGGCGCAGTGGCCGAGCATCAGCCAGGCATGCGGGCGCAGCACCGCCACGTGGTCGGTGATCGTCTTGGCGTTGGCCGGGCCGACGCCGATGTTGACCATCGTGATGCCGCTCGAGTCGGGCCGCGTCAGGTGGTAGGCCGGCATCTGCGGCAGGCGCGGCGGCGGCGTGCCGCTGCTCGCCGCCTCGCCGCGCCGCGTGATCACGTTGCCCGGCTCGACGAAGCTCTCGTAGGCGCTCGCCGCATCGGCCATCTGCTCGCGCCCGAGCTTGATGAACTCGTCGATGTAGAACTGGTAGTTCGTGAACAGCACGAAGTTCTGGAAGTGCTCGGGCGCGGTGCCGGTGTAGTGGCGCAGGCGGTGCAGCGAGTAGTCCACGCGCGGCGCGGTGAACAGCGCCAGCGGCTGCGGCTCGCCGGGCGCGCCTTCGTGCGTGCCGTTGGCGATGCCGTCGTCCATCGCCGCCAGGTCGGGCAGGTCGAACAGGTCGCGCATCAGCAGGCGCCGCTCGGCCGAGAGCGAGCCTTCGAGATGGTCGTTCTCGGCCAGCGAGAAGTGCACGGGAATGGGCTGCGCGCTGGTGCCCACCTCGATGGCCACGCCGTGGTTCCTGAGCAGCAGGCGGAACTGCTCGCGGTAGTAGCTGCCGAACAGGTCCGGCCGCGTCAGCGTCGTCTCGAAGCTGCCCGGCCCGGCGACGAAGCCGTACGACAGCCGCGAGTCGGCGCGCGCCACCGTGTCGGTGCGCACGCGCACGAAGGGGTAGCAGGCGCGCACGTGGCCGAGGTCCTCGCCCGAGACGAAGCGCTGCAGCGCGCTGCGCAGGTGGTTCACGCTGCTCGTGTAGATCGCCTGCACCTGGGCGAAGGCGGCGTCGGCGTCGTCGAACTTGGCGGGGGCGATGTAGAGGGGCAGACTGGGCATGCCGGATTCTGCCGCGCCGGCGGCCGCTTCAGCGCACCGGCGCCGCGGCGCTCGCGTCGTCGAGCGCGGCGATGTCCTCGCGCGTCAGCGCGAGCCGCGCCGCGCCGGCCAGCTCCTGCCACTGCGCCACGCTGGTCGCGCTGGCGATCGGTGCCGTGATGCCGTTGAGCGCGATCTGCCAGGCCAGCGCCACCTGCGCCGGCGAGGCGCGGTGCGCCTCGGCCACGCGGTCCAGCGCGCCCAGCACCCTGAAGCCGCGCTCGTTGAGGTAGGCCTTGACGCCGCCGCCGCGCGGGCTCTTGGCGAGGTCGGCCTCGCTGCGGTACTTGCCGGTCAGGAAGCCGCGCGCCAGGCCGAAGAAGTTGATCACGCCCAGGCCCTCGGCGCGCACCAGCGGCTCGAGCTCGGCCTCGTAGCCGGCGCGCTCCATCAGGTTGTAGTGCGGCTGCAGGCTCTCGTAGCGCGGCACGCGCAGGCGCGCGCTGGTGGCCAGCGCCTGCGCCAGGCGCGCCGCGCTGAAGTTGGAGGCGCCGATGGCGCGCACCTTGCCCTCCTGGATCAGCTCGGCGAAGGCGGCAAGCGTCTCCTCGAGCGGCGTGGCCGGGTCGTCCTCGTGGCTCTGGTAGAGGTCGATCCAGTCGGTCTGCAGGCGTGCCAGCGAGTCGTTCACGGCCTGGCGGATCCAGCGCCGCGAGAGTCCGCGTCGGCCCTCGCCCATCGGCTTGCCGACCTTGGTGGCGATGAGCACCTTGCCGCGCTTGCCGCTCTTCTTCAGCCAGCGGCCGATGATCGTCTCGCTCTCGCCGCCGCGGTGGCCGGCCACCCAGTTGGAGTAGATGTCGGCGGTGTCGATCAGGTTGAAGCCGCCGTCGACGAAGGCGTCGAGCAGGCTGAACGAGGTGGCCTCGTCGGCGGTCCAGCCGAGGACGTTGCCGCCGAAGGCGATGGGCGCCACCGCCAGACCGGAACGGCCGAGCGGGCGCAGGGGCAGGGGGCTTGTGCTCATGGTGCAGTGTAGGCTTGCGGCATGAAGCCGGACGCGCCCACGCCACCCGTCACGCCCACCCCGCCCATCACCGTGCGCCGGCTCGACGCGATCGGCGACGCCGAGCTCGATGCACTGGCCCGCGTGCTGATCGACTGCGTCGAAGGCGGCGCCTCGGTCAGCTTCATGCTGCCGATGACGATGCACAAGGCGCTCGCCTTCTGGAGCCGGGTTCGCGACGGCGTGGCGCGCGGCGATCGCGTGCTGCTCGCGGCCGAGGACGAGCAGGGCCTGTGCGGCACCGCGCAGCTGATCCTCGACCTGCCCGAGAACCAGCCGCACCGCGCCGACGTGGCCAAGATGCTCGTGCACCGCCGCGCGCGCCGGCGCGGCGTGGGCGCGGCGCTGCTGCACGCGCTGGACGACGCGGCGCGCGCGGCCGGCCGCTCGCTGCTCGTGCTGGACACGGTGAGCGGCAGCGATGCCGAGCGCCTGTACCTGCGCCACGGCTACGTGCGCGTGGGCGAGGTGCCGCGCTACGCGCTGTGGCCGGACGGGCGGCCCTGCGCGACGACGTACTTCTATCGCGATCTGGCGCGTGCCTCGTAGCCGGCGCGCGTCACGGCGCGCGGCCGGGCGCCTGGCTCGGTGCGGTGCCGGCGGCGAGCGCTGTGTCGACGGCCTGCACCGCCTGCACAAAGGCCTCGCGGCGGGCCTCGGGGGTGACGCCATCCGGGCGGGCAAGCGGCTGCCACAGCGCCGCCGGCAGGCCGGCCAGGCGGGCATGGCGCTCGATGTCGGCGGCGTCCTGCGGGTCCTCCAACGGCGTGTAGACGCGCGTGTAGGCGGCCTTGCCGGCGAACATGCCGGCGAGGAACAGGTGGCGCAGCTGGCCGTGGCCGGCGCGCTCGATGCGCGCGGCGATGCCGAGTTCATCGTCCTCGATGCGCTGGCGCAGCGCGCTCGCCTCGGCCAGCGAACGCCCGCGCAGCGGCACCGGCGGCCCCACGCCCAGCCGCTCGGCATGCGGCGCGGCGTCGGCCAGCACGCTGGCGGCGGCGCGCGCGGCCCAGTCGCTCTTCAGCGCCACCTGCACATGCTCGAGCTGGCTGGCCAGGCCGAGCTGATGGCCCAGGCGCCAGGCGGCCACGCGCTCGGCGGGGCCGACGCGGGCCGTCGAGCGGCGCGCCGCCTCGGCCAGTTCGGCGGCGCGAAGGTCGATGTCGGGCGGCGCCTGCGCGAAGTGGCGCTGCACGAACGGCGACAGCGTCGCGAACCACAGCACATCGAGCGCGATGTACAGCAGCGTCACGCCGGCCGTGACGGCCAGGAATCGCACGGCGCCTTGCATCATCGTGGGGGTGGACATCATCGGCGGGCTGGCTTCAGATCGGCATCCTAGGCCCGTGCGCCGTGCAGGCCCGGCGCCAAACGAGGGAGGGCGGCCATGCTGGCCGGCAAGCTGAGCCACTTCTTCCTGCTGACCGTGATGGTCACGGCCATCGTCTCGCCGCTCGTCATCTGGCGCTATGGCCGCGCCGTGCTCGCCGGCATGCAACGCTCGGCGGGCGAGGCGGTGCCGCCGGCGGCGCCGCCGATCACGCCGCAGGCCGAGCCGGCGCGGGCCAGCGTCGCGGCCGCCGCGCGCCGCACCTGGGAGCGCGCGGCCCAGCGGCGCATGCTGGCGGCCTGGCTGCTGGCGGTGGGCGGCGTCGCGCTGCCGATGGCGCTGCTGGACAACCTCGCCAGCGGTCTGCCGCTGCTGCCGGCGCAGCTGCTGGTGCCGCTCGGCGCGACGCTGTTCGTGGCGCTGCCGCCGATCGCGCTCTCGCTCGGCTGGGCCTGGCCGCGCGGTCTGCGCAACGCGTTCGTGCTGTCGCTGGTGGCGGCGTTCGTCGTGCTGGCGGCCAGCGTGCTGCAGCGGCTGGCCGCCGGCCGCGCACCGAGTGCCGACCAGGCGATCAACCTGCTGCTGTTCTACCAGGCCGCGGCCGTGATGCTCGCGGTGCCGCTCGCGCTGTTCCTGGCCAGCGGCGCGGCGCGCATCCGCGGCGTGGTGCCGATGACCTTCGGCGGGCTCATCGTGTTCGGTGCCGCGCCCTTCCTCGCCGTGGACCTGTGGACCGCGCTCGCCGGCACCGAGGCGGGCACGCGGGCGATCCTGCAGGCCGGCTGGCTCAGCTCGCGCCACACGCTGTTCGCGCTGCTCGCGCTGCCCTTCGGCGCGCTGATGTGGTGGCGGCTGCACGCACTGGCCGCGGCCTATGCCGCCAAGCGCGTCTCCGACGTGCAGCTGCTGGCGCGCACCTGGTGGCTGATGTTCGTGGCGGTGCAGCTGATGCAGCTGATCGCCAGCGGGCCCGCGGCGCGCTGGTGGTGGCTGGCGGCGGCCTGCATCGGCATCGTGGTGCTGTTCGGCCCCATGCAGCGCGCCGCCTTCACGCTCGTGCCCGTGGCGCGCGCCGCGCCGCCGCCGGCCACGCTGTTGCTGCTGCGCGTGTTCGGCTTCCGCTCGCGCACCGAGCGGCTCTTCGACCGCATCGGCGCACGCTGGCGCCTGCACGGGCCGGTGACGATGATCGCGGCACCCGACGTGACGGCGCGCACCATCGACCCGTCTGACTTCCTGGGCTGGCTGCTCGGCCGCGTCGACGAGGCCTTCGTGCGCGACGCCGGCGAGCTGCGCGCGCGCCTGGCCGCGCTCGACCTCGGGCGCGATCCGGACGGGCGCCACCGCATCAACGAGTTCTGCTGCGCCGACAACACCTGGCGCGCCACGGTCGCGGAGCTGATGCAGCGCGCCGACGTCGTGCTGATGGACCTGCGCGGCATCACCGGCGAGCGCAAGGGCTGCGAGTTCGAGCTCGAGCAGCTCGCGCTGCGCGTGGCGCCGCAACGCGTGGTGCTGGTGGTGGAGCCGGGGGCCGACCGTCGCGCGCTGGCGGCGTTGCTCGGTGCCGCCGCTGCGCGCGTGCACTGGTTCGAGATGGACGCGCGCGGTCGCGACCATGGGCGCCTGTTCGACGCCCTTCTGGCGGCCGGCGCGGCCGCGCCCGATGCCGGGTCGGCGCTCGCGGGAGCGGTTGCTCAGAGGACGTAGCGCGCAGGTCGGGCGGCGCCTTCCCTGCGGCGCAGCGCGGCCGACAGCCCGCCCGCAGCCATCGCGAGCAATTCGAGGGTTCCCGGTTCGGACAGCTCCGCCGGCGGCGTGTCGATCCGGACGAGCGAGGTGATGCGGCCGTCCACGGTGAAGAGCGCGCTCCCGCTGACGAGCCGCAGCTCGACATGGGTGCGGTCGAAGTCCGCCAGATCGAGCGTCGGCGGCAGACGCAGCGCGTCGTCGAACACCGACCCGATCACGCGTTCCAGCGCGAAGTCGACCAGGAACGCATCCCACGGAAGCGGCGAGTCGATGAAGGCCCGCGGCCCGCTCGAGACCGAGATCCTGAACGCATCGCTCGGGGCGCCGTTGGTCGCTTCGTCGATGCCGATCCGCGCCGTGGGTGTGCCGCTCGCCAGGCCCAGGCGCAGCGCAAAGGCACTGGGCACCTCGAGGATTCGGAGGTCGAAGGCAATCAACGCCTCGTAGACCGCCGCGCCGGCCTGGGCCTGATCGAGTGGTGCGATCGCGGGGTCGTAGGTGAAGGAACCCTCGAACGGCTTGTCGGTATAGATGTTGGACGAGCCGTTGAAGACGTCGAACACGCCGGTGAAGGCATAGCTGACCGGCGCCGCCTGCGAGGCGGCACCGAGACCGAGCAGCGCCGCCGCGACGCCGCAGGCCGCAAGGGAGCGCCAGCGTCGCAGCGCCCGGACCTTCCCGGCTCGTGCCGTGACGGCGGCGGCCGCAGGTCGCGCTGCACCGAGGGCGATCCACAGGCTTCGGGGGTTCATGGGGTCTCCCAAGGGTTGCCGTTGGCGTCGGCGATGGTCGGCAGCATGCGAGCGAAGCCGGTGCCGCGCGATCCTGAGCATCAGGGAGAGGCCGCTTAATCGTCCTTAATCGATGGCGGCGCCGGCGCTTAAGCTTCGGCACGGGATGATCGAAACCGCCGCCATTCGCTTCGGGCCCGCAGGGCGCTTCGAGCTGCAGCCGCAGCAGCGCCGCCTGCTTGTCGACGGCGCCGCGGTGAAGCTGGGTGCCCGCGCCTTCGACCTGCTGGCGCTGCTGGCCGGCGAGCGTCACCGCACGCTGGCGCGCGACGAGCTGCTGGCCCGCGTCTGGCCCGGTGTGGTCGTCGAGCCGAACAACCTCGAAGTGCAGGTGTGGGCACTCCGGCGCGTGCTCGGTGCCGACGCGATCGCCACCGTGCCCGGGCGGGGCTACCGCTTCACGGCGCCGGTGCACGAGCCTGCGCCCGAGGTGGCGCCGGCGGTGCCGGCGACGGAGCCCGGGTCGGCGGCGGCAGCCGCGGCAGCCTCGGCAGCCTCGGCAGCCGCCGCGCCGCTGGTGCGGCTGATCGGCCGCGACGACGAACTGGCCACGCTGCAGCGGCTGCTCACCCAAGCCCGTCTCGTCACCGTGACGGGCGCCGGCGGCGTCGGCAAGACGCTGCTCCTGCGCCACCTGCTGCACCGCCTGGCCACGCAGCAGCGGCTCGACACCTGCTGGGTCGAGCTGGCCGCGCTCAGCGACGCGGGCCAGGTGTTGCCCGCGGTGGCGGCCGCGCTGGGGGTGCCGCTCGGCGCGGCCGACCCGCAGCAGGCCCTGGCCGCGGCGGCGGCGCCGCTCGAGGTGGTGGTGGCGCTGGACAACGCCGAGACGGCGCCCGACGGTGCCATCGCCGCGGCGCAGGCGCTGCTCGCGCGTGCGCCCAAGGTGCGCGTGGTCGTCACCAGCCAGTTGCCGCTGCGCGTGGCCGGCGAGCACCTCCTGCATCTCGACGGTCTGGCCCTGCCGGCGCCCGACGCCGACGCCGCGGCGGTGCTGCGTGCGCCCGCGGTCGTGCTGCTGGCCGAGCGCGCGCGCCAGCTGCGGCCGGACTTCGTGCTGCAGCCCTCGGACGCCGAAGCCGCAGCCGCGATCTGCCGCGCCGTCGATGGCAGCGCGCTGGCCATCGAGCTGGCGGCGGCACGCGTGCCGCTGATCGGCACGGCCGCGGTCGCGCGGGCGCTGGCCGAACCGGGTGCGCTGCTCGATGCGCTCGGCCGCGGACGGCGCGACGCGCCGCCGCGCCAGGGTTCGCTGCGTGCGGCGCTGGCCTGGAGCCACGGCCTGCTCGACGCGGCCTCGCAGGCGGTGTTCCGCGGCCTCGCGGTGTTCGCCGGCGGCGCGTCGTTGGCGCACGCCGAGCGCGTGCTCGCCGGCCCCGAACTCGACCGCTGGGCCGTGCTGCGCGCGCTCGACGACCTGCTCGAGCGCTCGCTGCTCGCGCTGGCGCCGGGCGAGGCGCCGCGCTACCGGCTGCTCGAGGCGCCGCTGGCGCTGGCGCGCGAGCAGCTCGCCGCGGCGCCCGACGCCGAGGCGCTGCGCACCCGCCATGCGCAGGTGGTGCTCGGCGACCTCGTCACCGCCTTCGCCGACGTCAACGCCGGCCGCGCGCGCTACGACGACTTCATCGCGCTGGCCGAGGGCGAGCTCGACAACGCCCGCGCCGCGTTCGACTGGGCGCTGACGCACGCGCCGGCGCTGGCGGTGGCGGCGGCGCGGCCGCTGGGCAACGCGCTCGGCGTCGCGCGGCTGGCCGACACGCAGCGCCTGTACGACCGCACCGAGCCGCTGCTCGAGCGGATCGACGACGACGCGCTCAGGCTGCAGTGGCTGCTCGGTGCGACCTCGCTGTTCAGCCTGCGCGAGCCCTTGCGTTCGATGGCTTTCGCCGAGCGCGCCGCGGCGCTCGCGCGCACGCTGGGCGATGCAACGGCGCTGGCCCGCGCGCTCGGCGCGCAGGCCGCGTGCCGGCAGCGCCGCGAGCCGGAATTCCACCGCGCCGCGATGGCCGAGGCGCTGGCGCTCGAGCGCGACGACTGGCCGCCGTTCGCGCGCATGCATGTGGCCATCGTCGAGAGCGGCTTCGCGTTCCACGACGGCCAGATGGAGCGCTGCCGCGGCGCCGTGCGACGCTGGCTGCACTGGGCCGAGGCCTGCGGCTCGTCGCTCGACCGCGATGTCGCGGCGGCGAACCTGGCCGACATCGAGCTCGCCAGCGGCGACGTGGCCGAGGCGGCGCGGCTGGCACGCGGACTCGTCGCGCGCTGGCAGGGCACGCGGCAGGTGCGTGCGCTGGCGCTGGCGCGGCTGACGCTGGCCGCCGCACTGCTGGCGGCCGACGACGCGCCGGCGGCGCGCGCGGTGGCCGTGGAGGCCTGGCCGGCCGCCGCCGCCTGGCTGCAGCTGCCGGACTGGTCGCTCGTGCTCGCGGGCCTGGCGGCGCTCGAAGGCCGCCCGCGCGCGGCGGCGCTGCTGCTCGGCTTTGCCGAGCAGGGCTACGCGCGGGCCGGCGACCGCCTCGAGCCGCTGGCCGCGCGGCTGCGCGAGCGCGTGCTCGAGCGGCTGGGCCGGCCGCTCGATGCCGCCGCGCTGGCGGCGCTGCGCGCGCAGGGCGCGACCCTGGACGCCGAGCGCGCCGGCGCGCTCGGGCTGGCCACCGACGACGGCGAGGGCGCGACGCCTTGAGGTCGGCCCGCGACGATCAGAGGATGTAGCGCGACAGGTCCTGATCCCGCGCCAGGTCCGCCAGCCGCGCGTTCACCGCCGCGGCGTCGAGCACCACGGTCTGCCCGCCGCGGTTGGGCGCGTCGAAGCTCACCTCGTCGAGCAGCCGCTCCATCACGGTGGCCAGGCGCCGCGCGCCGATGTTCTCGGTGCGCTCGTTCACCTCGCAGGCGATCTCGGCGAGGCGGCGCACGGCGTCGGGCTTGAAATCGAGCGTCACGCCCTCGGTGGCGAGCAGCGCCTGGTACTGCTTGATCAGGCTGGCCTGCGTGCTCGTGAGGATGGCCTCGAAGTCGGCCACCGACAGCGAAGCCAGCTCGACGCGGATCGGAAAGCGCCCCTGCAGCTCGGGGATCAGGTCGCTCGGCTTGGCCAGGTGGAAGGCGCCCGAGGCGATGAACAGCACGTGGTCGGTCTTGACCACGCCGTACTTGGTGTTGACGGTGGTGCCCTCCACGAGCGGCAGCAGGTCGCGCTGCACGCCCTGGCGGCTGACGTCGGCGCCGCCGTGCTCGGCGCGCGAGGCCACCTTGTCGATCTCGTCGATGAAGACGATGCCGTTGCCTTCCGCATTCGCCAGCGCCGCGGCACGGATCTCGTCCTCGTTGACGAGGCGGCCGGCCTCCTCCTCGATGAGGCGGTCGAGCGCCTCGCGCAGCTTCATCCTGCGCGTCTTGCGCTTGGCGCCGCCGATCTGCGAGAACAGGCCCTTCAACTGCTCGGCCATCTCCTCCATGCCCTGCGGCCCCATGATCTCGAGCGAGGGCCTGGGTTCGGCCAGGTCGACCTCGATCTCCTTGTCGTCGAGCGCGCCTTCGCGCAGGCGCTTGCGCATCACCTGGCGCGCGGTGTTGTCGGCCGGCGGCGTGTCGCTCACGAAGCCGGTGGAGCGCGGCGGCGGCACCAGGATGTCGAGCACGCGCTCCTCGGCGGCTTCTTCGGCCAGGCTGCGCTTGGTGCGCATCTGGCGCTCGCGCTCCTGCTTGACGGCCACGTCGACGAGGTCGCGCACGATGGTGTCGACGTCCTTGCCGACGTAGCCCACCTCGGTGAACTTGGTCGCCTCCACCTTCACGAAGGGCGCGTCGGCCAGGCGCGCCAGGCGGCGCGCGATCTCGGTCTTGCCCACGCCGGTGGGGCCGATCATCAGGATGTTCTTGGGCGTGATCTCGCCGCGCATCTTCTCGTCCACCTGCTGGCGGCGCCAGCGGTTGCGCAGCGCGATGGCCACCGCGCGCTTGGCCTGCTGCTGGCCGACGATGTGGCGGTCGAGTTCGGAGACGATCTCCTGCGGGGTCATGGGGTTGTTCATGCTCAACTCACCGCACCGCGGCGCGCTTAGGCTGGGGTTGGATTCGCGTGACGACGGGGAACTGGCCGCCGAGGCGCCGGCCGGACCCGCGGGCACCCGGCCGTGAGGCCGCGACGTTCACGGGCCCAGCGCCTCGATGGTGTGGTTCTGGTTGGTGTAGATGCACAGCTCGCCGGCAATCACCAGGCTCTGCTTGACGATCTGCTCCGGCGCGAGCGCCGTGTGCTCGAGCAGCGCGCGCGCCGCCGCCTGCGCGTAGGCGCCGCCTGAGCCGATGGCGACGATGCCGTATTCGGGCTCGAGCACGTCGCCGTTGCCGGTGATGACGAGCGAGCTCGTCGCGTCGGCCACCGCGAGCATCGCCTCCAGGCGGCGCAGCACGCGGTCGGTGCGCCAGTCCCTGGTCAGCTCGACGGCGGCGCGCTGCAGGTGGCCCTGGTGCTTCTCGAGCTTGGCCTCGAAGCGCTCGAACAGCGTGAAGGCGTCGGCGGTGGCGCCGGCGAAGCCGGCGAGCACCTGGTCGCGGTAGAGCCTGCGCACCTTGCGCGCGCCGGCCTTGACGACGATGTTGCCCAGCGTGACCTGGCCGTCGCCGCCCATCGCGACCAGCGGCCCGCGGCGCACGCTCAGGATGGTGGTGCCGTGGTAGGTGTCCATGGTGAAGACCGCATCTGAGGGCGTCGCGCCCCGGGGCAAGCTCAGACCTTGCGCACCTGCACCTTGGCGTGCTCGTTGATGCCCATGGCGCCGAAGAACAGCGCCACCAGGCGGTGCGTCTCGGTGAACTGCACGGCGCGGTGTTCGCTGCGGCGCGCCAGCACCCAGTTGAGCAGGTCGCCGGCGGCGATGAAGTCCACGCGGATCAGCTTGGCGCAGTTGACGTTGACCAGCGGCGCGCTGCCCAGCTCGTTCTGCAGCTTGGTCAGCGTGGCGCTGATGTCGCCCAGCAACTGGCCCGACAGCTCGACCTGCGCCACCTCGACGCTGGCGGTGCCGGCGTCGTCGGCGAGGTGGCTCTCGAAGAAGCTGGTGGACACGTCGCTCACCACGCTCATCGGCGGCGTGCGCGTGGACAGGCTCGAGCCGCTGATGTGCACCTTGCAGCGCGCCGGCTCCCACGACGGCGGGCTCACCTCGTAGGTGACGCAGTAGTCGATGGCCGCCTCGTCGAACTGGTCGGCGCGGTTGGCCAGGCGCAACGCGTCCAGCCGGGTCAGCCAGAACGCCGGGTCGGCGTCGCGCACGCCGGTGGGCGCGGCCTCGGAGAGCACCTGGAACAGCTTGTCGCCGCCGATCCAGCGCATCTCGATGGCCTGGCCGGCCCACAGGCGGAACAGCGTGGACAGCTGCATCGCCGCCTCGGCGTCGAGCGAGCGCAACTGGCCGAAGTCGAAGACCCAGGGCAGCGGCATCTGCAGCGTCTGCGAGCGCAGGCGCGCCACGGCGTCGATGTCGAGCAGCGGCGGGCAGACCCAGCCGACGTCGCCGCCGCGCAGCGCGGCACTGGCGGCCGACGAGGGCAGCACCGGCTCGTCGGCCAGCGCCTCGGCCACCAGCTTGGGCAGCGAGTACCACTGCGGGGCCGACCAGCCGAACTGCTGCGCGTAGTCGAGCGCCAGGCTCTCGAAGCGCTGCTGCTGGCCGGTGGCACGGTACAGGTCGAACAGCACCAGCCAGGTCTCGGCATGCCCGGCGCGCGCGCCGGCCGCGCCGGTCAGGCGCTGCAGCGCGTCTTCGCACTGCTGGAAGTCGGCGTTGGCGAAGGAGATCACGGCCTCGTCGAGCTCGGGGTCGTGCATGACCTCGCTGACCTCCACCGCGAACGGCGCGCCGAGCTCGCCGTTCTCGGTGGCCGTGGCGCCGAAGGCGGCCGGCGCCAGCGGGGCGAGCGGCGGCAGGCCGTGCGACATCTGCACCGGCGCCGGCGAGGCGGCGGGCGGCACCTCGATGTCGCCGGCCGGCAGCGGCGGCAGCGCGGGCAGGCTCTCGTCGTCGACGACGCGGCCGGCGGCGGCGCCATCGCGGGCATCACGAGCAAACGGCAACGGCTCGGTCGGCGCGTTGGCCAGAGAGGTCAGCACCGGGATCGAGGCCGGCGGCACCGAGGACACCGGCGGCATGGCGCGCCGCGTGGAGGCGACGAAGCCGTCGCCCACCATCTGCTGCTCGATCTCGTCGATCTTGGCCTTGACCGCGAGGTCGGGCTTGGCCGGCGTCTCGGGCAGGCGGGCTTCGGAGTCGTCGAGCTTGCTCTGGTTGCCGAGCGCCGCGATCTGCTCGGGCGACAGGCCCTCGCGGCGGATCCGGCGCAGCATGTCGAACTCGCGCTTGCGCACGAAGTCGTTGCGCCGCTTGCGCTCGATCATCGCCTTGAGCTCGGACTTCTCGAGCTCCAGCTCGCGCGAATCTTCGGGCCGGGCGTTGAGGTCGGTCCAGTCCGTGGCCGGATTGGCCACGAAGCGGACCACCTTCTTGAAGAAGCTCTCGTTCTCGGCCATATCGCGAACGCGGATGGTACCCGCTGGCCGATGGCCGCGATCGCGTGGGATCAGTGAACGATGACGCGGCGCCGCAGGGCCGCGCCCGGCGCGCTCAGTCGCCGAACATCTTTTGTTTCAATTCGCGTCGCTGCTGCGCCTCCAGCGACAGCGTGGCGGTGGGCCGCGCGAGCAGGCGCGCCAGGCCGATCGGCTCGCCGGTCTCGTCGCAGTAGCCGTAGTCGCCGCTGTCCAGGCGCGCCAGCGATTGCGCGATCTTCTTGAGCAGCTTGCGCTCGCGGTCGCGCGTGCGCAACTCGAGCGCGTGCTCTTCCTCGATGGTGGCGCGGTCGGCCGGGTCGGGCACGATGGTGGTGTCTTCGCGCAGGTGCTCGGTGGTCTCGCCGGCGTTGGACAGCAGGTCGTCCTTCTGCTGCTGCAGGCGGGCGCGGAAGAACTCGAGCTGCTTGTCGTGCATGTACTCGCTGTCGGGCATGGCGAGCAGCTCTTCCTCGGTCAGCTCGCGGCCGGGCTTGGTCTTCCAGGCGTTGGCGAGCTTGGGGTCGATCTTGCGGGCGGGCTTGGCGGCGGGAACTTCGATCACCTCTCGGACTGCAGGCCTGGCCGGCGCGAAACGGTCGGTGAACCGTTGCGCGGCGGCGGCCGATGACGGGGTCAGGACCGCAGCGGCTGCTGCGGCTTCGGACAGGACGGGGGCGCCGGCCGACTGGCGCGACGGCGCGGCCTGGGCCGGCGCGCTGGTCACGGGCTTGTCGGCCGGCCTGGTCGGCTTGGCCGGCGGCGCGGCGGGTTTGGGCTGCGGGATCGCGGCGGACTTGGTCGCCGGTCTTGTCGCCGGGACCGCCTCGGGCTTGGCCGCCGGCTTGCCGGCCACCGGCTTGGCCGGCGTCTTCGCGGCCGCGGGCTTGGCGGCGGGTTTGGCGGCCGCTTTCGCAGCCGATTGGGCGGCTGCCTTCGCGGCAGGCTTGGCGGGCGCGGTGCTCTTCTTGGCGGCCGGTTTCGCTGCGGCGGTGGCCTTGGTGGCCGCCTTGGCGCTCTTGGCCGGGGCCTTGGGCTTGCTCACAGGGATCTCCTCGCCTCGATCGGAATTCGGTTTCAGGGCCGCCACGCTGTGCCCTCGCGGGCCCCTGCGCCGGCCGGCCCTGCGCAAGGCGGCGCGGATTGTAGCCACGTGCCCGAGCGCGACGGGCCGCGCAAGCAGCGGGTTTCTGTCACACCAGGCATTGCTCGAGCCCCTGCATCAGCACCTCCTTGGGCAGGTCGATGCCGATGAAGACCATCTTGCTCGTCTTCTCCTCGCCCGGCGCCCACTTGGGGCCCAGGTCGCTGCCCATCAGCTGGTGCACGCCCTGGAACACCACCTTGCGCTCGCTGCCCTTCATGTACAGCACGCCCTTGTAGCGCAGCATCTTGGGCCCGTAGACCTGCACGATGGCGCCCAGGAAGTCCTCCAGCTTGGCCGGGTTGAAGGGTCGCTTGCTGCGGAAGACGAAGCTCTTGACGTCGTCGTCGTGCACGTGGTGGTGCGGGTGGTCGCAGTGCTCGCCGTGCTCGTGGTCGTGATCGTGGTCGTGGTCGTGATGGGCGTGCCCGTCGCCGGTCAGGAATTCGGGGTCGATGTCGAGCTTGGCGTTGAGGTTGAAGCCCTTGAGGTCGAACACCTCCGCCAGCGGCACTTCGCCGAAGTGCACGGCGCGCTGCGGCGCGCGCGGGTTCATGTGCTTCAAGCGGTGGATCAGCGCGTCGACCTGCTCCTGGGCCACGAGGTCGGTCTTGCTGATGAAGATCTGGTCGGCGAAGCCGATCTGGCGACGCGCCTCCTGGCGCGTGTCGAGCTGCTGGTCGGCATGCTTGGCGTCGACCAGCGTGAGCACCGAGTCGAGCAGGTAGGCCTCGGCGATCTCGTCGTCCATGAAGAAGGTCTGCGCCACCGGGCCGGGGTCCGCCAGGCCGGTGGTCTCGATGACCACGCGGTCGAACTGCAGCTCGCCCTTGCGGCGCTTGGCGGCCAGGTCGGCCAGCGTGCTGCGCAGATCTTCGCGGATCGTGCAGCACACGCAGCCGTTGCTCATCTGGATGATCTGTTCCTCGGTGTTGAGGGTGAGGATGTCGTTGTCGATGTTCTCCTCGCCGAATTCGTTCTCGATGACCGCGATCTTCTGGCCATGCGCCTCGGTGAGCACGCGCTTGAGCAGGGTGGTCTTGCCGGCGCCGAGAAAGCCCGTGAGGATGGTTGCTGGAATGAGCGACATGGGAGCGGCTGGGGGTCCAGCGGGTCGGTGAAACCGGCGATTTTGGGGGCGCCGACTGTGGTTCAAGGGTTGCGCGCTGTCAAGGCGGGGTCGGCGGCGGGGTCGGCGCTGCCTGCGGCGCCCTTGCCGTGAAAGCGCCGTGGGTTATCCTCGGCGCCCTGTTCCACAGACGGCACCCCCCGTGTCCGACCCCCCACCGTCGCGCAGCGCGGCCGAGGCGCCGCGCGGTGACGTCAAACGTTCGTTCTTCACGCGCCTGGTCGAGATGCTCTCGCCCGGCCTGGACAGCAAGGCCGAACTGCTCGAGACGCTGGCCGACGCCGAGAACAAGGAGCTGATCGAGCCCGAGTCGCGCGTCATGCTCGAAGGCGTGCTGCGCATGGCCGACATGACCGCCGGCGACGCCATGATCGCCGCGCCGCGCATGGACCTGCTGGACATCGACGCGCCCTACGACGAGCTGCTCGCCGTCGTCATCGACACCGGGCACTCGCGCTTCCCGGTCTACGAGGGCGCGCGCGAGAACGTCATCGGCATCCTGCTCGCCAAGGACCTGCTCAAGCTGCAGCGCGCGCCCGAGCTGAACCTGCGCACGCTGCTGCGCCCGGCGGTCTTCGTGCCCGAGAGCAAGCGCCTCAACGAGCTGCTGCGCGACTTCCGCAGCAGCCGCAACCACCTGGCCATCGTGATCGACGAGTTCGGCAACACCGCCGGGCTCATCACCATCGAAGACGTGCTCGAGGAGATCGTCGGCGAGATCGAGGACGAGTTCGACGAGCGCGAGCGCGAGAACGGCATCTACACGCTGGCCGACGGCAGCCACCGGGTGGCCGGCGACGTGGCCATCGGCGCCGTCAACCAGGCCTTCGTCACCGAGCTGCCCGCCGACGCGTTCGACACCATCGGCGGCCTCGTGGCGCACGAGCTGGGCCGCGTGCCGCGGCGCGGCGAGGCGGTCGACGTGGGCGGGCTGCGCTTCACGGTGATGCTCACGCGCGGCGGCGCGGTGCGCTGGTTCCGCGTGGCGCGCGCGCCGGCGCCGAGCGCCGGCGAAGGCGCCGACGTCGATTGAATCCGCCCGCCCGGCGCGCCGCGACCCTCGAGGTGCCCACGGCGGCCGCGCTCGGCGCGCTGCAGACGCTGGCCTTCGTGCACACGGCGTGGGCCTGGCCGCTGCCGATCCTCACGCTGGCCTGGCTGGTGACGCGGCTCGATGTCGCGCGGCCGGCGCGCGCCGCGCTGCTCGGCTTGGCCTACGGCACCGGCTGGCTGGCCGCCGGCGTGTGGTGGCTCTTCATCAGCATGCACCGCTACGGCGGCCTGCCGGCGGCGCTGGCGGCGCTGGCGGTGCTGGCGCTGGCGCTCGCGCTGTCGCTGTACCTCGCGCTGGCCGCCGCCGCCTACGCGCGCTGGCGCTGCGGCCGCGTGCTCGTCGACGTGCCGCTGTTCGCCGCGCTGTGGCTGCTGGCCGAGCTGGCGCGCGGCGTGCTGTTCACCGGCTTTCCGTGGGTGGCCTCGGGCTACGCGATGGTCGACGCGCCGCTCGCCGCGCTCGCACCCTGGGTCGGCGTGTACGGCATCGGCGCCGCGGTGGCGGCGCTGGCCGCGCTGCTGGCGGCGCTGCTCGTGCAGCGCGCCTGGCGCGCCTGGCGCGGCCTGGCCGCCGCCGGCGTGCTGCTGGCCGCGCTGGCGCTGGCCGGTCCTGGCGAACACACCGCGGGCAGCGGCCGGCTCACGCTGGCGCTGGTGCAGACCAACGTGGCGCAGGACGAGAAGTTCGCCGCCGACCGCCTGCCGCAGGCGCTGGCCGACCTGGCGCGCGCCCTGCTCGAGGCGCGCGCCAGCCTCGTCGTCGCGCCGGAGACGGCGGTGCCGCTGCTGCCGTTCCAGCTCGACGAGTTCACGCCCGGCTACTGGGCGCAGCTGCGCGCGCACTTTTCCGACCCGGCGCGCGCCGCGCTGGTCGGCGTGCCGCTCGGCGACTTCGACCGCGGCTACACCAACTCGGTGCTGGCGCTCGCGGCGGGCAGCGACTACCGCTACGACAAGCACCACCTGGTGCCCTTCGGCGAGTTCATCCCGCGCGGCTTCCGCTGGTTCACCGAGGCGATGAACATCCCGCTGGGCGACTTCACGCGCGGCGTGGTCGACCCGCCGTCGTTCGCCTTCGCCGGCCAGCGCATCGCGCCGCACATCTGCTACGAAGACCTGTTCGGCGAGGAGCTGGCGCGCCGCTTCGCCGACCCCGCCCGGGCGCCGACGCTGCTGGCCAACCTCAGCAACATCGGCTGGTTCGGCGACACCATCGCCATCACCCAGCACCTGAACATCTCGCGCCTGCGCGCGCTCGAGTTCCAGCGGCCGGTGATCCGCGCCACCAACACCGGCGCCACCGCCATCGTCGACCACCGCGGCCGCGTGGCGGCGCAGCTGGCGCCGCACACGCGCGGCGTGCTGCACGGCGAGGTCGAGGGCCGCCAGGGGCTCACGCCCTACGCGCGCTGGGCGGCGCACGCGGGGCTGGCGCCGCTGGCGCTGCTGGCCGCCCTGGTGGGCGTGGCCGCGGTCGTGGCGCGCCGAAGCTCTGCGCGGTCACAGTAGACATCGCTACAGATCGGTAGTAATCTCCACAAGATCATGTGGAGCCTGCTGGTGCTGTCGCTGCCCACCGAAAACGCCACCGCGCGCATGCGCGCCTGGCGCGCGCTCAAGGCGAGCGGCGCCGCCGTGCTGCGCGACGGCGTGTACCTGCTGCCCGAGGCGGCGCGTGCCGCCTTCGACGCGGTGGCCGACGACGTGCGCACGCACGCCGGCAGCGCGCGCGTGCTGCGCTGCGAGGGCGAGGCCGATTTCGAGTCGCTGTTCGACCGCGGCGCCGAGCACGCCGCGCTGCTGGCCGAGATCGCCGCCGTGGCGCCGCGGGCCGACGCGCAGGCGGCGCAGCGCGAGGCGCGCCGCCTGCGCCGCGCCTTCGAGCAGCTGCGCGCGGTCGACTACTTCCCCGGCCCCGCGCAGCAGCAGACCGCTGGCGCGCTGGCCGCGCTCGAAGCCGCCGTCGCGCGCGCGCTCGACCCCAGCGAGCCGGCGCCGGCCGCCGGCAGCGCGCGCAAGCGTGCCGCCACGTCCTACCGCGGCCGCGTCTGGGCGACGCGCCGGCGCCCGTGGATCGACCGCCTGGCAAGCGCCTGGCTGATCAAGCGCTTCATCGACCCGCAGGCGCGCTTCATGTGGCTGGCGAGTCCGGCCGACTGCCCGCCCAGCGCGGTGGGCTTCGACTTCGACGGCGCCGAGTTCAGCCATCAGGGCGGCGAGCAGGGCGAGCGCGTGACCTTCGAGACCCTGCTCGCCAGCTTCGGGCTGGCCACGCCGGCGCTGCAGCGCCTGGGCCGCCTCGTGCACGCGCTGGACGCCGGCGGCGCCATCCCGCCCGAGGCGGCCGGCGTCGAGCAGGTGCTGGCCGGCATGCGCGACGCGCTGGCCGACGACGACCAGCTGCTGCTCGCCGCGGCCGGCGTGTTCGAGGGCCTGCACCGCGCTTTCGAGAAGGAGGCGGCGCGATGAAGACGCCCGGCTTCGGCGAGGCGCTGCGCTTCTGGCTCAAGCTCGGCTTCATCAGCTTCGGCGGTCCGGCCGGGCAGATCGCCATCATGCACCGCGAGCTCGTCGAGGAGCGGCGCTGGATCAGCGAGCGGCGCTTCCTGCACGCGCTCAACTACTGCATGGTGCTGCCGGGCCCCGAGGCGCAGCAGCTCGCCACCTACCTGGGTTGGCTGATGCACCGCACCTGGGGCGGCATCGTCGCCGGGGTGCTGTTCGTGCTGCCCTCGCTGGTCATCCTGATCGCCCTGTCGGCGCTCTACCTGGCCTGGGGCCAGCAGCCGCTCGTCGCCGGGCTGTTCTACGGCATCAAGCCGGCGGTCACGGCGATCGTGCTGCACGCCGCCTGGCGCATCGGCTCGCGCGTGCTGCACAACGCCAGCCTGTGGGCGATCGCGGTCGCCGCCTTCGTCGCCATCTTCGTGTTCGCGCTGCCGTTCCCGCTCATCGTTGCGCTGGCCGCCGCGGCGGGCTGGATCGGGGCGCGGCTTCATCCGGCGCACTTCGCCACCGGCGCCGCGGCGCACGCGGCAGGCACGCCGCAGGGCGCGGCGGCGCCGGCGCTGATCGACGACGACACGCCGCCGCCGCCGCACGCCCGCTTCAGCGTGCCGCGGCTGGCGGCGGTGGTGCTGGTGGGCCTCGTGCTGTGGGCGCTGCCCTTCGGCCTGCTCGCCGCCTGGCAGGGCGTGCAGGGCACGCTGGCGCAGATGGCCTGGTTCTTCACCAAGGCGGCGCTGCTCACCTTCGGCGGCGCCTACGCGGTGCTGCCCTACGTCTACGAGGGCGCCGTCGTGCAGCATGGCTGGCTCACGCCGGCGCAGATGATCGACGGCCTGGCGCTCGGCGAGACCACGCCGGGGCCGCTGATCATGGTGGTGGCCTTCGTCGGATTCGTCGGCGGCTTCGCCAAGGCGGTGCTCGGGCCCGACGCGCTTTACCTCGGCGGCGCGCTGGCCGCGCTGGTGGTGACCTGGTTCACCTTCCTGCCCTCGTTCCTGTTCATCCTCGGCGGTGCGCCCTTCGTCGAGTCGACGCGCGGCGCGCTGCACTTCACCGCGCCGCTCACCGCCATCACCGCGGCGGTGGTCGGCGTGATCGTCAACCTGGCGCTGTTCTTCGGCTGGCACGTGCTGTGGCCGGCCGGCTTCGCGGGGCGCTTCGAGTGGCCGGCGGCCGTCATCGCGGCGGCCGCCGCGTTCGCGCTGCTGCGCCTGAAGGCCGGCGTGCTGCCCGTGATCGGCGCCTGCGCCGGCGCGGGCTGGCTGGTCACGCAGTGGTGGCCGCTGCCCTGACTACTGCCGTGACCGCTGAGCTGACGCGTGCCGGCGCTTTCGACAACCTCCATCAGGAGACCCGCATGAAGACCCTTTCGGTGGCCGAACTCGCGCTCTGGCGCGACCATGGTTTCGACTGCGAGCTGCTCGACGTGCGCCGCGCCAGCGCGCGCGCCGCCGACGGCACCGAGATCGCCGGCTCGCGCTGGCTCGACCCCGCCGCCTGGCTGGACTGGAAGGACGGCATCACGCACGAGCGGCCGGTGGTCGTGTACTGCGCCTTCGGTCACGAGATCAGCCAGGGCCTGAGCGCGGCGCTCGGCGCGATGGGGGCCGACGCGCGGCACCTCGACGGCGGCATCGCCGCCTGGAAGGCCGCCGGGCGCGCGGTGCGGGAGATCGCCTCGTGAACGCGCCACCGCGCCTGGCGCTGCTCTACCCGGGCGACCGCGCGGCGCGCGACCGCTCCGACCCGAAGGCGAGCCGCCTGGCCGCGCTGTTCGACGCCTTCGCCGCCGCCGGCGTGCACGCCGAGCCGGCCGTCTACCACGACGATTTCGCCGACGAGGTGCGCGCCCAGCTCGAACGCGTGCGCGGCGTGCTGGTCTGGCACAACCCGATCGAGGGCGGGCGCACGCGCGCGCGGCTCGATGCGCTGCTGCGCGAGGTGGCGGCGCGCGGCGTGTTCGTCAGCACGCACCCCGACACCATCCTGCGCCTGGGCACCAAGGACGTGCTGCTCGACGTGCGCGACCTGCCCTTCGGCAGCGACGTGCACCGCGTCGCCGACCTGGCGCAACTGCGCGAGGAGCTGCCGCGGCGGCTGCAGGGCGGCGCGCGCGTGCTCAAGCAGCACCGCGGGCACAGCGGCATCGGCGTGTGGCGCGTGCAGGCCCTCGGCGGCGGCGCGTACGCGCTGCGCCACGCGCAGCGCGGCAGCGAGGAGCAGCGCGTCGACCTCGAGACCGTGGTGCACACGCTGGCGCCCTACTTCGAGGGCGGCGGCCACATGGTCGACCAGGCCTGGCAGCCGCGCCTGGCCGAAGGCATGGTGCGCGCCTACCTGGTGGCCGACCGCGTGGCCGGCTTCGGCCACCAGGCGGTCAACGCGCTGTGCGCCGAGCCGCCCGGCCCGCGCCTGTACAGCGGGCCCGACGACGCGCGTTTCCAGGCGCTGAGGCAGCGCCTCGAAGGCGAGTGGGTGGCGCTGCTGCAGCGCCGCCTCGGCCTCGAGCGCGCCGCGCTGCCGCTGCTGTGGGACGCCGACTTCATGCTCGGCGAACGCGCGCCGGGCGAGCCCGAGCGCCACGTGCTGTGCGAGATCAACGTCAGCAGCGTGGCGCCGTTCCCCGACGCGGCCATCGCGCCGCTGGTGGCGGCGGCGCGCGAACGGCTGCTGTCCTGAGGCGGCGGCGCGGCATCGCGCCCGTAAACTCGCGCCTTTGCACGGGTTCCGGGCGTCGATGCTGACCTTCCAGCAGATCATCCTCAAACTCCAGGACTACTGGGACCGCCAGGGCTGCGCCCTGCTGCAGCCCTACGACATGGAGGTGGGCGCGGGCACCAGCCACACCGCGACCTTCCTGCGCGCGCTCGGCCCCGAGCCCTGGAAGGCGGCCTACGTGCAGCCGAGCCGCCGCCCCAAGGACGGCCGCTACGGCGAGAACCCCAACCGCCTGCAGCACTACTACCAGTACCAGGTCGTGCTCAAGCCCTCGCCGGCGAACATCCTCGAGCTGTACCTCGGCTCGCTGGAGGCGCTGGGTTTCGACCTCACGGTCAACGACGTGCGCTTCGTCGAGGACGACTGGGAGAACCCGACGCTCGGCGCCTGGGGCCTGGGCTGGGAGGTCTGGCTCAACGGCATGGAGGTCACGCAGTTCACCTACTTCCAGCAG
>Ga0073934_10001777_pt1 | contig 49226 bp, 37 predicted proteins | sample LarsenN4metaG_FD_76834 | JGI IMG/M metagenome (GOLD analysis project Ga0073934, IMG submission 76834) | Hot spring sediment bacterial and archeal communities from British Columbia, Canada, to study Microbial Dark Matter (Phase II) - Larsen... ...
ACCCTCCCCACACTCCCCACACTCCCCACACTCCCCACACTCCCCACACTCCCCACACTCCCCACACTCCCCACACTCCCCACACTCCCCCGTCTCCTTTTCCCCCCTCTCCCTACCTGGTCGAGGCGATGCACTGAGCCTGTCGAAGTGGGACGGGGGTGAGGGCAATATCGAGTGTTTCATTTTTATTTGAAATCACTATATTTATATTTTATATTTTGCTATTAGCTAAATTTTTTAAATAAAACTTAAGATTTTGTCTGAGTTAAAACTTGATTTAAGAGTAAATTATAATTAGATTAAGATTTAAAAGCAGCGATTTCCTAGCAGGCGGCTGCCTAGATTGGGATTGAATCTGCCTATTTGATGAAATCGCCCTGCCCCAAGGCTTGATAAACCTGGCGAATCATATCATAATCAGTATCTTGGGCAGCAACTATCTGGGAGCCTAGGTATTTTTTGGTAGATTCCCCGGCCACTAGACCTGTAATTAGTTGCGCCTGGTTTGCTACCATCAGGGCAGTGATGTTATCCACAAATTCAGGAGCCAAGTGGCTGCTAGCAACCAACACATCACTGGGGAGGGGGGCGCTGGTGGCAAGAGCTGGAAATTCAGATGCAGAAAGGAATTCTCGGTAGTCGATCGCCGAACCACCCCAAGCATCTGCCTCGCCATTTTTCAACGCCGCCACACTACCTTCATCTCCCAACATTAAAGTGGTAATATCCGATTTAGGATTCAATCCCGCATCTAAAAGCAGTTTCAAAGGACCGAGATGGCCGCTGGTAGAACCCACATCGGAGAGAGCGATTTTTTTCCCCTTCAATTCCCCTAATGACTTAATCGCACTGGTAGCGGGCACAGCAATAATAGAATGGTAGTTAGGGCGGGTAATGGCTATTGACGCCACCGCATTGGTACGAGCGCGAATCACCACATATTCCGAAGGTCCCGCCAGCGCTAAATCTACCTGATTCAACTGCAAAGCCGATGCTGCCGCCGTGGTATTCGCCACCGGGAAAAATTCGATTTTTACCCCCAAGACTGCCTCCAAGCTGCGCCGAAATGGCTCATAATCTTGCTGCAACTTTTCCAGGCTCAGGGCATCTGTCACCGCCAAGCGCAGTTTTTCTGGATTTTTAAGCGCCACAGGTGCATCAGTGCCACTACGGGTATTTTGGGCGGTGCCACAGCCAACTACAAATAACATCGAGTACCAGATGAAATTGCGTCTTTTCATATTTTCTTAATTTTTTTCCTAGGTAGTAACAGCTTCATTTATGATAATATAAGCCTGTTTTGAATTGGGATTTTTGGGGCTAAAGCCCTGGTTCGTAGTTGGGCTTGAGCCCTCCGGATTAGGCTAAACCCTAACTACGAACTTATGCGTCTGGATATTGAAACTTTTACGGTTCACAAACGTTTTCCCCTGACCATCAGTCGTGGTACTACCGCCCAAACTACTAATGTCTGGGTGCGCGTCAGCCACGATGGCATCGAAGGTTGGGGAGAAGCGTCGCCATTTTCCGCTTCTGGATCATTACAATCCACAGAGGCGATCGTTGCCGCTTTGCAAGCAATTGCCCCAGTGGCGACACAGTGGCATCCCTTAGATAGGCAGCAAATTGAGACATTTTTGCTCGAGCATAACGTCCCTTCGGCGGCGAGAGCGGCGATCGATGTAGCCTTGCATGACTGGTTGGGGAAAAAGGCGGGATTGCCTTTATGGCGGCTGTGGGGACTGGAACGCCCCAGAATTGTCCCCACTTCTGTCACGATCGGCATCAATCCCCCGGAAATCGCCCGGGAAAGGGTCAGAGCCTGGTTACAGTTAACCCCGGTGCGGGCTTTAAAGGTAAAATTAGGTAACCCATCCGGCATCGAGGCCGATCGGGCAATGCTCACAGCCCTGCTAGAGGAAGCCCCACCAGACCTACTTCTGAGCGTAGATGCTAACGGCGGCTGGAATCTCGATGAGGCAGTGCAAATGTGCCATTGGCTCGCCACCAAAAAAGTCAAGTATGTAGAGCAACCACTACCAGTGACCGCCCGTGATGAGCTAGCCGAATTATACACCCTTTCCCCCCTGCCCATATTTGTGGATGAAAGCTGTTTTACCAGCCAGGATGTGCCCGGTTTGGCAGATAGAGTACATGGGATTAATATCAAACTGATGAAGTGCGGCGGCTTAACCGAAGCGATGCGCACCATCCACGCCGCCCAGACACACGGTTTGCAAGTAATGTTTGGCTGCTATTCTGACAGCACTTTAGCCAATACAGCCATGTCACACCTCGCACCCCTGGCCAATTATCTCGATTTAGATAGTCATTTAAATTTAGTAGATGACCAGTTTGTGGGGTCACAGATGCAAAATGGCTGTTTAGTTCCCAATGATTTACCGGGTTTGGGGGTAACGCGCCATGAGGATTGAAGATAATCATCGAGTGGCAATTTTGCAACATGGAGGTATTCTCGGTTCCAGTGGCAAAACCGGTTTAACTCTAATGCGCTACAGCTCCGCCAAAATTGTCGCCGCGATCGACCAGGAATCGGCTGGGGGTTCGCTAAAGGAGCTAACAGGGATTGACCGGAATGTGCCGATCGTCCCTGATATAGCCGCCGCATTGGCATTTCAACCAGATATATTAGCCATAGGCATTGCACCATCAGGCGGCGCACTCCCGCCAGAGTGGTGGCGCGAAATTGAAACCGCAGTTAGAGCCGGATTATCCATAGTCAACGGTTTACACACCCATCTCGGTCATAATCCCGAACTGCAAATGCTCCTGAGTGACGGTCAGTGGATTTGGGACGTGCGCCAAGAACCACCAGGATTAAGCATCGCCAGCGCCAAAGCCCGAGATTTAAGCTGTCGCCGCGTCCTCACCGTAGGTACAGATATGTCCGTGGGCAAAATGTCCACCAGCATAGAAATGAATCGCACCGCCAAACGGCGGGGTCTGCGTTCTCACTTCGTCGCCACCGGTCAAGCCGGTTTAATGATTGCCGGAGAAGGAATTGCCTTAGACGCCGTGCGGGTAGATTTTGCCGCTGGCGCCGTAGAACACGCCGTATTGCGCGCCGGTCGCGATGCCGATATCGTCTTTGTGGAGGGCCAGGGGTCCTTACTACACCCCGGTTCTACCGCCACCCTCCCCCTCTTGCGAGGGTCTCAACCCACCCACCTGGTATTAGTCCACCGCGCCGGTCAAACTCACGTGCGCAACCATCCGCACGTCCCCATTCCACCCTTACCCCAAGTAATTCAACTTTATGAAATGGTGGCGGCGGCGGCGGGAGCATTTGCGCGGACGCGGGTGGCTGCAGTTGCCCTCAATACAGGACACATCAAGGATGATGAAATCGCCCTAGAGGCAATTAACCACATTCGCTATGAAACTGGTTTACCTTGCACCGACCCCGTGCGCTTTGGTGGCGCCGAACTCCTCGAAGCCATCAGTAAAGGCTCGTAGTAGGCCTTCAGCCCTTCCGGAGGCTCGTAGTAGGGCTTCAGCCCAATCCGGAGGCTCGTAGTAGGGCTTCAGCCCAATCCGGAGGGCTAAAGCCCAACTACAAACCTAAGCCCTACTACAAACCTAAGCCCTACTACAAACCTCAATTCTGAGATAAATTATATCATTTTCTCTATTTATTCGCCGTGATTTTTCAGCATCACTAATTACAAGGCAGCAAAATTTCAAATTCTGTCCCCACGCCTACTGTGGATTTGAGATTCAATTGTCCCTGATGCTTTTCTGTAACAATTTGATGGCTGATGGCCAAGCCTAAACCAGTGCCCTTGCCCACAGGCTTAGTGGTGAAAAAACTATCAAAAATTCGCTGCTGAATTTCGGGATGGATGCCATGCCCATTATCAGCGATGCGAATCGCCGCGTGAGACTTGCCCGCGATTTCTACTAATTCTGTAGTAATTTCTATTCGGGGTTGCCACTGGTTTGACTCAGCCAGTGCCTCTTGATGTTCATTCAAAGCGTCAATGGCATTCCCGATAATATTCATAAAGACTTGGCTAAGCTGCCCGGAATAGCAGTTTATTTCTGGCAATTGTCCATAGTTTTTAACCACTTCAATCCCATATTTGAGTTGGCCTTCTAAAATCAACAGCGTGCTGTCAATGCAGGCGTGTAAGTCTGCTGGTTTCGCCGCTTTCTCATCCATATGGGAAAAATTGCGCATTCCGCCGACAATTTGATGCAGCCGCTCTGCTGCAGTTTGAATGGCCAGCAAAACTTTTGGCAAATCAGCTTGTAAAAAATCAAAATCGATTTTTTCTCTCGTGGCGGCGATAAAATCCTGTTTCTCGGTCAATTCTGCCTCGTAATCTGATGCTAAACCCATCAAATCTTGGCAGTAGTTGAGCAAAAAGCCGATATTGCCGCCGATGCAGTTGACCGGATTTTTCATTTCGTGGGCGACTTCCGCCACCATTCGCCCCAAACTCGCCATTTTTTCGGTTTGGATGAGCTGCGCTCGGTTTTGCTCTTGGATGGTTTTGGTGGCTAGCTCGTGGATGCGAGCCTGGGCTACCAGTAGTTGATGCACGTCCAGGAGGCGGTAGGTTTTGGGTGCGAGTTGCACTACTATGGGCTCGTCGAGCAACTCGGGAGAGCGTTGCAGGGAGCGGCGCGCTGCCATCACGATTAACGTGTTGGCGGGGAAAATCAACATATCAGTTTTGGCAAATTGATACAGAGTTTTAATCGATCGGCGGGAAAACAGCTCTACACCATAGGGACGGCTGAGATGTTCCAAACACCGCCGCCGGGAAATCATCCCCACTAGGTCTCCCCGCTCCATCAAAACCACTCCGGGTAGCAGCTTATTTTCTGAAAAAGCTTTCACCAGCTCCCCTCCCGGTCGGGTCGAGTCTAGGTGAAAATCGTAAAGCCGCAGCTCCTCGATCGTTGAGTCTAGCCGCATTTGCCGTTCCTGTGTTTCCGGCGCGGCGATCCCTGATAAATCCGGCCAGGTCGCTCCCGCTACTCCCATAACTCCAGCTCCCATATGAGATTTTTTCTATACCGCTACTAAAACTCCAATTTAAAGTATAGTAATAAAGTCACTAATTTATCAACTTTCAATATAAATTTTTATTTCTGCTTGTTTAAAAATTTAATTTTTATTTAACTCGTTCTTAACTTACTCACAATCTACTTAATCAGTGTTTAAATGATTGGGCTTTAGGGGTTAGATCACAGCAGCAACGACTCTCAATGTAGCGTAAATGTTCAATATAGCATAAAATTTTACCTAATTTTACCAGCAATTCCTGAATGTTGAAAATTTATCCAGCCTGTTCAGAAATAATCTGAGCCGCTCTCAAAGTCCCTCTCCCTTTTTGGTCGAGGGATTTAGGGTGAGGGTGCGCTGCCAATATTTTTGCAAAGCTCGATCGGCAGCACCAGCATCAATCCAATCCCTCCCATAAGTAGCCATAAATCGCAAAAAAGATGCTACGGCTTTTACTTGCTCTTCATTAAATAACCGAAACCGATGATAAGGGTCATAATCTGGGTATTTTTTATCTTCATAAACATCCAAAGAATAAATCATCATATCCAGTGAGTTAGACTTGGTAATTTGATAATTTTTGATTGCCCAAATCATGTAGGCGGGAAGATAATAGCGAAATCCTTTGGCATCGAAAAAGTGAAAAACATCGCTAAATTCTTCTAGCCATTGGACTGGCACATCTTGCCACCGGGATTCTGTGTCTTTCTGGCGAGCGGCGGCGCGTCCGCTCTCCCCTTCATAATCATCAATAGCTCTCGCTTCGTGCAGGGAAACCCCATCATCCCTAGTAACCCCATCAAATGCTTTTATAATCTGCTGAATCAGGTGTAAGCTGGCGGCATCAGCTTGGGCATCAATAGTCTGCCAATTGGGGTCTCTTTGGTCTGTGCTGCTGGGAGAGCGCACATAACTGAGCCATTCTCGCTCACAAGCGCCGAATGCGATAAAGTTTCGCTGTGCGTAACGCCGGGAAACATCGTTAGAACCTGGTTCATCGTCAGTGAGGGAATCTTCCCAACAGCAAATTGGGCAAATTAAATATGTCCCTGGTGGTTTTTCCGTCAGGGTGAGATAACCGCAACAGAGACATGGATAGAGCATTGATAATTGATAATTGATAATTGATAATTGATAATTATCAATTGTTAATTGTTAATTGTTAACGGAGAGGGAGGGATTCGAACCCTCGGAACCTTTCGGTTCACTCGATTTCAAGTCGAGCGCAATCGACCACTCTACCACCTCTCCAAGCTGTCTGCACCCGAAGGCTGCAGCAACCAGTTTTAGAATATAGAGTTACTATAGCATCCTCTAGGCGAATTGGGCTAGGGGTTGGGCAGGACGATGGTAAAGAATTTCTACGGAGATGGTTTGGAAACTGCGGTTAAGCCAAACGAGGGAGGCGGTTTCCACGGTGGACCCTTTGAGGGTGACGATCGAGAAGTTGCGGTGACGATCGCCCAGGGATGTATCCACAATGCGGGGGACGCGGGCGGCGTTGAGATACAATGTCCCCGACTCACCCACGTGTAAAGATTTGCGCAGATATTCTTTGGTATAGCGCAGGTGGTGGTGCATATGGCCAAAAGCTACCAGGGGAATAGTTTTGCCTAACTCCCGCGTCTGGGCGATCGCCTCGGAGAAATCCGGATCGCCAAAATCACCCCCTACCGGTTTCCAGTCCTTACCGCAGGGGTCCGACGGCAAATCCCCCAAACCCTTTGGCCCATTATGGCCCAAAAAAATCACCACATCCGTAGCCGCACTCTCCACCGCCGCCACAATTCGCGTTGTCGATTCCGCAAAACTACTCACCCCATAGCGTTCCTGATAAAAATCCCCATACTTCCACTCAGAACCACCCCAACTAAAAGGACGACTCCCCACCACCGTCAAACCAAATTGGGGGAAATCCAACTTCCCAAAACCCACATGAGATGAGCCCAACAAATCTAACTGGGCCTGCACTCTGTCAGTATTGCGCAGTTCTGGGGGACATTTGGCGCGTCCCCACGGTGTGGCGGTCCACCAGGCATCGTGATTACCCAAAGTCACCGCCTTGGGAATGTCCAAAGCGGCGATGCGGTGTACTAAGTCCACCGACTCATTGCCGAAATCCCCCACAAACAACACCAAATCCACTCCCAAGCGTTGCAATGCCTCCCCGTCGGCGGCTTCCCATTGCTCGTGAACATCACCAACCACGGCGATTTTGACTGATTTTTCGGGTTCTGACATCGATTCTGTACAAGGTTTTCTCTCTAGGATAAACTCCGCAAGGAGAGATCGCAACACCAAAAAAGGCCCCCTGGGAAAGGGGGGATGGGAGGATTGGGAATTTGCTGGCAGGTTAAAAATATTCCGAAGAAGATGTGGGTAATAATAGCAGTTCCCCAGATTTAAATCGAGCAATATCAACCCAGAGCGCTTTCTTTTTCCGCTTTTTTTCTATAAAAGTCAGTTCATCGATTTGATAAAAAGCTGGGTTAGCAAAACCACATTGATAGAGCTGAATTACTTCGTGACCTTGCTTGCCTTTGTAAGCAAAAACATTTTCCAAGCATCCCAGATAGCGAATATCGGTTAAGTCGGCTTGGATTTCTTCTTGAAATTCTCTTTTCAGGGCATCTTGGCTGCCTTCGCCAAATTCCACCCCACCACCGAGAAAGCGGTAAAAGGTTTGGTTGGTTACGGGGTCGTAACCTTGGGAGACAAATAGACGATCGTCCCGGCGAATCAAACCTAAAGCCACTACCCTAATTTTACCATCTTTAGCCATTTGTCCTTTGTCCTTTGATAATTGATAATTGATATAGTCATTTCAAATAACCATGAGACACTCAATACTGCCCTCACCCCCGTCCCCTCTCCCAGGTAGGGAGAGGGGAGAATCACAGACAAAACCCATCCCCCCATGCTCCCCTTTCTCCCCTTTCTCCCTTTTTGGGAGAAAGGGGTTGGGGGATAGAGGGCAACTATGCAGGCACTTGATGTCTCACTCTTATTTGAAATGACTATAATTGATAATTGATAATTGTCATTGGTGCATATTCAAAACTCCTGTCCCCTGTGACTGAGCGAGGTCTAACGATGGGGTCTGGTTTTGGGTTGAGGGCAATGTACCAGCTCGTAGGGGCCGAAACCTTATTTTACTGCTGTAATTATCAATTGTCAATTGTCAATTATCAATTATCATTTTGTCCTTTGTCCGTAGTTGGGTTGAGGAAGGAAACCCAAACGACAAGACTTTTGGGCTAAAGCCCAACTACGAACGGTAAGAGGAGAAAATGTTTTTTTGGGCTAAAGCCCAACTACGAATGGTAAGAGGAGTGAATGTTGTTGTAATCAGCCAAATCGGGGCGACTTTCGCTATCTTCCACTGGCCAATCTTCGTTTTCCCCGCCGATGATGAACTGTCGGATGGGGACATATTCTTGGGCGAGTTGGGTGAGGGAATTAATCAGCACATCAAGGGCGATCGCGTCGCTGGTGCCCAAATCCAACCAACACCGCGCCCAAAGCCCTTGATACTCAAATTGTCCCATATTGTGCATCAGCGCCATCATGCTCGCATCCGCTGACTGAGCATCGTAATCCATATAACTAATATCAACCCCGGTTTCCTGCACTTGCAGGTTTTCCGCATTGAACCCCCCCAGCTTCCCCAGGAAAAACCAGGAGTCGAATACTTCTTCTACATATTGCTTTTCTTGCTCGCTGGGCACCATCTCGAATTCCAGCCAGAACCAAACATTAAAAGGGTCGAACTCTCGGAAAATAACTTGCATCTTTTCGGGGTCGTAGCTCCATATTTGTCCGTCTGGGAAGACGGAAGATAATTTGAGGGGCAATTCATTAATTGCCCCTCCGGGGAGTTGGTTTAGCTCCGGTAGCAGTCTTCAACCTCTCCCTACCCGTTTTGAGTTTACCGGAAATTGAGTGCCGTTGCCCTAAGATGGGGCGGTGAGCCGCTGGATGCGGCGGGCATTGCGATCGCGCTCTTTCTGTAACTGACGCTGCAGACCAGGAGGGAATTTGGCCGGAGCCTGGGCTAAAGCCGCATCAAAATTCGCTTGAGCTTCTTGCAGCAGCGCCAAATCCCGGTCCCCCCCCTTCTCTACCAAAATTTGGGCTTTCAGATAAAACAGCTCCGGGTTATCTGGCGTGATCTGCAAAGCCTGGTTAACCGCCGCCAGCGCCTCAGCCTGCTGGTCCAAATCACGGTAGCCCAACGCCAGACCCCGATAAGCCAGATAGTCCGGTCCGGCGTAGTCTCGCAAGCGTTGAATCGCCTCTGCTGGGTCAGCAAAGGGCAAATTCACCGCCAGCATCAAATCCATAAATCCCTTAATCAAATTCACCTCTGGGTCTTCGGCGGAGATTTTTTCCGCCTCCCCCAAGTGATGAAACACCTGTTGCAGCTTATTAAGCGCTTTCGGGGTGCCGCGAATCGTGCCTTCACGGCTGATAATGTAAGCACCTTCTAGGAAATGACCCACCGCCGTGTAGAGGTTGCCCCGCAGGGCATCGGTTGTGGTCAGTTCTTCCGCCGTTTCCCGGGTGCGGCTGGCGTAGGTGTCTAAATCGTCCCAGTCTTCTTCCAAATAGGCGAAAGCAGCCTTCATAGCATAAATCAAAGGCTCTTTAGGCTCTTCTTTGGCTGCATCTTTGAGGATATTATTAGATTCCTGGTAGTTGCCCTCTTGGAACAACACCCGAAATGCTCTTTCCGTGGTGTCGCCGATCGCCCGAGGATTTTCGGTTCTAAATGGATCCCCAGCCAAGGCGGGGTGAGCCAGAACGATCGCCGCGAGGGTGGCGCCTACAGCTACCAAATGCCGGAGCGCCCCCCAACGTCGCCCCTGGGGAGAAAATTCTGTCACCATAAATCTGGAAGTCGCCTGAGTTAACATTGCGATTATATGGAATAATGACTAAAAAGTAAGAGAAATAATCTGATGTCAGTTTTGCCGCGAAGTATCTGTCATTATCCTGGCTCGACGCCCTAAACTGCCCATGAGTTCCGGTGCATCTGTGGTAGGGGCAAGGCCAACGAGCAGTAAATCCCTCGTTTTCACCAATAACCTATTTACCCGGTGGCTTCGCCCTGACAAATGGCTATTATTAATTTAATCAATCCCGGAAATGCAATTGAAATATTAATGAATCCCGGCAACGAAATTGGCATCACTCTCAAAAACCTCAGCTATCACCCCGCCGCCACTCCAGAGGCTATCCTCACATCGGTAAACTTGGAATTGGCACCGCAGCAATTGGGGTTGATTATTGGACCCTCTGGCTCCGGCAAAACTACCTTATTGGAAATTTTGGCGGGACTGGCGGAAAAAACTGCCGGGGAAATTTACTGGCGGGAACAGTCACTCACCCCAGAACACTTACAGCAGTTGGGAGGGTTAGTGTTTCAGTTTCCAGAGCGGCATTTTTGCTGTAGCACGATTTTGGAGGAGCTGCGCTTAGGACACCCGGAACTGGGGCGAGAGCGGGTGGATGAGACCCTGCGAGAAGTAGGACTCGCTCATTTATCGTTAGATACACCTCCCCAAGCTCTCAGCGGCGGACAGCAGCGGCGTCTAGCTCTAGCAGTGCAGCTCATTCGCCAGCCCCAGTTACTGCTTTTAGACGAACCCACGGCGGGGTTAGATTGGTCGATGCGGCGACAGTTGGTGAACTTGTTGGCGAAGCTGAAATCTCACTGGAGTTTGTTGGTGGTGACTCACGACCCCCGGGATTTGTGGGAAATCGGCGATCGCTTCTGGACCCTCAACCGAGGACACCTGCAACCCACCACCCCCGAACAACTCCACGGCAAATCCCTTACCAGTGCTATTTCTTGAAATGGTCATTGGTCTAACCTGATTATCTAATCTGCTCCATGAGTGAAATCAAAAAGCCACTATTGCCGGAAATGCTGCAAATGTGGCAAAAAACCCTTTCCTGGCAACCCGATGCAGGGCATCTACTAGAATTCCAGCGCCTTTACGAGCTAATTTTAGAGGGCAACCAACAGCTAAATTTAACGAGAATTACCCAACCGCGAGATTTTTGGGAAAAGCACCTTTGGGATGGGTTGCGCGGCGTGTCCCCATTGTGGATAAATGCTGATGACTGGCGGGTAATTGATATCGGAACTGGTGCGGGATTTCCCGGTTTACCAGTGGCGATCGCTCGTCCCGACTGGCAAATCACCCTCCTCGACTCCACCGGCAAAAAAACCGCCTTTGTCCAGAGTGTGATTGATAAGTTGGGTATGGAAAATGCCGTTACCCTCACCGGTAGAGCCGAAGAAATTAACCGCCACCCCCAACATCGCGCCACTTATGACCTCGCTCTCACCCGGGCATTAGCTCCCGCCCCCACCTGCGCCGAATATGCCTTACCACTACTGAAAATCGGTGGTTTAGCGGTCCTGTATCGGGGTCACTGGACCGATGCGGACACCGATAACCTCAGCGATACCGTCACCAAGTTAGGGGGAATTGTGGATTTTATCGAACGCTTCTCTACCCCCCTCACTAAAGGCGAGCGTCACTGCATTTACCTGCGCAAGGTGGCTGGGGAGCGGGTTACAGAATTTCCCCGCCTCGTCAGTACGCCCGATCGTCATCCCCTTTAACCGGAGACCAGGTTCGTAGTTGGGCTTTAGCCCAAAAAAAACGACGGGGTGCAGGGGTGCAGGGGGGCAGGGGGGTTTGTAGGGGCAATCCCCCCGTGGTTGCCCCGGAGCGGGGGAGCGGGTTTTTGAGATTGCCTTTGAGTCTAGCAGCTTGAAAATAGTTACAAAAATCAAATTATTATTTAAGTGAAATTTCATCACATCAAGGCGTGAGCCCAACTATTTGAAAATAGTTACAAAAATCATAAAAAAACCGTAGGGACACGGCATGCCGTGTCCCTACAAGGTTTGTTTGATGGCTTCATTCAAGTGATGTCCCCGACTAGCGGGGACTTTTTCGTTATACCGGAATAAACGGCCTTGACAGGGATCAGGTTTCCATTCAAGTTATGTCCCCGACTAGCGGGGACAAGCGGGAAAGAGGGTTGTCAAAATTGGTTATCTCAATCCCTGTTTCCATTCAAGTTATGTCCCCGACTAGCGGGGACATGACCCGACTATCCCGGCGCTGACCGTGCGGCGATAGTTTCCATTCAAGTTATGTCCCCGACTAGCGGGGACTTGAGTCAACTCTATCGGAGAAGGAACAGGATAAGCGTCGGTTTCCATTCAAGTTATGTCCCCGACTAGCGGGGACCGTAATAGAAACTGTTATGCAATCTGCTATTGCAGAGTTTCCATTCAAGTTATGTCCCCGACTAGCGGGGACAGAAGGAGAAAAAGGTCGTTTGATCGTTGTCTTCAAGTTTCCATTCAAGTTATGTCCCCGACTAGCGGGGACGATATATTCTTTACAGATGGAGTAGAATCGTGAAATCGTTTCCATTCAAGTTATGTCCCCGACTAGCGGGGACCAGCCTAACTAACAGTGGGGGGCTGTCTATTAATCTCTCTGAGTACGGGGAAGTTTCCATTCAAGTTATGTCCCCGACTAGCGGGGACTCGGAGGATGGTAAAGGTAGCAAATCACCGAGCCATCACCCAAGTTTCCATTCAAGTTATGTCCCCGACTAGCGGGGACCCTCGTACTGGTCATAGTCCCATTGGAGTTGGGACTCATGTTTCCATTCAAGTTATGTCCCCGACTAGCGGGGACTATGGGCTATGAAAAGCTGGAGACAAGACTGTTTAGATGGTTTCCATTCAAGTTATGTCCCCGACTAGCGGGGACCTAGTCTTGAATACCTGGAAACTCAAAGCCCGGGAGGTTATGTTTCCATTCAAGTTATGTCCCCGACTAGCGGGGACAAAAGTACCTCACTCAAGATGGTGATAGAGGCACTGCAAAAAGTTTCCATTCAAGTTATGTCCCCGACTAGCGGGGACCTGAGAAACTTGGCATTTCTATGTTAAGTTTTGTTCCCTATTGTTTCCATTCAAGTTATGTCCCCGACTAGCGGGGACACTATTCAAGTCAACTTCCAAGAAGAAACCTACTTCTTTTCTCCGTTTCCATTCAAGTTATGTCCCCGACTAGCGGGGACATGGGAAATAAGGCCCGCTTTGAGATGGCAGTAACTCGTAAGACTCAGCGCCTGTTTCCATTCAAGTTATGTCCCCGACTAGCGGGGACAAGGTCATCATCCCACGGGCTTTCAAAGCCTTCTATACCGTTTCCATTCAAGTTATGTCCCCGACTAGCGGGGACTTCTCATGCACGTATGGGCCTACTTCAATGAAGGTGACTGTTTCCATTCAAGTTATGTCCCCGACTAGCGGGGACGAGTCTCGCCGTCGGCACCAGAGTTCTGAATGTTTCCATTCAAGTTATGTCCCCGACTAGCGGGGACTTCCTGCCGCGCTCGGCCCTGCTCGCGTTCCGCCGCGGCGAAGCCACGGGTTTCCATTCAAGTTATGTCCCCGACTAGCGGGGACTTTTGTGTATTTTCGTGAATTATGTTGTGCTTTAATAGTTTCCATTCAAGTTATGTCCCCGACTAGCGGGGACCCAGCTGTGTGTTTGATGTATGGCCCCCAGCGTCCTTGTTCTACTGTTTCCATTCAAGTTATGTCCCCGACTAGCGGGGACTAGAATCTGTCCAAGCCGTACTCAACTTTCTGGAGGCTGGAAACTTGTTTCCATTCAAGTTATGTCCCCGACTAGCGGGGACATGGTGGGAATGTCCAGCTGTTTGGCCAGTTGTGCGGTTTCCGTGCCGGTTTCCATTCAAGTTATGTCCCCGACTAGCGGGGACTCTCCCTATTAAAACCCATACGGGGCGTGGTGTCAAGAGGTGATTTGCGAGGGATCCGAAATTTACCACTACAAAACCCCAAAACACCCCCAATAAAAATCGCTGAAACCCTTACAGGGCAACCTATCGAGGGATTCCACGAAGTTGCGTTATTTGCGGCCATTTCTTCTATCCCTCGCGAGTGATGAAGCGCCCTCCCCAGGGTCCCTCTAGCCGCCGCAGGACCCATTCTGACGGCTTTTGGGCGATTCTGGTCCCCCCAAACTTGATTGCTGTAACAAAAATCAATGTCTGGAAGCCCCGAAAACACAATATTTTTGATTTAAAGTTACCATATTCAAAGTGATGATTACGGTTACAGAATTCAAAAGCGGGGGATGTAGGGGCGATTCGCGAATCGCCCCTACATAAGGTCCCCCCGTCCCCCCGTCCCCTGGTCCCCTGCTCCTCCACCTAGCAAGTAGAGTGAAATAACCCACCCGTGGGTTTAGTTTGACTCAATTCGTTATACAACTTTACTGCCAATTCAGTTTGCAGAATATATGTAGTAACATTCAATTTTTCCAACATCACCAAAGTTTCGGGACAGATACGCAACCTTTCCCAAAACCCTTGAGACAACACCACTACCTCTGCACCATTATCTATCAATTCTTGCACATCGGAAGGTTGAATCCCTGGTACGTGGTGGGTGCCCGTCTCTCGCCAGTCCCAGATCCTCGCCCCACCGGGAAAGCATTTGGCATCCTTAAATTGTTTCCCGTCAACTTCTATGCACCCCCAGGCAAAATGGGTAATCGTGGGGGATTTAGCTGTAACGATCATTTAATTATCCCCTAGGTGAAATAATAATTTAGATATCTATATTTATTATATAATTGCCGGGAAAAATCTCAATTTTTCCCTCACCCCCAACCCCTCTCCCAGAGTGGGAGATGGGAGAGAGCTTAAAGCCGTAACAGCTCGCTCCGTTCTGTAGCGGTGAGGTGACGCCACTCCCCAGGAGCGAGACTCTCTAACTGCAAATGGGCGATCGAGAAGCGGACTAACCGCAAAGTGGGAAAACCCACCGCCGCCGTCATTCGCCGCACTTGTCGGTTTTTTCCCTCTGTGAGGGTCATTTCTAGCCAGCAGGTGGGGACTGTTTTTCTAAACCGCACCGGTGGGTCCCTCGGCGGCAACTGCGGTTCTTCCGATCGCAGTTTCACCGTCGCTTTTTTGGTGCGGTAATTTTCAATCATCACGCCTTGTCGCAGTTGCTCCAGAGCTGACTCTGGGGGTATCCTTTCCACCTGCACCCAGTAACTGCGACTATGGCCAAATTCTGGGGAAGACAAGCGGTGTTGCACTCTCCCATCATCGGTGAGCAACATCAAACCTTCACTATCTCTATCCAACCTCCCCACGGGATAGACATCGGTAATGGGGATATAATCTTTGAGGGTGGGACGGGGACTGGCGCTCTCGGAGTCAGTAAACTGGCTCAAAACGTTGTATGGTTTGTTAAAAATAATGTATTGATACATTTAGATGTCATTGGTCATTGGTCATTTGTCCTTTGTCCTTTGTCATTGGTCATTGGTCATTGGTCATTGGTCATTTGTCCTTTGTCCTTTAATTATTCATAGGAATGAAAGCGCTTAACATATATTTTGTTTGCGTCTTCATTCATGCAAACAACAAATGACAAGTGACAAATGACAAATGACAAGGGACAAGTGACAAATGACAAGTGACAAGTGACAAGTGACAAATGACAAATGACCAGTGACAAAGGACAAAGGACAAATGACAAATGACATTAGAGGACAAATTCAATTATGAGCATTAAAGTGATTGCCAGAGTCGTGGCTTTTCCCCACAAAGTGGAAGAGCTAAAAGCGGTCCTGAGTGAACTTATCGAGCCGACTCGCCAGGAACCGGGCTGCATTTTCTACGATTTACTGCAAAATCGCGCTGACCCTACTGATTTTACGTTTATCGAGGAGTGGGAGAGCGAGGCAGTGGTAGATAAGCATATGGAGAGCCCCCATATGCAAGCGGTTATTGCTAAAGTTGATGGTTTACTGGCCGCTCCACCGGATATTCGGCGTTACGACCAGCTTTTTTAAGGGTGGTGTTTTTTGGGCGTAGGGGTGATTCGCGAATCACCCCTACGCGGCTGACCTCGGTCCCCGGTTTCTCCTCGAAGGGTTTGTAGTTGGGCTTTAGCCCTATCTTGGTTTTTTTGGGCTGAAGCCCAACTAAGAACTAGGGTGGGTCCCACCGTCTAACCCTGACCGGGGAAATGATTAATTTGAGCGTAGCCGCTGAACATGAGCTGTTTACCTTGGGTTTCTAAGCGGTTGAGCCGCATAGTGATACCGTCGAGGTTAAACTGGTCCAAGTCCACCATCCGGTTTAATACTTCCACTAAAGCCATGCTGGCGGTTTGGGAGAGTTCCCGCAAGGGTTCGGGGATGAGTTCGGCTTCAACGTGGGGATGAGAAAACCGGAGGCGGCGGCGTTGTTCGATGCTAATGGTGGTGTTGAGGCAAACTGGTACTGTGTCGCCGTGGCTCGATCGCGCTTTGGCAAAAATGCGGAGCTGGTTTTGCGGCTGTAACTGGACTTCTACCTCGGAAAATGTCATGGGGATAGTCGAGGATGAGAGTTTTTTTGTTACTAAGTCGGCTTGAAAGGCGCGGTTAATGCCTTCTTCGGTGAGGACGACTTGGGCCACGGCTTGGGTGGGTTGGGCGAGTTTGATTTTGCCGCTGAGCAGGGCCATGTAGTCGATCGCCACGGCGTCGGTGCTAAAGGACATTTCAGCAATGGGGAACCGCCGTTGAATCTCCAGACCTCTACCGCTGACTCGCAGTCCGTCGATTCTCCCTTGGGAACCGGACCAGGAGTGAGGCGGGAGGGCGATCGCCACTTCTAGGGCTTCACATTGGCTGAATAGGTGGCGGATACCTGCTGTCGCCACCGCATTGAGCAGGTTTTCACCCCAACTCTGGTCTGGTTGATTTAACCGATTCTGTACCCCCGTAAACATCCTTTTTACCTTTGCTTGGGTTTCTTAACTTTTCTTCACATCCCCACTGTAACAAAACTTTAAGCTAGTGGCAACCTTTTCTCACTAGAGTACCATTTTTAACGATACATTTTGCTTATAGCGGCTATAAGCGAGAAAAAGCAAGCACCTGAAACCCGGTTTTCTCTAAGAATCCGGGTTTTTGCTGATAATTTTTCTTACTCAAGTGAGGTAATACCGGCGGAGGAAAAGGGGGCGGGTCCGTCAGGCTTAATGGTTTAATGGATGAAGATGACCACAGACATTATGAAAATAGGATTTGTAGATTTTTCTGATTGGGATTACCATGCGACGAGCCCGTATTCCATACCGATGGGGGGTTCCCAGTCGGCAATGTGTTATTTAGCGGCAGTGCTGGCTAAGTTAGGGCACGAGGTATATTTGTTCAACAACACCTCGACTCCGGGGAACTGGGGGGGGGTGGAATGTGTGGCAATTTCGGCGACTTCGGCGCGGTTGTTGCGGCCCCTGGATGCGCTGGTGGTGTTGAATATCGCGGGGAAGGGGGTGCAGTTGCGGCGAATGCTGTCTCCGCAAGGGATGTTGGTGTTGTGGACCCAGCAAGTGCCCACCATTGGCACGATGCGACCTTTGGCGGAACGGGAAGAGCGCTCAGCATATGATGGGTTTGTGTTTGTCAGCGAGTGGCAGCGCGATCGGTTTGCGGAAGAATACCAAATTGATATGAGCCGGAGTACGGTTCTGCGCAACGCGATCGCCCCCGCCTTCCAAAACCTATTTGCCCAAACCCCCATCCTGCCCCAAAAAACTTTCCCCCCCGTCCTCGCTTACACCAGTACCCCCTTTCGCGGCTTAGACATATTAATTGATATCTTTCCCCAAATTCGCCAAGCCCATCCCGGCACCATTCTCAAAGTATTTTCTAGCAAAAAAGTTTACATGGTGGATGAAGGCTTAGACCGCCACACCTACGGTGCCCTTTATCAAAAATGCCAGCAAACAGAAGGTGTAGAATACATCGGCTCCCTGCCCCAACCAGAGCTAGCGCGGGAACTGCAACAAGCCACTTTATTAGCCTATCCTAATACCTTCCAAGAAACATCCTGCATCGCCGTCATGGAAGCAATGGCTAGCGGTTGCACTGTCGTCACCAGTGATTTAGCCGCTCTTCCAGAAACCGCCGCCGGTTTCGGACGCTTAGTGTCCGTCGCCGGAGCCCAAGAATTTTCCGATGTTTTTAACTGGCAATTTGCCCAAAGAGCCGACTGGCAAGCATATAAACCCCGCTTTGTGGAAGCCACAGTAAAACTACTGGATGAATATAAAAACGGCCAGATGGCTGAACAGCATTTGCGGCAAATGGTAGATTATACTAATCACCATTGTACCTGGGCAGTGCGGGGGCAGGAATGGGCAGAATGGTTGCAAGGATTGTCCCTGTGGAACCAGGCATTATCTAGCGTCAAAGCTGGGAATTTAGCCCAAGCCATTACCGCTTGTCAGCAAGCCATCAAAATCCAACCCCAAACGGCAAAACCATATTACACTATGGCCAAATTTTTGCTCGCTCAGCGCCAGATAGATGCCGCCCAGCGTGCTTATAATAAAGCCCTAGAAATAGACCCCAATTGTGACAAAAAAGACCCCGCCGCTGCCGAATTTCACTTTGCCTTAGCTAAAGCCCTCGCCGAGAGAAAACAATTAACCGAAGCCATAGCCAGCTTTCAGCGAGTGTTGCAGCTTCAACCCAACTACGCCGAAGCCTGGGGCAACCTGGGCGTCATCTACCGCCAGCAGGATAAATTAGAGGAGGGATTGGCGGCTATAAAAAAGGCGATCGCTCTCAACCCCAATAAACCCCTCAGCCATTTTACCTCCGGTAACATTTTAGCCGATTTAGGCAGATACGCCGAAGCCGTGTTATCCTATCACAAGGCCATAAATATCCAACCAGATTTGGTCAGTGCCCATATCAATTTAGGCAGTGTTTTGCAGCAATTAGAAAGGTGGGATGAAGCCGCCGCCAGCTTCCGGCGAGCTATAGAATTAGAGCCCACAGATGCCCAATCATACCTGAATTTAGTTAACCCCCTAGGCATCCAAGGAGATTTAAAAGCGGCGATTGATTGCGTGGAAAAAGCCTTGGCGATCGAGCCGAACATTGCTAACCCTTATTTGCCCAAGCCAAGGGCACAGCAACCCCGAACAGCCAACCAGTTGCTTTCTGAAAAAGTCTGCTACTCTACTCGCGAACTAGCCGCCTCCCGTTCCGATATCCAGTATATAGAAATCTACCCCAGCAGCGAAGTTGTCCTGCCTTCACCTCAAACCGTTAGTAGCACAATTCATACCCAATTGCAAATATCTCAAGGCACTACCGCCAATGCTTTTGTCACCGTCATTCCCGATGGCATTGCTTGGGGAGACTCGGGTTGTGGGGTTGTCATTACGCCAGATAATCACCTTTTAGCGGATATCTCCAATGGCGAGGGCAAAGTTGCGTTATTCTTTGGCTTGGCGCAAATGTCGGAGCCGCTAAAAATTGATGGTACGGTAGCTTTTTTATCGCTGCAAGCAGGCTTTTTCTACTATCACTGGATGGTAGAAGTCTTGCCCCGCTTAGAATTGCTGCGCCGTGCGGGCTTCCCCTGGGACTCAATTGATTTATTTGTGGTCAATGATATCAGATATCCATTTCAAATGGAAACCCTCAAACTCTGCGGGATTCCCCCAGAGAAAATCATCACCAGTCAGCGTCAACCCCATATTCAAGCTAAGCGGTTATTAGCACCATCTTTGCCTGCCAACTTGCCCAAATGGCTGGGAAATTATTTGGACGGTCCGCCGCAATGGGCTTGTCAGTTCCTGCGGCAGCAATTTCTAGGTAATCACGTTACTTCCAGGTCAAATTTGCCACAACTTCTCTATCTAAACCGCCAAAAAGCCTTACATCGTCGGGTTGTGAATGAAGATGAAGTAATCGATTTTTTGGCTCAGTTCGGTTTTGAGAATATCGATTTAGAATCTTTATCGGTGCGGGAACAAGCGATGATGTTGGCAGGGGCTAAAGTCATCGTGGCTCCCCACGGTGGCGGTTTGACTAATCTGGTATTCTGTGAGCCGGGAACGAAGGTGATTGAAATCTTTTCTCCCCGTTATGCTCTGGGTTGTTACCGGACGATCGCCCATCACATGAACCTAGATTATTACTACTTGCAGGGTTCCACCCTAGAAGAATACCTCACCTACACCGAGCAGAAGCTGAAAGACCTGCCATCGCAAGAAGTTTTCAAAGATATGTTCGTCAACATAGATGCCCTCAAAAATACCCTCGCATTAGCCGGGGTGACAAATTAGAGGTGTCGGGTGGGCAATGCCCACCTTACCCTACTGGTTAAGCCAGCCGATTTGGTATAATGCAAAAATTCTCGGAAAAAACGATAAATCTAAAGAGTGTAGGAAATGACAGCTACCGCCTGGAAAACTGACACCAAGTTTTACAACTGGAAAAATTACCGTTGTGCTTATGAATTTGCTCCTGGTCATAACCCAGATGCCCCACCCCTGTTATTAGTCCATCCCATTGGTGTGGGTTTATCGGGGAAATTTTGGCAGCGGTTTTGCCAGGAATGGACTACTACCGGCAAACCAAATCCGATTTATAATCCCGACTTGCTCGGATGCGGTGATAGCGATATGCCCCGAATTGCCTATAATCCCGCAGATTGGGCAGATCAGCTCCTACATTTTATCACCACGGTGGTGCAAAAACCAGTAATTTTGGTAGTGCAAGGGGCATTATTTCCCGTAGCGATCAAATTAGTGCATTTACCGAATGCAGCCAATTGGGTGCGGGGTTTGGTTCTCAGCGGTCCGCCACCTTGGCCTTTGATGACTTCTGAACGCCCCAAATGGCGGCAAAAATTGATTTGGAATCTGTTTTTTGATGCCCCAGCGGGGAATGGGTTTTACCGCTATGCTCGCACAAACAAGTTTTTGCGCAATTTTTCCATCCGCCAGCTTTTTGCCAATAGTCAAGATGTGGATGGGGAATGGTTGGAAATGTTGCAGCTAGGGGCAAAAAATCTCGCTAGTCGCTATGCGGTGTTTTCGTTTTTGGCGGGTTTTTGGCGGGAAAATTACCAGGAAGATATCGCCCGCATCACTCAACCCACATTAGTGGTGATGGGGGAAAAGGCATCGAGCATCAGTCGGGAAGGCAAGCAGGAAACTCCCGAAGAGCGATTAGCTGATTATCTCAAAACTTTGCCGAATGCACAGGGGATTAAAATCCCCAAACGTAATGTTTTGCCTTATGAAGCAACGGCGGAGTTTGTGGGTGTTGTTGCTCCTTTTGTAGCGGGTTTATGATTTAGTGAGCATTATTGCCGCCCGTATTTGTAGGGGCAATTTATCAATTGTCCCTGCCATAGCTTTCTCGGGCGGGGAGTTCTTAGGGTGAGCAGTGCCAAAAATCCTGAAGAAATGCCAGTGAAGAGGATCTGAGCTTTGGCACTGCCCACCCTACTGCTATAGCATTGGTTGTCTGAGAATTATGCAGGGATGGTGCCTGCATAATTGTCTCGATACTAGAGAGCTTTAGCTTGAAGTGCCGGTAAATTCCTCGCTGTAACCTTCTTCCCCGTGTTCTGTGATGTCCATCCCTCTAATTTCGGCATCTGGGGTGGGTCTTAAACCAACGGTTGCCTCTAGGATCTTGAGCAGGACAAAAGTTCCTACTGCAGAAATGACATAGACGATCACAACTGCGGCGAGCTGCACTAGAAATTGATTAAAATTCCCTCTGAGCAAGCCATCAGCACCGGATGGGTTAACTGCTGTTGTGGCAAAAATGCCCGTCATCAGGGCGCCAAGGGTCCCGGCTATTCCGTGAACCGGGAAGGTATCTAAGGAATCATCGAACTGGAGTTTGACTTTCAAACTAATGGCATAGAAGCAGCAAACGGCAATGATACTGCCCATTAAAAGGGCTGCTTTCGGCTCGACAAAGCCAGCGGCGGGAGTAATTCCGGCTAAGCCAGCGATCGCGCCGGTGGCGGCTCCCACTGCCGTCGGTTTGCCTCTTAAAAACACTTCAAGCAGCAGCCAGGTAATAGTTCCCGCCGCTGCGCCAGTATTGGTATTAATGAAAGCATAGGTGGCCACGCCATTGGCAGCTAAGGCACTCCCGGCATTAAAACCAAACCAGCCAAACCACAATAAACCGGCCCCTAAGATGATAAAGGGGACGCTATGAGGCGCGGAAAGACTTTGAGGGTATTTGGTGCGCGGTCCAATCATCCATGCTGCTACTAATGCGGACACAGCACAAGTAATGTGAACCACGATGCCGCCAGCAAAATCTAAGGCCCCCATGCCACCATAAAGACCGAGAAAACCGCCTTTCCCCCAAACCATATGGGCAACAGGGCAGTACACAAATGTTGACCAAAGGAGGACAAACAAGACATAGGCGCGGAAACTAACCCGCTCCACAATTGCCCCAGAAATTAGGGCTGGGGTGATGATAGCAAACATCCCCTGATACATCATAAATGCTAAGTGGGGAATGGTGCCAGCATAGGTGGTAACTTCTGCGGGGGCTGATGTTCCCAGATACCCCGTGGTGTCTAAACCGACGCCGTTGAGCAAGAACCACTGCAAGCCACCAATGAAGGGTAAACCAGGGGCAAATGATAGGCTATATCCCCAAATAATCCAACTTACCCCCACAATTCCCATCAGCACAAAACTCATCATCAGGGTGTTGAGGATGTTTCGTTTCCCCACAAATCCGCCGTAGAAAAATGCCAGCCCTGGCGTCATTAATAATACCAGTGCTGAACAAATCAGCATATAAGCTGTATCAGCGGAAATTTGGGCATTGGCGATCGCCTGAGCCATTTGCTCATCAGCCGCCAGGGCTCGACTAAACCAGTGATTGCTAAAAGACAACCATAAGATTGTCCCCATTACCAAAATTTGTAAGGTTTTCTTAATCAACTGTAACCTCTCTTTTACCTGTAGTTTAAGAGTCACCTTTGATTTTCAATTGCATTTGGTAAAAAAATGTATCAAAAGCTACATTTTACTGAAATCAATATGTATTTTTTCTTAAATTTGCCCCCGGCATTCCCGGTTTAAGAACAAAAAAAATGAGATTTTGCAGGGAAACAGTATGACTACCAACTAAGATGATATTAACTGCCATATCTCAGTCACTTTAACGTCTTGAACAGCCTGCTACTCAGAGCCAAGCGAATATTTACTAATTTTCTCCAAAAAAGTTTACAAAAATCGCGGCAAGTGAATCTAAATTTAAGGTTTTAGAGAAAAACCGAAATAATCGGCACCATTTTTTCCTGGCTAATTTTAAGATTGGTTAAAAATTACCAAATTTTTGTTAAGAGATATGCAGTCAAAACATCGCGAAAAAAAGGGGGGGGACTGAGATGGACCGACTAGCCCCCAAACCCCTGACGTTAAATCTATGCTGTGGGACTGGCGGCGGCAAAACTCTGTAATGCGGCTAAAACTTGGTCGTGAATGACGCCGTTACTGACAATAATGCCTCGGTTATTCACCATTTTGGCACTGGCGGCAAAGTTGAGGGGTTGACCGTGAATATCACTCACACGCCCCCCGGCTTCTTCTACGACCACGGCTCCAGCGGCGTGGTCCCAGATGTTTTCGCGGTAGTCGGGGGTTTTGGGGGAAGGGAGGCGGAGGTAGAGGGCGGCTTGTCCCGAAGCCACGATACCATATTTGGCCATTGAGTCGAGACGGCGAGAGGGGGCGGTAATACCTATGGCTTCGGCTACGGCTTTTTGGCCTTCTTGGTCCCCGTGACCAGATTCGACGCTTTCCACAAATCGCAGGTTAGCGGTATCGTCGGCGGGGACTACTTGCACTTTGGTGGGTTCGCCACCGGTTAAAGGCATGACAAATGCTCCCTCGCCGCGTACTGCAAAAAACATTACCCCTGGTTCGCCGCCATCCATAGAGAGGGCGGGACAGCCCATAACGCCTACTTGTACTTGGCCATTTTCGATGAGGGCGAGGGCGATCGCGTATTGGTCCCGACGCAAAAAGCCTTTAGTGCCGTCTATGGGGTCGAGGGTCCAAAATCGCGCACCGACTTGGCCGTTACCCCGATCGATCCAGTTGCTCACTTGGTCTGGGGTAGCATTGGGGATGAGAGCTTGAATATAACTGGTGACTTTATCCAGTGTGGGGGACATTTCCGGCTGACGGAGTTGGGCGGCGTCTTCTTCCCCCACGATCGGGTCGGTGGGAAATGCTTCGCCGAGAGCCTTGCAGATGAGAGCCTGGGAGCCATAGTCCGCCACAGTTACAGGACTTTTGTCTTTTTTTTCTATTGCTTCGGGGATATCGCCGCGCACCTGTTCAGTGAGTTTGGCCGCTGTTTGCACTGCCGCGATCGCCACTTGTTTTTCTCTCTCGTAAGCCATAATTATTCCACCATCAAAACTTATCGGTTGCGCTATCCAAGCACGCCCCCTAATATAACCTAAGTAGCCAGTTATATCAGAGGTTTTTTATAAAAAAAATCTAAATTAATCAAACTGCTATTTATGCAGCTTATATATATGCCCAAATTTTTCATCATCCCTAATTTAGGATAAAACTTTAATTTTGGCAAAATGCTGGCAAAAAGTTTGGGCTAATGTCATAATAATAGAGAAGGTCAAGAGATTGCGATTATGGCTGGATTGAAATGGGTAAATTGGCGCCCGTGGGGAAATATCGGCAAAATTGATGAATTGCCTCTACAGGGGAACGCCGAGAAGGATTTGCCAGATTTTACCGAGTGGGGATATGAAGCGATTAAGCGGTTAGGGAGTAATTATACTGGGGGGAGGTTGGCGTATTTGGGGGTAAACGGGAAAACGCGGGAACCGGTAGTAATTAAGCAGTTTCAGTTTGCGAAACCCGGTGCAGATTGGTCTGCGTATAAGATGCACGATCGGGAAATTGAGGTGTTACGTTCTTTGAGTCATCCCGGTATCCCCCGCTATTTTGACTCGTTCGAGACTCCTGATGGGTTTTGCTTAGTGCAAGAATATAAAAACGCCGAATCATTAGCAGGTGCGCGCCGGTGGACGCCGGAAAATGTGAAAAAAATCGCGCTCGGTGTGCTGGAAATATTGGTTTATTTGCAAAATCGCCGAGACAGTGTGATTCACCGAGATATTAAGCCGGAAAATATCTTAGTTGATGATGCTTTGAATGTCTATTTAATCGATTTTGGTTTGGCGAAGCCTACCGGGGAAATGGTGGCAATGAGCAGTGTGATGGCGGGGACGCCGGGATTTATGCCGCCGGAACAACTGTTCAGTCAAGAGCTGACTCCGGCATCAGATTTATATAGTTTAGGTGTGACTTTAATTTGTCTTTTATGTCATAAGCCGTCCCATGAAATTGGCGAATTAATTACGAGCGATTACCGGTTAGAATTTCGGGACATGACGAAACACGTGAGTGAGGAGATGATTAATTGGCTAGAAAAGATGGTACAGCCGAATGCGCAGGAGCGCTATAGTAATGCAGCGGCGGCGTTGGAAGGTTTGGCACCCATTGCCGTGCATAGGACTGTGCCGGAGGTAGAATTAATTCCCGGTAATTTGGCATTGACGGGAAAATGGGGGGAAGTCATTACGGCGAGTATTTGGGTGAAAAACCAGGTGCCTGATACGGTTTTTCAGGGAACCTGGCAGGTGGGAACGCTGGATCAGGTGGTAGATAGCGATTGGATTTATGTGCGTCCCAAGTCGGTGAAGGGGAATCATGTAGAAACTAAAGTTATCGTCAAAACTGATAATTTAGTGGCGGGGATGGTCTATGATGCGAGCATCTTTTTGCAGGGAAATGGGGCGAATAAAACTCAAGTGGTGCCGGTGAAAGTGACGATAGAAGAACCGGTAGCGGTGGTGACAGCTACAGCGGGAAATCATTGGCTAGAAAAGATATCCACATCATCGGTGCCTGTGGGGGTGTTTTTGGTGAGTTTGGGGGCGCCAGTGGTGGTAGCAGAACCGCGTGTGGCGGTGATTTTGGCGGTGATTTTGGCGGTGTTGCTAGGGCTGGGAAGGTGGGAAAAGCTGGGGGATAAGGATATAGAAAAGGTGGCGGAGTTTAGCCAGCGGTGGTTGATGGCTCCGGGTTTGGGGATTTTGGGGATTTGGTTTGTCAGTGGCTTGGGGATTGATTGGGGGGATAATCCGCCAATTAAGTTATTGACGGCGTTGTTTTTAGGGATGGGCATGGGGGGAGTTGGGATGGCGGTTTTGGATGTATATCGGGCGATGGTAAAGCGGCTGATTTTGGCTTTACCGGTGGTGGTATTTGGGGCATCGTTTACCTTATTGGGGTTAAAAGCTGGTTTGATGGGGGAAATAGGGGAAGTGGCGGCGGTGGTTTTGGTGGTCAGTGCTTTGGTGAAACAGGAGATAAAAGCGGGGGATGTGGATGGGAAAATGCTGGTGACACGGTTTGGTTTACCGGGGTTTTTGGGGGTGGCTCTGGGGTTGATGTGGTTGTTGATGATTGGTGGTTGAGCGGGTGCCCATCCCCTTTGAAAGGGGGGAGGTTCGTAGTTGGGCTTTAGCCCTCTTTTAAAGGTTCGTAGTTGGGCTTTAGCCCTCTTTGAAAGGTTCGTTTTTTTTGGGCTAAAGCCCAACTACAAACTAGGGCTAAAGCCCAACTACAAACTAGGGCGGAAGCCCAACTACGAGCCGGAACGGGGGCGGTAGGGGCAAGATGGTTGGGGTGAGGAAATGAGGGAGGTGGCAGCGATCGCACTCAGGGGAGGGGAGAAGAAGTAGCCTTGGGCTAATTCACAACCGAGGGCACTAAGCTGTTCTAACTGGCTGGTGGTTTCGATGCCTTCGGCGGTAACGTCCATGTCCAGAGCGTGGGCGAGGGTGACGATCGCCCGGACAATTTTCTGGTGGGTGGGGTCGCTACCGAGAGACTTCACGAAGGAGCGATCGATTTTCAGGGTGTCACAGGGGAACTGATGCAGGTAGCTGAGGGAGGAGTACCCAGTGCCAAAGTCATCCAGTCCCAGGCGAATGTGACGCTGACGTAGTTGGGAGAGCGTCGCGATCGCGGCTTCGGTATTTTCCATGAGGATACTTTCGGTAATTTCCAGCTTTAAATTGTCGGGATTTAAACCCGTTGCCGCCAAAATTGAATCGATCGTTTCCAGCAAATCTGGCTGCAAAAATTGTTTGCCGGATAAATTGACACTGCAGGTCAAGGAGCTAAAATTGGGGTTTTGACACTGCCAGTGATGGAGCTGGCGGCAGGCTTCTTGCAATATCCATTTCCCCAAAGGGACGATGAGGCCACTTTCTTCCGCCACCGGGATAAACTCCGTGGGCGAAATCAAACCCCGCTCTGGATGTTGCCAACGTACCAAAGCCTCGAAACCCCCTAAAGTCCCAGTGGCTAGAGAAATAATTGGTTGATAAAGGAGGAAAAAGGGTTGGCTAATGCCGTTTTCCAGCTCATACACAGCGCGGCGGAGGTCATTTTCTAGGTGGAGGAGCGCCACCGCCCGATCGCGCATCGCCGTATCAAACACCGCATGACGGCCCTTGCCCGCCTGCTTAGCGCGGTACATCGCGATATCTGCATCCCGCAACAAATCAGCCGGTCGGGAACAGTCAGAACCACTCAGCGCAATACCAATGCTCGCCGTAATAAACAGCTCATGTCCTTGCAAACAGAACGGCGGTTGTAGCTGACGATGGATATCTTCCGCGATGGCGGTAGCATCGTTAGGAGTGCTAATATTCTCGCTGAAAATTACGAAATGGTCGCCCCCCAAACGCGCCAAAGTATCTCCCGGACGCAAACAGGCTTCCAAGCGCAGAGCAATCACAATTAACAGCATATCACCCACAGCGTGACCCAAGCTATCATTCACCAACTTAAACCGGTCTAAGTCGATAAACAGAAGTGAAAACAGATACTCTGGTTGCCGTTTAGATTTGAGACTCGCTTCACGCAGCCGCTCCATCAGTAGGGCGCGGTTGGGTAAACCGGTGAGGGCATCGTGATATGCTTGGTGGAACAGCTGCTCTTCCGCAGCTTTGCGCTGAGTGATATCGGTTTGGACCCCGATATAGTGAGTGATTTCTCCCCGATCGTTTTCCACCGGCGAGAGGCGCAATTCATTCCAAAACAAACTGCCATTTTTGCGATAATTGCGCAGCACTACCGTACAGTCAGTGCCTTTTTGGATAGCGTCACGCAGCTTGCCTAGTTCCGGTTGGTCTTTATCTCCACCTTGGAGAAAACTGCAGTTGCGTCCGAGGACTTCCGCAGCAGTGTAACCAGTGATTCGTTCAAAACTGGGATTGACGTAAACTAAAGGAGTGTGTGGTTTCGCCTCCGAGATCACAATCCCATCAGAAGAAGCCGCGATCGCCCTTTCCAAGAGGCGTAATTTTTCCTCTTGCTGTTTGCGCTCTGTCACATCCCGACAATTGAGGACAAAACCGTTAATGCTCGGTTCGTGACTCCAGTTACTCCCCACGGCATCCAAATATACCCAATCCCCAGAACAGTGGCGGAAGCGAAACTCGATTTTTACCACTTCTCCTGGTTTTTTTAGCGCCTTAAAAAACTTTTCTAGTACCAGTTTGCGTTCTTGGGGGTGGATGAAATCTAAAGCATTTTTCCTGAGTAAGGCGCCCGCTTCATAGCCCAAAATCCGCTCTACTGAGGGACTTTGATAAGTGATTGTCCCTTCTGCACAGACCACCGCGATCGCATCGGAGGAATACTGCACTAGGGAGCGGAACCGAGCTTCACTTTTAGCCAGATCGGCTACAGCCTTTTGCCTAGCGTCAACATTAAGCGCCGTCAGACACACCCCCATCACCTCGCCAGTATCATTGAATACTGGTCCGTAACTGAACTCAAACCACACCCCCTGAATTGGCTTTTCTAGGCGAATGTATTCTCCCTGAAGTGCCGCTTTAAAATGCACATTGAAATGTTCTAAATCTTCAGGCGCCACGTACTGATAAATCGAATCTCCTTCGCTAATTGCTCTTTGCCAAACCAGTTGAGCATTGTCTGCCGCTATTTTGTTAAAAGATTGGATTTTATAATCGCGGTCAATCAATAAAATAGATTGCAATGAAGAATTCAGAATCGCTTTTAAATGAGCCTCCGATTGACTGAAAGCTAATTTTAACCGGACACGTTCCGTAATATCTTGATAAGTTTTGATAATGACTGGTTCACCATCCCAATCCAGGCATTCAGCAGCAATGCTGACCCAAGTCAGTCCTTGGCTTTGGCTCGTCCCATTGGCTTTCTTCACTTGCACCTCATAATTAGCCAAGGAACCATTGGTAGTAATAGCTCGCAAGAACTTGCGCCGTTCCCCACGATGACAAAACAAATCATAGAACGGTTGCCCCACTGCCAAAGCCGCCTCCAAGCCAAACAACTCTCCGAAGCGGGAGTTAGCATCGATGATCACACCATCGCGGACTCGTTCCAGAGACATTGCCACTGGGATGACACCGATTAACTGGCGCCAGTAGGCACCCTTATGAGATATAGAGTCCCCCAATTGGGCAGGACTACCACCAACACCCGTCTTTCTGCCTGAGTGCATTCGGTCTCGCTGGGGGGACGACAGAAGTGGACGCGGACGCCCTGACTCCTCCCCCTCACTTCTGCTACCCGCCAGATTTGCTGACTGCATCTTTCCCACCATCCATTCCTCATCGCCTGTAGGCTCAATAAATTTCATCGGCGCTACTTCTCACAACCATGCCTGAATCCACCAGCCCTTGGACCCCTCAGCCTTTTTCTGGGGTTCTTGATATTTTCCTCATTGGTTGATAAAAATCTTCATAAAGATTTTGATATCAATATTATTGAGGTTTGATAAATTTGCCTCCGTACCCCAGACCCCACACCCCAACTTCTCTGTTTTGGTCTGTATCCGGTACTTATGCAGCCCTCTCATTTTAAATTTAAGTTACCAAATACCACAATCCGGGAGAATAAGTCAACATAATTTAAGATTCTTTAACAAAACTTCATAAAACGAGAGAAAATTACACTCCGGGCGGGTATTCAAAAATCAAGGCGCAACCGCTACAGTGAAAAAATCATCGATGGTGGGTGTTTGTGCCCACTAGCGTCGGAAAAATCACATAGGAGAGTAGCTTTAATGCTCACATCTTACCGCCAGCACGTGGCCGCTAGAGCCGCCGAAGGTATCCCCCCCCTACCCCTGAATGCGGAACAAACTGCCGCTTTGTGCGAACTATTGCAAAATCCTCCCCAGGGAGAGGAGGAAACTTTGCGGCATTTGCTGCGCGATCGCATCCCCCCCGGAGTGGACCAAGCCGCCTACGTCAAAGCGGGATTTCTCACCGCCATTGCCAAAGGCGAAACCACCAGTCCCCTCGTGTCCCCCGTAGAAGCCATAGAACTCCTCGGCACAATGGTCGGCGGCTATAACGTCGGTTCCTTGATTGAGCTGCTATCATCAGAAATCCCCGAAATTGCCCAAGCCGCCGCCGAAGCCCTCAAAAAAACCCTGTTGGTGTTTGACGCTCTGCACGATGTGCTAGAATTTTCTTCCACCAACAATTACGCCAAACAAGTAATCGACTCTTGGGCAGCCGCCGAGTGGTTCACCAGCCGCAACCCCCTCCCAGAGCAAATTACTGTCACCGTGTTTAAAGTGCCTGGGGAAACCAACACCGATGATTTATCCCCAGCGCGTCATGCCACCACCCGCCCCGATATCCCCCTCCACGCCAAAGCTATGCTGGAATCACGGCTAACTGGGGCGCTGGAAACGATCGCCGAACTGAAGCAAAAAGGCTATCCCGTCGCCTACGTGGGCGATGTGGTGGGTACGGGCAGCTCCCGCAAGTCCGCCATTAACTCCGTGTTGTGGAACTTGGGTGATGATATTCCCTGCGTGCCCAATAAACGAGGAGGAGGGTATATCTTAGGCGGCGCGATCGCCCCCATCTTCTTCAACACCGCCGAAGACTCCGGCGCCCTCCCGATCGAGTGCGATGTCACCCCCATGAACACCGGCGACATCATCACCATCCACCCCTACAAAGGAGAAATTACCAACCAAAGCGGCCAAGTAATTTCCACCTTCACCCTCAAACCCAACACCATCCTCGACGAAGTACGCGCCGGAGGCCGGATCCCCCTCATCATCGGACGCAGCCTCACCGACAAAACCCGCAAAGCACTAGGACTCGACCTGAGCCCCATCTTCACCCGTCCCCAACTCCCCGCAGACACCCAAAAAGGCTTCACCCTCGCCCAAAAAATCGTCGGTCAAGCCTGCGGACTCCCCGGCGTTCGTCCCGGCACCTCCTGCGAACCCCTAATGACCACCGTCGGTTCCCAAGACACCACCGGACCCATGACCCGGGACGAACTCAAAGAACTTGCCTGCCTCGGCTTTTCCGCCGACCTGGTAATGCAGAGTTTCTGCCACACCGCCGCCTATCCCAAACCCGTAGATATCAAAACCCACAAAGAACTACCCGACTTCTTCTCCACCCGAGGCGGCGTCGCCTTACGACCAGGAGACGGCATCATCCATTCCTGGCTCAACCGGATGCTCCTTCCCGACACCGTAGGCACCGGCGGCGACTCCCACACCCGCTTCCCCCTAGGAATATCCTTCCCCGCCGGTTCCGGCTTAGTCGCCTTCGCCGCTGCCCTCGGGGTGATGCCTCTAGATATGCCCGAATCAGTCTTAGTCCGGTTTAAAGGCGAATTGCAACCCGGCGTCACCCTCCGGGATATCGTCAACGCCATCCCCTATGTGGCAATTCAGCAAGGACTGCTCACCGTCGCCAAACAAAACAAGAAAAACATCTTCTCTGGGCGGATTATGGAAATGGAAGGCTTACCCGATTTAAAAGTCGAACAAGCCTTTGAGCTGACCGACGCCACCGCCGAGCGTTCCTGTGCCGGATGTACGATTAAACTCAGCGAGGAAACTGTCGCTGAATACATCCGCTCCAACATCGCCCTCCTGAAAAACATGGTGGCGCGGGGATATCAAGATGGCCGCACCATTATGCGCCGCGTCGCCAAAATGGAGCAATGGTTAGCCAATCCCCAATTACTCAGCGCTGACAGCGATGCTGAATATGCCGAAATCATAGAAATTGATTTAAACCAAATCAAAGAGCCCATAGTTGCCGCTCCCAACGACCCAGACAACATCAAATTAATGTCAGAATGCGCTGGGGACACCATCCATGAAGTCTTCATCGGTTCCTGCATGACCAACATCGGCCATTATCGCGCCGCCGCTAAAATATTGGAAAATGCAGGCACCGCCAAAGTGCGGTTATGGATTTGTCCCCCCACCCGCATGGATGAAAAACAGCTCCGGGAAGAGGGAGTTTATGGCGTATTCGCCGCCGCTGGTGCCCGCACAGAAATGCCGGGATGCAGCCTTTGTATGGGGAATCAAGCCCGTGTGGAAGATGGCGTTACCGTGTTTTCCACTTCTACCCGCAACTTCAACAACCGCATGGGCAAAGATGCGCGAGTTTATCTCGGTTCAGCGGAATTAGCTGCAGTTTGCGCCCTCCTCGGACGCATTCCCACGGTGGCGGAATATACGGCGATCGTCACCGAGAAAATCAATCCCTTTGCAGCGGAATTGTACCGCTATCTCAACTTTGACCAAATTGCTGGTTTTGAAGATGAAGGGCGCGTGATTCCTTTGGAAGAAATGCCCAAAATTGAGGATATTTTGGGAATGCCCGTAGGCGCAAGTAAGTAACCCATTAATAATGCAGGTTCGTAGTTGGGCTTCAGCCCAAAATCAAAGAGGGCTAAAGTCCAACTACGAGCCTGGAAGAGGGCTACAATTAATTATCCAGGTTCGTAGTAGGGCTTCAGCCCAAAATCAAAGAGGGCTAAAGCCCAACTACAAACCTGTTTGAGGGCTACAATTAATTATGCAAGTTCGTAGTTGGGCTTCAGCCCAAAATTAAAGAGGGCTAAAGCCCAACTACAAACCTGTTTGAGGGCTAAAGCCCAACTACAAACCTTTTTGATTATCTGCTATAATTAAGGTGTCAGTTATAATTAGCTGTTGTTATAAAATATTAAAATATGTTAATTTCTCCTTATGCTTCAGCAATGGACTGTAATTTTACATAAAGATTTTGAGCCTGAGTTTGATGCTCTCAACGATATTGTACAAGATGAGCTACTGAACCGAAAGGCTCTGCTACAGCAGGCGGGGCCTCAGCTCGGTCGTCCTTACGCCGATACCCTCAAGGGGTCGAAGCATCCTAATATGAAAGAATTACGGTTTAATGCGGATAATGGAGTATGGCGAGTTGCATTTGCTTTTGACCCCGATCGGCAAGCGATTATTTTAGTGGCTGGAGACAAAGCTGGACAGAATGAGTCTAGATTTTACAAACAACTGATTGCCAAAGCTGATGCTAGATTTGACCAACATTTAAAACAAGTGGAGGAATAAAGATGGGACGGAATATAGAAGAAATAGTAAACTCGTTGCCACCAGAACGCCGGGAAAAAATTGAGCGTCGTAGCGCTGAGCTGCTGACTGAATATAAAACCAGACAAAAGCTAAAAGAAATTCTAGAAAATAGCGAAGAATTTAGCCTTGATGAAGAAGTAATGATATTGTTATTAATGCTTCGGTTAATGAACCATTTTCATGTGACTGCATTAAGATTAACCGCACCGCTGAAAATCAACTTTTCCCGGCTTATTGATTTGGTTGAAGAATTAAAAGGTAGCCTAGAGGTGGTAGTCAATTTGCCTGGTAAATCGCCCGTGTGTTTGCCGATCGCTATACAGGAGGAAATGATGTCTGAAACCAATGTAATCACCAATACCCCACCAGAACCACCAGTTTCCCATGCTCTGAGCGGATTACTGCCCCAATTGTTGCAAGAAATCCAGCAAACTCCCAAAGAATACTGGCCAAATCTCCTGCAAATCATCCGCCTGTTTCGGGAAAGCGTCAATGGTGACAAACCAGCATCCGCTCCTCTGGATCAACAGGCGATAGAGATGACTCCCGCCCAACAATATGAAGCCTTGAGCCAACTTATCCAGTCTTGGGTAGATGAGGGAGACGAACAAGAGCAAACCGAAACTGCCGAGTATCTGCGGCAAGTTCTCGATTAAAATCGTTAATCTAATCGGATATTTCTATGCGTAAATTAGTCTTGCTAGATTCTGGCCCTTTAGGTATGGCTACTCATCCTCAAGCCAAATCTCCTATACACCAGGAGTGCAGCCAATGGCTGAACAATTTACCCCTCAAAGGCTACATTGTCGGGTTGCCAGAAATTGCGGATTATGAAGTGCGCCGGGAATTGATTCGAGCGGGGAAAACCCAAGGGATTAAAAGACTCGATGCACTAAAATCCCAGTTACAATCCCAGAAACTCTATTTCCCTATCACTACTGCTACTATGCTGTTAGCGGCGCAGTTGTGGGCGCAGGCGCGTCAGGCGGGAACGCCCACAGCCGACCCGAAAGCTCTTGATGGTGATGTGATTTTAGCGGCGGAAGCGATGTTATTGGCGAGCCAAAGTCATCAGGTAATTGTAGCATCGACCAATATCAGTCATTTATCCCAATTTGTGGATGCTAGGGAATGGCAAACTATCTAGGTATATCTGGCCATTATGGATGTAATAATTTGATGGTATATTTTGGATCAAATATTTGAATGTACAGCTTTTCGCCAGTTGGCACATCCTCTTACATCAAAATTATTCGCGAAAAAGGGATAGGATGTTTACTGGGAGTTCATCATTTGACAATGTGCTGTCTGATCAATTGAGATAATTCCGAGAGGTAAATCATCACATGGCATTACACAATCGCCCGGATTTTGCCGACTACAAGCAGGAAGGCCATAACTGGATTACACTGGTGACAGGAGAGTATTATCCAGATATATTAGACGACGCTTGCAACCTTTATGAGCCAGTCCTGGTTAAATTCGGACAACTCCTGAAATCTTCGGAATCATCAGAGCGGTTATTAATTGAAATTTCCAGAACATCTGCACAATGGATGCGAATCCAGCTAGCTAGGGTTTTCCGCAAGTATGTCAGCCCGGAAACCCCAGTTGAAATGCTGAAAAAGAAAACTAAAGTGAGAGAAATATGTGATAATTTTGGATCTGGGTTTAGGCCAATTCAGGAAGTGCAGGCAGCTTATGCCACTCGCCCAATTCGGGATGAGGCTCTGTGTGCGGTTTTATGGGAGTACAAAGACCGGGGAAAAAAAGGTTATGACTTAACAGAGCGATTGTTTTCTATGTGGCGGTCAAGATTTCCAGAGCTAGAGATTAAAGGACCATCAGGAGCTGGTAAGGATATCCTGATGGAACAGGTGTTCCCAGATTATCCCAACCCCAAGCGTCCGGTTGATTTTGTGATTTATGATAATAATAATAATCGGGCGGTGTTAGCGATCGGGCTGGCTCGGTATGACTCAGATAGGGGAGGAGCGCAAGAGGACGATCGTCCAGGTGGATATCGAAATTGTGCCGATGAAATCCTCGAATATGCAAAAAGCCATAATCTCAAAACCAAGGTAATCTTCCTGAACGATGGGCCAGGACTGTTGCTGGGTTCGATGTGGGATGATTATGCCAAACTGGAAGAAAGCGGGAATGGCAAAATTATGGTGCTAACTTTGCGGATGATTCCAGAAAGGATAACTACTGAGTGGTTGCATTCTTAAAAAAAGGGGGTAAATGTGGCAACAGGAATACCTAAAAGCCAGTGGAATGGGGCAGATGTTGATGAAGCTGCCAGCGGCTTAAATAACAGCTTAGATATTCAACTATCTTATCCCGGCAAACAGCCGGAAGCTGCAATTTTAGCAACCCCACCGGCAAAATGCGTAATGTTGGGCAAAGTCGGTGATGCAATTAACCGGCTGTACTATGGTGATAACCAACCAATTTTGGCTAGTTTACTCAACGACGCCACTATCAAGCAACAAATTAAGCTGATTTATATTGACCCACCCTTTGCCACTAAAAGTATATTTCAATCTCGCCATCAGCAAAATGCTTACCAAGATTTGTTATTTGGTAGTCATTACCTGGAATTTTTGCGGCACAGACTGGTGTTGCTTAGGGAAATATTAGCCGATGATGGCTCGATTTACCTGCATCTGGATGAGAACATGGCTTTTCAGGCCAAAATTATTCTGGATGAAATTTTTGGTCAGAGTAATTTTAGGAATTGGATTACCAGAAAAAAATGCAATCCTAAAAACTATACCAGCCATACTTATGGTAATATATCAGATTTTATTTTATTTTACACGAAATCAAAAAATTATATTTGGAATCGCCCTTTTGAAGCCTGGACGGAGGAACGGGCAAAAAAGGAATATGAATATATCGAACCAGAAACGGGACGCCGGTATAAAAAGGTGCCAATCCATGCGCCGGGGGTACGCAATGGGGAAACGGGTAAGCCTTGGCGGGGGATGATGCCTCCTCCGGGCAAGCATTGGCAATTCACTCCGAAAACTCTGGATGAAATGGATGCTAGAGGGGAGATTTTTTGGTCTAAAAATGGCAATCCCCGCCGCAAAGTCTATTTAGATGCTAGTCAAGGGGTGCCCGTACAAGATATTTGGCTGGATTATCGAGATGCACATAATCAGAATATCAAAGTTACGGGATATCCGACGGAAAAAAATCCTGAACTGTTGGCGCGGGTGATTCAGGCGTCATCTAATGATGGTGATTTAGTATTAGATTGCTTTTCGGGTTCGGGGACTACTTTGGCGGTGGCGGATGAGTTGGGACGCCGCTGGATAGGTATTGATAACAGTGTGGAGGCGATATCTACTACTTTGAATCGGTTTGCTAGAGGTTCTGAGCGGATGGGGGATTTTGTCAGTCAGGGAAAACCGCAGGTTGAACAATTATCGCTTTTTGATGGGTATGAGTCCGCCAATGGGGGTAACTTCATATATCCTCTGAGTTCCATTGTCAAAAATTTTGGTTTGTATGCTGAGGTGGTGCGGGCTGGGGATTTACACAGTCTGGTGAGGTCATTCATGGAAGTTTGATTTTAGCCTTGGTGGTCAAAATAAACCTCCCAATATCATAAAAAATACTTTTTGTCAAGAGATAAATCAAAAAATGCTGCGCCTCTGGGGAATGGGAGAGATAATAGTTATTTATACTCAGGGGTGGAGATGGTGAAATTCACACAAGAAAAATTAGCATCTATTGCATTTTTAGGGCATGATCGAAATATGTAACCTACAATACTGCCCGAGGTAAATAGGTGCTTTCCCAAAGTCAATCCCAAACGAAGTTACCGACACGCACTGATTCCCTTTCTAGTCTGGGGCAATCCTCTCGCCAGACTGGTGCGTTTGCTTTGATGGACAGCCTGGTCCGCCACGGAGTCAAACATATTTTTGGCTATCCCGGGGGGGCGATTCTGCCGATTTATGATGAGCTGTACCGGTTTGAAGCTGCTGGACATTTGCAGCATATTTTGGTGAGACACGAGCAGGGAGCTGCTCACGCGGCGGATGCCTATGCCCGGGCGACGGGAAAGGTGGGGGTGTGTTTTGCCACTTCTGGACCGGGGGCAACGAATTTGGTCACGGGTATCGCTACGGCCCATATGGATTCGATTCCGATGGTGGTGGTGACGGGGCAGGTGCCTCGGGGGGCGATCGGCACGGATGCCTTCCAGGAAACTGATATTTATGGCATTACCCTGCCCATTGTCAAGCATTCTTATGTAGTGCGCGACCCGCAGGATGTGGGGCGAATTGTGGCGGAGGCGTTCCATATCGCTAGTTCTGGCAGACCCGGACCGGTGTTGATTGACATCCCCAAGGATGTGGGTTTGGAGGAATGCGATTATGTGCCTGTGGCACCGGGAACTGTGAAGCTCCCGGGATACCGTCCCACAGTCAAAGGTAATCCCCGACAAATCAACCAGGCGCTACAGTTGATTCGGGAAGCAAAACAACCGCTGCTGTATGTGGGTGGGGGCACGATCGCCTCGGGCGCTCACGCCGAAATCAAAGAACTTGCCGAACATTTCCACCTCCCCGTCACCACCACCCTGATGGGTAAAGGCGCTTTTGACGAACGCCATCCCCTGTCTCTGGGAATGCTGGGGATGCACGGCACCGCCTATGCTAACTTTGCGGTGAGCGAGTGCGACTTACTCATCGCCGTGGGGGCTCGCTTCGATGACCGAGTGACCGGTAAACTCGATGAGTTCGCCCAACGGGCTAAAGTAATTCATATTGATATCGACCCCGCCGAAGTGGGTAAAAACCGGGCTCCCGATGTGCCGATCGTGGGTGACGTGCGCCAGGTGTTATTGGACCTGCTGCGCCGCTGCCATGAAACTGAGGATGTGGTAAATCGGGAACGGACCCAGCCTTGGTTAAACCGCATCGCTCGCTGGCGTCAAGATTATCCCCTCACTGTCCCCCATCCCGATAACGCCATCTCCCCTCAAGAGGCGATCGCCGAAGTGGGCAACCAGGCCCCAGACGCCTACTACACCACCGACGTGGGCCAACACCAAATGTGGGCCGCTCAATTCCTGAAAAACGGACCCCGCCGCTGGATTTCCAGCGCCGGTTTAGGCACAATGGGTTATGGTTTGCCAGCAGCAATGGGGGCAAAAATGGCTCTGCCCGAAGAGCAAGTTATCTGTATCAGCGGCGATGCCAGCTTCGCCATGAACCTGCAAGAGCTAGGCACCCTAGCCCAATATGGTTTAGCCGTCAAAACCGTAATTATCAACAACGGTTGGCAAGGCATGGTCCGCCAGTGGCAGCAAGCATTCTATGGTGAGCGTTATTCTGCTTCTAATATGGAAGTGGGGATGCCCGATATTCCCTTGCTCTGTCAGGCATATGGAATTAAAGGGATAGTGGTGAAAGAGCGGGAACAGATGAAACAGGCGATCGCCGAAATGCTCGCCCATCCCGGTCCCGTCGTCCTCGACGTGCGCGTAACCCGGGACGAAAACTGCTATCCGATGGTTGCCCCTGGGAAGAACAACGCCCAAATGGTAGGTTTACCAGAACAGACCCAAAAAGAAACCGCCGTTGATGTGGTTTTCTGCACCAACTGCGGCGCCAAAAATACCAGCAGCAACAATTTCTGCCCCCACTGTGGCACGAAATTGTAAACCAATTCTCCAGAGAAACGGCACAAAGACACCAAGAAAAATCAACAATTATTAGACCTCTTGCATTTAGGCAAGAGGTCTAATATACAGGATTTAGTGGTAATTATCCCAAGCGGAGGCGCTGCTAATACCAAGTACCCCTATCCCCCGGTTTGGCCATAAGCTGGCATCATTACTTCTGGATGACTACCCTACTCATTGAGCAACTATTGGCACCATGTGGGATAAAATTGCCGCAGAAATTGAGGCAGTAACTGGCGATAAAATTCAAGTAAATAACCACCGCTCTGTAGGTGGGGGCTGTATTAATCAAGGATATCAGCTTAATGCCAATAATCGGTCATATTTTGTCAAGTTGAACCAGGCATCTCTGGCAGATATGTTTACCGCCGAGGCTTTGGGGTTGCAGCAAATGTGGGCAACTCATACCATTCGGGTGCCAAAACCAATTTGCACTGGCACGGTAGGCAATTATGCTTATATTGTTATGGAGTGGTTGGATATCGGGGGGCGTGGTGATACTACAGCTTGGGAAGAGATGGGGCGACAGTTGGCGCAACTGCACCGTCAGGGCGTGGCGGATCAGTTTGGTTGGGAGCGAAATAATACGATCGGCTCCACCCCACAAATCAATACTTGGACAGCAGACTGGGGGGAATTTTGGGCCACACACCGCATCGGTTATCAGTTACGCTTGGCAAAACGACGCGGCGGGCAATTTCCCGATGGGGAGCGGTTGGTAGCGATGATTCCCGAACTGCTGGCGAACCATAAACCACAGCCATCTTTAGTACATGGAGATTTATGGGGGGGGAATGCAGCGGTGACGGCGGATGGGGAACCGGTAATTTTTGATCCGGCGGCTTATTACGGCGATCGCGAAGTGGATATCGCCATGACGGAACTTTTCGGCGGCTTCTCCAGAGCCTTCTACAAAGGTTACAACGAAGTTTGGCCGTTACCTCCGGGCTACCAACAGCGCAAAACCCTATATAACCTTTACCACATCCTCAATCACTTTAACCTCTTCGGCGGCGGCTATGGTGGGCAAGCCAACCGCACGATCGGCGAACTGCTGCACTCTTAGAGCCGCCCCTAGTCGCCAGAAGCCGCAACCTGACGGCCAAATTATAAACCCAGACCAAAAAAGGTCTGGGTGGGAGTTTTTATTTGCTGACTGGCGGTTTTTAAAAAAAAGAGCTACAATCGGGTGCCAGCCAGCGGTTTTGAAAACAGCATTGAAACCAATCGCTAACAACAGTCAACCTGAGTTCAATATCTAAGATAACGGGATGTTGTGAATAAGCTGTGAAGAATAGGGGTTAATTTGGGAAAATATCATGTTTTTTTTCGGGAAGTTGCTCTAAATCAGGGGGCAAGGTAAAATTTTTAATTGGCAATTGCTGATTAATGGTAACACACTCGTAATCGCAGGTAGTTGCCCATCTCTGGACTCATCAGCTCTGGATTAATATGATTGCTATCGTCCTTTGTCACTTGTCCCTTGTCACTTGTCACTGGTAATATGTCCGCTTGTCCAAGGACTAATGACCAATGACCAATGACTAATGACGCTTTTGCTAACACCGGATGAAAAATTTGGCTTTTGGTTTGGGATTGATATCATTTTTCCTGTCCGCCGGTGCTACTGGTTTCGGGCAACTACCGGCTAATGCCCCAGTAGTGGCGGCTCAGGCACAAGCGCGGCAACCTTACCCCTCGTTTGGCAGTGATCTGCTCGATCGGCAAATCCACATCTACCAGCAATTTTTAGCGGCGGGCGGACCGCCAGATATTCTCATTGTGGGTAGCTCCCGGGCGCTGCAGGGAGTGGACCCGGTGGCGCTGCAAATGGCAATGGCCCATCATGGTTATCCCGGACTGAGGGTGTTTAATTTCAGTATTAATGGCGCCACGGCGCAGGTGGTGGAACTGTTGTTGCGGAAAATCCTGATCGGAACCCCCCTACCAAAAGCGATTTTGTGGGCAGATGGGTTGCGAGCGTTTAACAGCGGTAGGGAGGACCGGACTTATCAGGCGATCGTTGCTTCCCGAGGATACCAACTCCTTGCCCAAGGAGTTCGCCCCTTCCAAAATAGCCCGATCGCCTCCACACCGCCCACCGCCCCCCCCACCTCAGCCACCTATTTCCGCATCCAAACCACAGCCAACAACGACCCAAGAGCCGCCATAACCTCCACCTATAAAGTAGGCAGACAGTGGTGGGATACCGTCCAAGACGAACTCGCCGCCACCTACCAGCGGCAACAAGAAACCGTCACCTGGTGGCCCGGTTACGAACCCCCACCCCTCCCCACCCTAGAACAAATCATCGCCGGAGAAGCCCCCAATCAACTGCAACCCACCGGCTTTATCCCCATCACCACCCGCTACAACCCCGCCACTTACTACCAACAATACCCCCGAGTTCCTGGTAACTATGATGGCGATTACATCAACTTCAATTTAGAGGGACCACAAAAAGCCGCCCTAGAATCCGTTGCCGCTTTTGCCCGCACCCGGCGCATCCCCTTAATTATCGTCAACTTACCCCTCACAGACGACTACTTAGACCCCGTGCGTACCAATTATGAAGCCCAATTCAGCGCCCAGATGGAGCGGCTGGCCATTGGCCAAGGTTTTATCTTCCGGGACTTAGTTCGTCAGTGGCCCGCTCAAGATGAATATTTTCAAGACCCCAGCCATATCAACCGCTACGGTGCTTTTGCCGTAGCTTTAAGTCTCGCCCAGGATGACACCATTACCTGGTTTCCGCCGCAGCGCTAGGGGTGATATGCGCTAAACTGGTGCCCAATAGTCGCTCAACCAGAAGAAAATTTATGAAAATACTCGGTTGCTTACTCCGACCAATTCGCAAAGTAGTCGGTTTGGGTTTTCTGCTTTTAGGCACCATTCCCACCCTGTTAATTCCCGGTTTTGGCCTGTTTTTGGGCTTGCCCTTCCTGGTGATTGGCGGCGCCCTGGTTTGTGGTTGTTAATTATAATTGATAATTGATAATTGATAATTGATAATTGATAATTGATGATTATTAATTATCAATTATCGTTTGTCGGGTGGACAGTGCCCACTACTGCTACTGCCTGTTTTGAGGTGATTTGGTTCGGCACTGCCCACCCTACCACTGTTAGTTTGAATATAAATACTTAAATAGCCTAGCCACGGTGGCTAGGCTTTCGGATAAATATGTTGAAGATGATCTAAAGAAACTACTAGGGTTGACTTGCCTTGGCAGCGATCGCGTCTCGGTTGGCGCTTACTACCTCCTTTGCGAACTTGGTTTGGCCTACGCACACCAGCACCCAACCTTCAGACAGTTGCTGGTTAGTGGTAACTACCTCCTTTGCGAACTTGACTTGAGTAACACCCCGTGGTGTTAAAGGTCTGCCCACTTCAAAAGCACTTTGCCAATCCTTCTCCGGCGCTGTATTCGCTGCGCTCTGGTTCAGCCTCGGAGACACCGGCAGTGAACCTCTTTGCCTTGCTCACAATGTCCTTTCCTTGGTGTCTGTAATCAAGATAACATTGCCTTTTTGGCTTGGCAAGACCTTTTTACAAAACTTTACATCTTTTTTTCATAATTCACCCCCCGTCTCCTCCTGGCTACCGTTTATACAGATCTTTGGCTTCGTGACCACCCCTTAAGTCCCTCACCCCCGTCCCCCCGTCTCCGAGTCTCCCCGTCTCCGAGTCTCCCCGTCTCCGAGTCCCCCCGTCTTACTCCCCTCTCCCTACCTGGTCGAGGAGAAGGGGGTGAGGGCTGCTCGGGGGTGGGGTTTAACCAAAAAACCATTCTCATTCTTAATTAAAATGACTATAACGTGAGAATGAGCAATTTTCATAACTTAATTTCCCGTTATTCCGATACCTGGAGTAAGTCCATATCATTCGCTCCCTCCATCATCCCGCTGGAATGCTCCCGCAACAGTTCGGCGATGCGCCGCGCTTCTATTCTATCCACACCGAGAAAATCGGCGAAGCGTCCTTCAGTAATCAGACCTCTATCTAATGCCTCAATCGCCAGGTGTTGGTAGTGAATTGGCGCCATATCGCTGCGTTGAGGAATTGCTTGTAAGCCAATTTCCTGCTGGGCTTTTCTCACTTTCAAGCCTCTATCGCGCAACCGCTCCCAAGTCCCCGAAGGTAGCAGCTTCATTTCCTCTAACCGATAAGATAGCGCTTCCACAGACACTCCGTAGTAGTGAGCCAAAGTAAATAGATTGCTGATACTAAACTTTTCTGTGGTTCCGCGCATATCGTTAAATCGCTTTAATAAACCACTGGTGGGCATCAGGAAATATTTGGCGAAGGCTTCCGCCAGTCGCTCGCTCGCGGGCATTCTCTTGTACTGCTCTGCCACCAAATCTACTACCGGCTTTTTCCGGTGCGCGAGAAAGTGAAGATATCCATGCGCGAGAGACCACCGCCGCCGCTCTTCTGGGTGATTGGCATTAATTACCATGCAGCCACCGAGTTGCTCGTTGTAACTATACATTTCTGAATATTTTCCTGGCATTTTGAGGTAGAAGATGCGCAATCCTACACTCTGCTCTAAGATATCCCGCAGCATTGGAATTGGACCATCTCCGAGACCGAGGCGCTGACGTTCTGCGATCGCGATCGCCTCCGCCTCCAGTTCAATTGATGTCGCACTTACCGCATATTCGCGAGGATAGTTTTGTGGGAGGGGCGATCGCATAATCTCTTCCAGTTCTAAGTAATACCGACAAAATTCCTCCCACTGTCTAATCACTGGTTCAATCTCCGCCTGTTCTACATCAGCAGCGCGATAAGCAGTGCGAAACTGTACCTCGAAAGCCTCCACTACAGGACGGGGACGCACCAAGTCGCTAACTGCGATGCCATAAGCACGAGCCAGTTTGATCAGTTCGCTAGCCTTGAGACGGCGTTCTCCTTTCTCGATCGCCACCATTGTCGTCCGGGCCGCATCAATAACTTTCGCCGCATCAGCTTGGGTCATCCCACATTTCTGGCGCGCAGAAAGCAGGAGCGAACCCAACCGCCTCATATCAATATTGTCCAGGACATTGTTAGAACTGGCTTGTACCATAAATTTACCCCATAAACCTGTCAATGTCAGCTATTATACTCTATTTTTTAGCTTTAATGTCAGATTTGAGCCAGCGCAGCTAAATTCGGAGTGCGATCGGCCTCGCCCACGACCACACCAAAACCGCCGCCAACCCCGCCAAATTTTGACTGCGGGGGTCCCCACCCGCGTTGCCAGCACCAAAAAAATCATCAGCGCCAAAATCTTGATAGCTCTTGACAATTGACTTTGCAATATGCTAAGTTATAGCAGTTGCTAAGTTATAGCAGTAGCCAACCCAGTTAAGACAATTAGTGTAAAGCGCCAGGAGTGTAGAATTCCTCTACCTCGGCTTCCTGGTAGTGGTCTCGTACCCCCGCACTCACTCGATGTCTTAATCTCTCTGGCTACTGCTATAGTCAAAAGCCAACATACAAAAGCCAACATATAAAGTGAGGGCAGTAGGTTATGAACAATTTGATTTTTTGTATAAAGGACAACCATGCATATCATCTCAAAATCCCCCCTCAAAGATTTTTGGAGCCAACACCCTGCAGCCAAAACCGCCCTGAAGGCTTGGTACAAACAGATGGCTGCAGCCAACTACGCCAACTTAGCTGAGTTAAAGCAAACTGTTACTGCCTCAGCAGATATAGTGGGTAATTTTACGGTATTTAATATTGGTGGTAACAAGTTTCGTCTGATTGCATTTATAGATTATCAATATCGAAAAGTTTTTATTAGAGCTGTACTCACCCATGAAGAATATGATCAAGAAAAATGGAAAAAAGACCCTTGGTTTAACTAAATCATTAAATTGCTAGCTAACTATTAGTTGGTTATGGTAGTTGGGTATCAGATAATTAGTATGCTATCTAATCTTGTTAGATTGATTACATAATAATTATCCGATACCTACTAGACAGATAAAGCCAAAACTATCGCAGTCAACCAATGAAAAGTATGTCATCATGTTAACCGAAGAAAATAATTACCTAAAGCTCCTCGCCAAATTTCCCCCGCGCCCCATCAATTCAGAAGCAGAATTAAGGGCAGCCATAGAAGCGATTAACTCTATTTTAGACAAACCAGGGGAATTAAATCGCGATGAACGGGATTATCTGAATGTCCTCGGCACCCTCGTGCATGAGTACGAAGAAACTTTAGATTTGATTCCTGACATCTATGGGATAGATATGTTAAAAGCATTGATAGAAGAACATGATTTGCGCCAAAAAGACCTAGTTGGTATTTTTAAAACCGAGTCGATTGTATCTGCGGTCTTAAAAGGCAACCGACAACTTACCACAGAACACATCCAAAAGTTGGCTGAGTTTTTCCATGTGTCGCCAGCGGTGTTCTTTCCAAAAGTAACCCTCTCAAAACCCGCAAATGAAGTGAAAAGTGTGGGAACAATTGATAATTGATAATTGATAATTGATAATTGATAATTGATAATTATCTCCCCTCCTCCCAGTCTTCCCGTCTCCCCGTCCCCCCCGTCTCCAAGTCCCCCCGTCTCCCCGTCTCCGAGTCCCCCCCTCACCCCCGTCCCCCCATCTCCCAATTCTTTCCTGATGCCATAACTACACCGGCGTATATAGGAATATCACGAGAGATTTGGGAGTCCAAAAATGCGTCATTATGCCCCAGTTTTCCTATCATCTTTATTATTTATGGGACTAATAATCGTGCCTCCGGCAACCGAGAATCTGCACACATCATCAGCCCAAACCAATCAAAACTCAGACCCCATGCCCCGCTTGGGGACATCGGGAAGACGCAGTTAAATTTGTCCTGTGTTCTTGGTCAGTGGGTAGTGATTCTTTTGTCCTTTGTTAAAACTAGGTGCGGCAGATTAGCGAATCAGTAAATCACCGAATGCTCAGGTAAATTTATCTTGGTAAATTCGATTAAATATTTGTTTTTTATCCTTTAATTGGGGGGCAGAGCGGTGCAATTGGCGATGATGGCATAACAAAGGCGGTATCAAGTACCAGATTTTTTCATAACCTTTTCCCCGTCTCTCCCGCCCGTATCCATCGGGGACCAGTAGGGAAATAGCAGCCAGTGGGCTCGGTAGATTCACCTACCGAGCTTTTTGATTTTGGAGTCGAATGGGCCACAATTCTGTAAAAATGGATAAATAAATCCATTGACTTTTAGTGAAAAAACCCATGCCTTCTGCTCTCAAGTACCTCACCGGTAGCGAAATCCGACAACAATTTTTGGAATTTTTTGCCGCAAGAGGTCATCAGATGCTACCGAGCGCCTCTTTGGTTCCCGAAGACCCCACGGTGTTGCTGACGATCGCCGGGATGTTGCCCTTCAAACCCATATTTCTCGGACAACGCACCTCAGAATACCCTCGCGCCACCACATCCCAAAAGTGCATTCGCACCAACGATATCGAAAACGTGGGACGCACCGCCAGACACCACACCTTTTTCGAGATGCTCGGTAACTTCAGCTTCGGGGACTACTTCAAACCAGAGGCGATCGCCTGGGGATGGGAACTATCCACCAAAGTCTTTGGCTTACCCCCAGAACGCCTCGTGGTCAGCGTCTTTGAAGAAGACGACGAAGCCGCCAACATCTGGCGGGATAAAATCGGCGTCCCCCCCCAGCGCATCATCCGTATGGGAGCAGCGGATAACTTCTGGGCGTCTGGTCCCACCGGTCCTTGTGGCCCCTGCTCAGAAATCTACTACGACTTCCACCCAGAACGTGGCGACGACAACATCGACCTAGAAGACGACAGCCGGTTTATCGAATTTTACAACCTGGTGTTTATGCAGTACAACCGGGACGCCCAGGGCAACCTGACCCCCCTGCAAAACAAAAACATCGATACCGGTATGGGTTTAGAGCGGATGGCGCAAATCCTCCAAGGCGTCCCCAACAACTATGAAACTGACCTAATTCTCCCCATCATCAAAACCGCCGCCGAAATTGCCGGTATCGACTACGCCACCAGCGACGCCAAAACCAAAGTCTCCTATAAAGTCATTGGCGACCATGTGCGCGCCGTGGTGCATATGATTGCTGATGGCATCACCGCTTCTAATATTGGCAGAGGTTATATACTGCGGCGGTTGATTCGCCGGGTGGTGCGTCACGGACGTTTGCTGGGTATTCAAGGGGAATTCACAGCAAATGTGGCAGAAACGGCCATTTCTCTTTCTGAAACCGCTTATCCCAACGTGCGGGAGCGTGCGGCTTTTATTAAAGCGGAGCTGAATCGCGAAGAATCCCGATTTTTGACCACCTTGGAGCGGGGAGAAAAACTCCTAGAGGAGATTTTGGCCAAAGGAGCAACACAGATATCTGGCAAAGATGCCTTCACTCTCTACGATACTTATGGTTTCCCCCTAGAGCTGACGCAAGAAATTGCCGAAGAACGGGGGATGACTGTGGATGTGGCGGAGTTTGAGGCAGAAATGGCTTTAGCTCAGGAGCGATCGCGGGAAGCTCACGAAACTATTGATTTGACGGTACAGGGGAGTTTGGACGAACTGGCGGAGAAAATCCATCCCACGGAGTTTCTGGGATATACGGAATTATCCTCAACGGCGTTAATTGCGGCGTTGTTGGTGGATGGGAAACCGGTGGAGGTGGCGACGGCGGGGACAGCGGTGCAGGTGGTGCTATCGGCGACGCCGTTTTATGCGGAGTCGGGGGGACAAATCGGCGATCGGGGTTATTTCAGCGGCCCAGATTTGTTAGTGCGGATTGAAGATGTGCAGAAAGAATCTAATATTTTTGTGCATTTTGGTTATGTAGAACGGGGCACCCTCACCGTGGGAGCCTCGGTGACGGCGCAAATCGATCGGGCTTGTCGCCGTCGCGCCCAAGCACATCATACCGCCACCCACCTGCTGCAAGCAGCGCTGAAAAAGATTGTCGATGATGGCATCTCTCAGGCGGGTTCTTTGGTAGCATTCGATCGCCTGCGGTTTGATTTTAACTGTCCCCGATCCGTGACACCAGAGGAATTGCAGCAAATCGAAGACCTGATTAATACTTGGATAGGCGAAGCCCACGATACCCTAGTAGTAGAAATGTCTTTGACAGAGGCAAAGGCAAAAGGAGCCGTTGCCATGTTTGGGGAAAAATACGGCGACTGGGTGCGCACTGTGGATGTCCCCGGAGTATCGATGGAATTGTGCGGCGGTACTCACGTCAAGAATACGGCAGAAATTGGGTTATTTAAAATCGTGTCGGAAACTGGCGTAGCGTCAGGAGTGCGGCGCATTGAAGCGGTTGCCGGTCCGGCGGTATTGGAATATTTGAACCTGCGCGATCGGATTGTGCGGGACTTATGCGCCGAATTCAAAATCAAGCCAGAAGAAATCCCCGATCGCATTGCGCAAATGCAAGACTCACTGAAAGCAGCGAACAAGCAACTAGATGCCATAGCAGCGGAATTAGCAGTTGCCAAATCAGAACAACTTCTCAGTCAAGTTGAGTCCGTCGGTTCCGCTCAAATTATCGTTGCCAACCTCGGAGAAGTCGCCGCCGACGCCCTCAAAACTGCCGCCGAACGGTTGTTGGATAAACTAGGTGCTGATGGTGCTGTGGTTCTCGGTGCCATTCCCAGCGCCGATAAAGTCAGCCTAGTAGCAGCTTTTGGCAAAAACATCAACCAAAAAGGCTTGCAAGCCGGTAAATTTATCGGTGCGATCGCCAGCATTTGCGGTGGTGGTGGTGGCGGACGCCCCAACCTCGCTCAAGCAGGCGGACGGGAACCCGCGAAATTGCCAGAAGCCTTAGAAGCCGCCCTCACGAGCCTGCGCGCTAGTTTGAAGTAATTATGGACAAATGGGCGAGAGGTTGTTCAAATCAGAATGGGATTTTAGTCAGCCCTCACCCCTTGTGGGAGAGGGGTAGGGGGTGAGGGAAGATGGGGAAGATGGGGAAGATGGGGAAGATGGGGAGGAGGGGGAAGAGGGGGAAGAGGGGGAAGAGGGGGAAGAGGGGGAAGAGGGGGAAGAGGGGGA
>Ga0073934_10001779_pt1 | contig 49183 bp, 45 predicted proteins | sample LarsenN4metaG_FD_76834 | JGI IMG/M metagenome (GOLD analysis project Ga0073934, IMG submission 76834) | Hot spring sediment bacterial and archeal communities from British Columbia, Canada, to study Microbial Dark Matter (Phase II) - Larsen... ...
AACTTTGATCGACAGTATTCCATTGGCCAAAGAAAAAATGTTAGCGGCGTGAATGGAGGCACAACAACAACTGACGACGAGGACTTATCAGACGACTGTCAGATGAAGTGTTGACTTATACACATCATGGGACGGAATCCCAGTCTCGATCATCGTCTTCATGCGCGCCAAGTCTTGGTCCATTTCGCTTTTTGGATCAGCTCCAAACAAAGTGGCCACTACGTGTCCTATCCCGCCGACGATAGGGTTATAGGATAGCCTGATATCGAGACGAGTGCCGCCATTCTCATTCGGCTCAAATCGAACTGTGCCTCTGTGCTGGACCGCGGATTCGGGAGTCGTTTCCCACCCCAACAACCGATTAGTTTGGTACTGGGTGACAATGGCGTCCCATTCTACGGGCACACCTGCCGGCCCGGCTACGACCCAATGACTGCGGTTTTCACCCGTGCTCCTTACGTCCCGAACGTTGGACATGAATCGAGGAAAATTTTCATAATCCGCCCAGAAGGCAAATACTTCCTCGGGCAGCGCCGCTATGTTGATGATCTTATGGATTGTGACCGCATCGCGCCCAACGCCGACGCCGAACAGGCGCTTAAAATCCATGTTTGTTAGAGCACGCGCAACAATGGCACCGCCCAACGCTGCCACTCCCGATCCAAAAACACTTAGCTTTCTTGCGCCCCAAAGAGCGGTGGCCGCGCCGAACGTTCCGGCGATAAAACGGGTCGATGGGGACCAATTAGTTTGCAGCACATCCCATGTTTCGCTATGGAATCCGTTAGCGATTTTCTTTTCTCCGCCTGTCGCAATCAAGTTGCGGCTCTCAGCAGTCAAGCCTGCAAGTCGATTTTTAAAGTCGCGCGCCGTCACTTGGCTCGCCTTTGAAGTCTTATGCCTGATGCGCCTCATCTTGTCCGCGATTAGAGCGCGGCGGCGCCGCCCCATCCCGGGATCAAAGATGTAAACCAACAACGCTCCCAGGCCTGCGCTACCGATAACGCCCAAACCCTTGGTCTTCATAGAACCTCCCCGACTTGTTTCTTATACCTGGTTTGGGGCGCAAGCATCATGCCAAATCTTTAAATATCAAATTTTGTTCGTTGCCGGCGGTCCGAACCCGGGACAGCATCGCTCCCTCGTCCCAGCTTTGCATCGAGACAAAAATCGACCGCGGCACGCCTGAATTATACAAAGTACCCGGCACATGCACCGCGATTGACGACACTGAAGTCAATGCGATATGCCCTGGAAGTCCCCTTTTAGCGCCAAAACGCTACGAAACCGGGCGTTATCTATGGTGCCAACTGTCGAGGAAGAATACCTCGTCTACTATGTGCTTGAAGGCGCCGTTTGCGAGCAGTGTGTAACCGATGAAGAGCGGGCTCGATCCGATACATCCAACACACGCACAAGGAAACCGGGCGATAAAAAGACCGCAACCTGCAACCGCTGCAAAAAGCAAATCTAGCCGTTCCCCGCTTCGCGCGCATCGCTCAGCGCGAATTGATGCGATAAGCGTGGTGGGGTCTTGGCTCCGAAGCGCTTGTGCAGTCGGCAAGTGAAACGCAAAGTAAATCCCTGACCAAAAGTAGCAGAGTGAAGGTAAGCCAATTAGCGGGAATCGAGAAAAAAGAAATGGTCGGGGCGAGTGGATTTGAACCACCGACTTCACGGTCCCGAACCGTGCGCTCTACCAAGCTGAGCCACGCCCCGACCGGGTCAAACTAGCACACCGGAAAGCGAAAACAAGCGCGCGATGGCTGCGAGCGAACGGTCGAGAATGAAGGATAGATCGCATACTCAATCTTCTATCGTCCATCCTTGATCACTGCCCGATGGCCCGGCGCATGTGGCGGATGGTCGCGGCGTAATCCGGCGTTTTGAAGATGCCGGAACCGGAAACGATCACCTCCCCGCCGGCCTGAACCACCTTGGCGACGTTGTCGGTCTTGATGCCGCCGTCGACTTCGACCAGGATAGCGCGTTTGCTCGCGTCGACGAGTTGTCTGGCTGCGCCGATTTTCGGCAGGACATCGGCGATGAATGGTTGGCCGCCGAAACCGGGAAAGACCGTCATCATCAGCACCATATCGATATCGTCAAAACACGCTGCGACTTTTTCGAGCGGCACGTCCGGATTAACCGCGACGGACGGTTTAGCACCCAATTGGCGGATTTTGTTCAAAGTTGCTTTGGGATTGGCGCAGGTGTCGGGATGGATCGACACCCAATCGGCGCCGGCCTTGATGAACTCCGGGGCGTACTTATCGGGGTCGGTGATCATCAAGTGAACATCGACGGGAATCCTGGTCACCTTGCGCACCCACTCGACCACGACGGGCCCGATCGTGATGTTGGGCACGAAATGGCCGTCCATGACATCGACGTGGAGCCAATCGGCGCCCGCGGCTTCGACCGCCTGGATTTCGTCCTTAAGCCGGCTGAAGTCCGCGGACAAAATCGACGGGGCGATTTTGACGTTCATGAAAGAACCTTCCTCAGCCGCGCGGCGAAAAAGCCGTCGGTATTATGACGCTGAGGCAGCGCTTCAAAGTACGCGCCCCGCGCCATGGAGCGCGCTTGCGGAGGAAGATAACTCGCCGCCGGGTGCAACTCAAACTCCTTGTGCCCGGCACAAAACTCTTCGATGACGCGATCGTTCTCTTCGCGCGCGAGCGTGCAGGTCGAGTAGACGAGCACGCCGCCGGGTTTGAGATAACCGGCGATAGACTGGAGGATCTTTTTTTGCAGGCGGCTGAGCCGCGCGATGTCGCTCTGCCGGCGGCGCCACTTGATTTCCGGATGGCCGCGCAGCGTGCCCAGGCCGCTGCACGGAGCGTCGACGAGGATACGATCAAACGAGAGGGCGTACTCATCACCGAGGGGCTCGGTGAGATCCGCTGTCATGGCGCGAACGGAACGGAGGCCGAGTCGTTCGGCGTTGGCGCGGATGCGCTCGACTCCCTGGCGGGAAATATCGAGGGCGATGACGGTGCCGCTGTCATGGATCAGTTCGGCAATATGACAGGTTTTGCCGCCGGGCGCGGCGCAGGCGTCAAGAATCCTTTCACCCGGCTTGGGCGCGAGGAGGTGGGCGACCAGCTGCGCGGACTCTGCCTGTACCTGGAACAGCCCTTCGCCGTAACCGGGCAACTGCGTTACGGCGCCGCCAGAATCAACGACAATTCCGTCGGGCGACCACCGGCTTGGGTTTGCGCTCACTGCCGAGTCGGCGAGTCGTTGGAGCAGTCGATCGCGGCTGATTTTGAGCCGATTGGCACGTATGGCGAGCGGCGCCCTTTGATTGTTGGCGTGCATCAGCGCGCTCGCTTCGGCCGCGCCAAACTCGGCGATCCAGCGTTCGATGAGCCACTCAGGGTGGGAAAGGGCCGCCACCGCACCGGGGGCCGCGTCATTCGGCGTCTTTTGGCGCAGCAAATTTCGCAACACGCCGTTGACAAAACCGGCGCTGCGAGCGCCATATCGCCGTTTTGCCGATTCGACCGCCTCGTTAACCGCCGCATAATCGGGAATCTTGTCGAGAAAAAACAGCTGATAGACTGTGACGCGCAAGAGGTTTCGGATGAATCCGTCCGCCGCAGACAAGGGGCGGCGGAGCTGCGGTGCCAAGCGCGCGTCAATGGCGCCGCGCCAGCGCAAGGCGCCATAGACCAACTCAGTGAGGAGCGCGCTGTCCTGCTGATTCAGATCATTATTTTTGAGAGCCTGGTCGAGCAGGACGTCGGCATAGGCTTGACGGCTTTCGACCTGAAGCAGGATCGCGGCGGCGAGTTGACGCACGCTGGGCGTTTCAATCGAGCCGGTCACCCGCTTCGAGCCTCGCGCCCTTGATGAATTCGGCGCCGGCCATGCGTTTTTTGTTTTCCAATTGAACTTCGACGAGTTCCATCACGCCGGACGCCGTCGCGATCCACAGTCCTGCTGAATCTGCTCTGACGACTTCGCCGGGGCTGCCGGTGAGTTCGCAGTCGATCAATCGAGCGCGGTGCACCTTCAGCAACTTGCCGCGGGCATGAGTGAAACTGCCGGGCCACGGATCGAGGCCGCGCACGCGCCGCTCGATTTCGATGGCTGGCCTCGTCCAATCGATAAGACCGTCTTCTTTTTTGAGCATGGGCGCGAGAGTCGCCGCGCTCGCGTCTTGCTCGCGCGGCACTAGGGAGCCTTCTTTCAAGCGGCGCAGCGTTTCGAGCAACAGACGAGCGCCGAGGGGAGCGAGCTTGGCTTGCAGCGAGCCGGCGGTTTCATCGCTCGCCAGCGGAACGGCCTGCTGGAGATAAATCGCGCCGGCGTCCATTTGCTCGACCAATTTCATCGTGGTCACGCCGCCTTCGGTGTCGCCGTTGATGATGGTCCAAGCGACCGGCGCGGCGCCGCGATACTTCGGCAGGAGAGAATAGTGGACGTTGAGACAACCGCGCGGCGCCAGCTCGAGTATCGACCGCGGCAGGATGCGGCCATAGGCGACCACCACAATGACTTCCGGTTGCCATTGTTTGAGCTCGGCGAGGAACTCAGGCGTGCGGATCTTTTCGGGCGCGAGGAGCGGGATGCAGCGCGCCGTAGCGACCTTCTTCACCGGAGACGGCGAGATCTGCTGGCCGCGGCCGGCTGGCCGATCCGGCTGCGTAACTACGCCGACCACCGGATCGGGTCCCAGAGTGAGCTTTTCGAGGGTTGCCGCCGCGACTTGCGGCGTGCCCATAAAAACGATCCGCCATGGCTCTGCCATCGGTTGCTCGTCGAATCCTGCTTGGGGCTTTGGAACGCACCACAAAGGGCACAGAGCAAAGTTTATGGTTTAGGTTCTCTATTGACTCTGTGGCGGCAAGCCGTCCAACCGACGGCTATTTTCATATTTACAATTGCGTGTAAGGAAAAAGCCAAACGACAGCTGATAACCGCCAGCTTGGCCTTCCTCAGATCATCACGCGCGGGGTTTCACTGGACGGTTCGGTGCCGCTGCGCAGCATCTTTTTGCGCCGCCGGGTATAGAGATCGCGTTTGAGGCGGCTAATGCGATCGATAAACAACTTGCCGTCGAGATGATCGATCTCGTGCTGCAGGGCGACTGCCAGCAGACCCTCGGCGTCGATTCTCAATTCCTTTTCATTTTCATCGTAGCCGGTGACCTGCACGCGCGCGGCGCGTTTGACTTCAGCGGTGAAATCCACCACGCTCAAACAGCCTTCCTCCCAGAGGATCTCTCCTTCGGCCCGGGTGATAACCGGGTTGATCAGCTTGTAGACCTGTTGGCGCGGGTGCTCGTGATCGACATCCAAAACGATGACCCGCTCGGAGACGCCGACCTGGGGCGCCGCCAATCCGACGCCCGGCGCCGCATACATGGTCTCGAGCATATCGTCTATCAGCCGATTGATCTGGCCGGTGATATTCTCCACCGGAATGGCCCTTTTACTGAGCACCGGCACGGGGTATTTCAGAATCTCCAAAAGCGCCATGATCGAAAAAAATTCATAACATACTGTAGGGATCGACATCAATGTGGAGACGTACGGCGCGCGATCGCGGCACGAGCGCGCGCGCCTGGCGGGCCAAATCCAACAGAGCGGAACTTTGCTTGCCTTTGAGCAAGATCTGCCAGCGAAAGCGATTGCGGAGCTTTTCGATGGGCGAGGGCGCCGGACCGAGCACTTCAATGGGCTCGCGGCAGCCTGCCGGACGCGCCAGCGATCGGCGCAATGCCGCCGCCAGACGTTGCGCCTGTTGCTCGACAGCGGCGACTTTCGGACCGTCGAGGCGCAAATGGACGAGCCGCCCATGGGGCGGATAGTTCAGGGCGCGGCGCAATTCGCTCTCGGCGGCAAAGAAACCCTGATAGTCATGAGCGACCAGATATTTAAGGGCGTAATGATCAGGCGCATAGGTCTGGACAATGACGCGACCGGGGTCGTCGCCGCGTCCGGAGCGGCCGGCCACTTGGCTGAGGAGCTGAAAAGTGCGCTCGGCGGCGCGAAAGTCGGGCAGGTTGAGCGACAGGTCAGCCAGCAATGCGCCGACGAGGGTGACACCCGAAACGTCGTGACCCTTGGCAATCATCTGCGTGCCGACCATGACGTCGACTTCACCTTTGCCCCAGCGGCGAAGCAGCGCTTCTTGCGAACCTCGGCGGCTAGTCGTATCGCGATCCATGCGCGCGATGCGCGCCTGCGGCAGAAGTTCGCGGAGGACCGCCTCGACCTGCTCAGTCCCGGCGCCGACCTGTTTGAGCGATTCGTTTTTGCACTCGGGACAGAAGGCCGTCACCGGGCGCCGGTATTCGCAGTGATGGCAAGCGATGCTCTTCTGCTGCCGGTGGACGGTCAAGGTCACGCTGCAATAGGGACAGCGCCACACATGGCCGCAAGCGATACACTGAAGAAAATTGGCGAAGCCGCGCCGGTTGAGAAAGATCAAAGACTGGCGCCGGGCGGCGAAGTTCTGCCGCAAAAGCTCGATCAGTGTGTTGGATAACAGCGGGCGCGCCGGTTCTTGAGGGGGCTCCGTTGTTTGGGATCTAGAAGACTGCGGCACTGGAGCGCGGTCGATTGCGCGCAAATCGGTGATCTCGATGGTCGGCAGCGGGCGTTGCTCGACGCGTTGGGGAATTTTCAACAAGCGATAGCGGCCCTGGCGGCAATTCTCGTAACTTTCCAAGGCCGGTGTCGCCGAGCCCAGCAGCACCGGACAATCGGCGAATTTGCCGCGCACGATGGCAACGTCGCGGCCGTTATAGAGTACGCCGTCCTCCTGCTTGTAAGACGGATCATGCTCTTCATCGACGACGATGAGTCCAAGGTTGTCGATCGGCGCGAAGACCGCAGAGCGGGCGCCGATAACGACGTCGACGTGGCCGCCCACAATGCGCCACCATTGAGACCACCGTTCAGCTGCGGTGAGCGCGCTGTGAAGCACGCCAACTCTGCCGGGAAAGCGGGCGGTGACTCGGTCGAGGAGCTGCGGAGTTAGAGAGATCTCGGGAATCAAAATCAAGCTGCGCCGTCCCAATGAGCGGGCGTGCTCGATGGCGCGCAGATACACCTCGGTTTTGCCGCTGCCGGTCACGCCATGAAGCAAGAAGGTTTCAAACCGCCCGTCCTCAAGCCGGGAGCCGATCACCCGGAGGGCCTCCGTTTGCGCGGCAGTCATCTCAAAGCCCTGCGCGGACCAACCTTGTGGTGCCGGAGGCTCCGTGGCCGCCGGGCCAATTGATTTACGCCGCTGCTGCGTCAACCGCTCTTCAATTTCGATCAGCCCCGACGCCGCCAAACCGGCGAGCAAGCGATCGACATTATATTCAGGGAACCGGCGCGCCAAAGTCTTGACCTGGATCTTTCCTTTGCGCCGGCCGATTTGATCGAGCAGCTGCTGGCTCAAGGGATCATCGACTATAGGCTGCTCGGTCTTCAAGACGGCGGTTTTTTTACTGTTCCGACGCGAATTCGGCGGCAGCATGGTGGCTAACACGGCGCCCAGGGGCGCGAGGTAGTATTGGGAAAGCCAATGGGCCAGTTTGAGCAGGGCGGGATCGAGAATCGGCCGATCGTCGAGAATCGCGACGATGTCCCGCGCCGCCGGGAGCGGGCTTTCATTGAAGGTCTCCAAAACTACCCCGGTGACCGTGCGTCTCTGCAGCGGAATCAAGACCCGAAAACCGACGGTCAATTGGCCTGCCGCAGCCTCGGGAATGCGGTAAATGAGCGGCTGATCGAGCGGCGACGGAATCACGACCCTAGCGAACTTGTGGGGTTCGTGCATGGCAGTTCTTCTATCCACGGACCTAGGTAAAAGCAATACGGGACAATCGAGCTACTTTTGGCCTCGGATGTTCATTTTTGTGTACCGATGACCAGGTTTGCTTCGTAGCAAAGCGGCAAATTGACGCGAAAAACCAGCGAAACCGCGGGGTAACTTTGGGAATTCTAGTGGCAGCTGCTTTGCTTAATAAAATATTATTACGCCTGCAACTAACTATAATTGTATATAATTATATAAAGTTATAATAAGTTATGCTAAGATGACCACCGTTCTAAGGTCTCGATGCGGTGCGCCGAGGGCCGGAGTGATGGATCAGCAGAATAACGTCAAGAAAATTCGCGAGGCCAAGATGCTGAGCCGTGCCGAGCTGGCGCGTTTGGCCGGCATTTCGCCACTGACTCTTCAGCGCATCGAGATGGGCAAAGAGTGCCGTATGGCGACCAAACGCAAGATTCTGCTTGCCTTGGGCCTGAGCATCGAGCAGAGACACCAGCTCTTCAAGCAATAACCTTCATGGCGCCTTTCTGGAGCAATATCAGTTTCGATCTCTTGCGCTCGATGGGCAGCAATGACGGCTATGTCGCCCTCGACATAGGATCAAGCTCGATCAAGATGGTCGAAACGGCGGTCGATAAGAACAGCTACCGCGTACTGAAACTCGGCATTCAGCCGCTGGCGGAGAATGCGATTCAAAATAATATGGTGGTCGATATCGCGGCAGTCGCCGACGGGATTCGACGAGTGATTCAACAGCACGGTGTCAAAGCCAAGCGGGTTGTCTCGGCGGTTCCCGGGCGGGCCGTGATCATGAAGAAAGTTCAAATGCCCAAGCAAGAAAGGGCCGAGCTTGAGGCCAATATAGAATTTGAGGCGCAAAACGTCATTCCGGAAAATCTCGAGAACGTCAACCTCGATCATCAGGTGCTGAGCAGCGACACCGACGGCAACCGGATGGAAGTCCTGTTGGTGGCGGTCAAAAAGGAGATCGTCAACAGCTATTCAGAGGCGATCGCCGCGGCCGGTCTGGAGGCGGCGATCATGGACGTGGATTATTTCGCCCTGGAAAACATGTACGAGACCAATTACGGCGATGACTCCGCCAAGGGGATCGTCGGCCTGATTCACGTCGGGGCACAGAATACCAGCATCACTTTGTTGCAGGACGGCATCTCTACCTTCACGGGCGATCTCTCGATCCGCGGATCGTACTTCACCGAGGCGCTTGCCTCACAAGCCGGCTTGACGATCGCCGCGGCGGAAGCTTTCAAGCTGACCGGAGTAGCCGAAGAGAATCCGGATCTCAATCTCGCAGCTCTGGTTGAGCCCACCAGCGAGGATTTGGCGGAAGAGATCCGACGAACGGTGAGCCTTTACGGAGTGGTGCCGTCGGACGAGGGGGAGAGCCTCAAGATTTTATTTTTAAGCGGCGGCGGCGCCAAATTGACCGGACTGCGCGAGCTTTTGGAGCAACGCATGGGCGTGCCGGTGCGGTTGAGCGAACCATTTCGCAGTTTTACCGTCGGTAAAAACATCGATCGTGACTTTCTTCTGGAATCGGCGCCGAGTTTCGCGGTAGCGGCCGGACTGTCGATTCGCCGGCCAGGCGACAGATGATTCGCATCAATCTGCTTCCGATCAAAGAGATCCAGGCGGAATCAACCCGGCGCCGGGAAATGATCATCGGCGGAGTTGCCCTGGGCGCCACCTTGTTGGCGCTCCTGTCGATGCATTTGCTGCAAGTCTTTCAGTTGTCCAGTCTCGAAAGCGAACTGGCGCAATTGCGAAGCGAGCTGCAAACGCTCAACGTGAAGGTCAAGCAACTAGGCGACCTGCAGAACAAGATTAAAGAAGCGCGCGGCAAAAACAGGATCATCGATGATCTCAAGAAGAAAAAAGTCGGACCGGTGCTGGTGATGGCGAATCTGGCCCACGCCGCCCCGTCGACCCTCTGGCTCACCGAGCTGCGCGAGTCCGGCGGCGTTCTGACGCTCAGCGGTCTGGCGGCGGATAACAAGACCGTGGCGGATTTCATCCATGGCCTCGAGGCCTCGAAGCATTTTAAAGGCGTCGAGTTGATTGAAATCATGGAGGCGAGCGCGCCAACCGCGGGCTTCAAAAAATTCGCCATCAAGACAGCGGTTCTCTACCAACCCGTCGAGGAAAAGCCGCTCGAAACGAAGGCCCCCGCGCCGGCCAAAGCAGAGGAGAAGAAAGGGTGAACCAGCTCCTCGATAACATCCTGGAACGTCCCAAATTGCAGAAGCTCGCCATACTGGCGGTGACGATTATTCTGCTGGCGGCCTTGTACTATAGCTTTCTTTATAGTCCGGGATCCGATCAAGTCGCCAAGCTGAGCGACAGCGTCGAGATCGCCCGCAACGAAAAAGCGATCAAGCAGGCGAAGGCGGCGAACCTGCCGCGCCTGCAGCGCGACCTTCAGGAACTGGACAAGCAGCTGCAGCGAGCGGTGGCCGAACTGCCCAATCAAAAACAGATCGCCGCATTGCTCGAGCAAATTTCCGCGCAAGCCCAACAAGCGGGGCTCAACGTGATCTTGTTTCGGCCGCGGCCGGAAAATTTTCAGGAATTCTACGCGGAAGTGCCGGTGGAGATTACGGTGAAGGGGAATTTCCACAGTACAGTGAATTTTTTTGATGCGGTGGGCCGGTTGGATCGGCTGGTCAATATCGACAGCATCGGTTTCAAGAACCCGACCACCGCCGGCGAGAACGTGATTCTGGAGACCACCAGCGTGGCGACGGCCTTTCGTTTTCTCAACGAAGCCGAGCGCAAGAAGGTGGCCGAAGAGAGAGCCAAAGCAGCAAAGGCCAAAAAGTAGCCCGAGACGATGACAACGCGGACGTTTTTAGCGTGGCTGATTGCCAGTACAGTGTCGAGTCCCGGCTTGGTTCAGGGTCAAGAAACGGAAAAAACGCCCTCGGACAAGACCCGGGAAGCGCTGGAAAAATTCAAGAACACGCCGGCGGCGATCGGCCAGACCGTGCAAGGCTGGCGCGATGCGGCGGCGGAGAAGCTCAAGCAAACTCTCGGCGGCAAGGACAAGAACGAAGCCAAGAAAGAAGCGGACCCGGTCGATCTGAACGTACCCAAAAGAGCGCCGGCTAACCCCGCGCCGGCGCCGGCGTTGGGCGGCCGCGACCCGTTTCGACCCATGACCATGCGCACGAAGGTCAACACCCGGTCGAGGGATAATTTGTCGCCGCTCGAACGGCTCGATTTGTCGCAGCTCAAAGTCGTCGGCATCATCTGGGACATCAAAGAACCGCGCGCCATGGTGGAAGACACCGCCGGCCTTGGCTATGTCGTGAAGGTCGGCACGCCGATCGGCAGCAATGACGGGGTCGTTAAAACGATCCATCGCAATCAAATCATCGTCGAAGAAATGGCCGCGGATATTTACGGCGCGCTGAAAAAGCGCGACGTCAGCATGACTTTGGCAACGGAGTAGCGCTCATGCAAAAAAACAGGGATGGGCTCGCCAACTCGGCTCGATGCTGGATTTTCTGGCCCGTGCATCGAACTGCTTGCCGGCTGACACTGGCAGTAGTCGTAGCCGCCTTGAGTTTCAGCGCTTGCGCCGTGAGCCCGGAAACCCCCGCGCCCGCAACTTCGCCGGCCCCGCAGACGAGCGCCGGGCCGGCGAAAGCGCAAGAGAGCGGTGCTCCCAAGGCTAATCTGCAAGAATTGACCGTCCGAGAAGAATGGGGTCAGACGACAGTACTCGTCAAAATGGCTCGGCCGGTGACGCAGTACCGGCACTTCTCCCTGCCACAACCGACCCGATTGATATTGGATATACCGCTCGAGAGCGGCGGCGCTCCTGCCACTGACACCTTTCGCGTCAACACCGGCATTGTTTCTGTGCTACGGGTCAGCAGCGGGGAAAATAACCTGCGCCTCACCGTCGAAGTCGCGGCGGCTACCGTGCCGCCCTATACCGTTTCTCAAGAAGATGGCGGTGTGAAAGTGGTCGTCGGAGCCCTGAATCCGAACGTGAATACCAAGAGCAATACTCCCTTGGTGCAGGCTGGGCAACGGATTGATGTCCGGGCAAGCCAAGCGGCGGCGACAGCGCCGCCGCGCTCTCAGGCGCGGGCGCAGACTGCCGCGATCGAAGATAAGCCTGGCGGGGACAGAAGCTATACCGGGCAAAAAATATCACTCGACTTCAAAGACGCCGACATCAAAAACGTGTTCCGTCTGCTCGCCGAAGTGAGCGGCCTCAATCTCGTGGTCACTCCGGATGTGAACCGGCGGGTGACGCTGCGGCTCATCGAGGTGCCGTGGGATCAGGCCATGGATCTGATCATCAGCACCAATGGCTTGGACAAGGAGCAGATTGGCAACGTGGTGCGAATTTCGACGGCGGGAGCCTTGAAAGCGGAAAAAGACGCGCTCATCGCCGCCCGCAAATCCAAGGAAGATCTGGAACCGCTGACGACCACCTACTTCAACATCAATTACGCCAAGGCGAAGGAGTTAGAGCCCAAAGTCAAAGCCTTGATGAGCAAGCGCCCCGAGAACGCTCTGGTCGTCGATGAGCGCAGCAACACCATCATGGTGCGCGATATTCAACAGTCCGTGGACGATATCGCCGTGCTGATCGGCAAGCTTGACCTGCGCACGACGCAAATCCTTATCGAATCGAACCTGGTGGAAACCAGCCCAACCTTTTCACGCGCCCTAGGCATGGAGTTGGACAGCGTGTTCAACAATGGCCGGGTTATCGCCAGCTCAAGATTTCTGGCCGGGTCGCCTTTTGCGGGCAACGCCCAAACTCCCACGGTCGGGGCGAACCCGCTGCTGGTCATTCCCAACTCCGGATTTCGCTTCGGCACGTTTCAAAAAGACATCGGCCCGGTGCTGTCGGCGGCTGAGAACGAGGGCTTGGTGAAGATTATCTCCCGTCCTTCAGTCACCACTCTCAACAACGTACCCTCGACGATTCGGAGCGAAAGAATTCTGCGCGTCTTGACGCCGGCCTCGACGAATATTGCAAGCGGCAGCGGCGCCGCCGCGGGCGGCGCGGTGGCAACGGAAAAAATTCCCGTCGGCATCACTTTGAGTGTAACGCCGCAGGTGTCGAGCGACGGCTTTGTCTTGATGAATATCAAAGTAAAATCGAGTTCGATCGCCAACTCGCCGACGGTTTCGGGAGGCGTCGGCGGCGTGGTGCCTTTCGATGAACTCAACCGGGAGGCCGAAGCCAACGTATTGGTGCGAGACGGCGAAACCATCGTGCTCGGCGGCATTCTGAAGGACACAGATCAGAACTCGACGAGCGGTGTTCCGTTCCTGAAGGATATTCCATACGTCGGCTGGCTGTTCAAAAACTGGCGCATACAAAAAGATTTCGAAGAATTGGTCGTGTTCATCACGCCGCGAATCGCGACCGCCGGCTCCGAGCACCTGCCCAGCGCGGAGCAGATGTGGCGCGAGCAAATGAAGCAAACGCAAGGAACCGCAGCCAGCTCGGCGCAGCCCTGATCCGCCCTAGCCTCGCTTCATCGAATGAGGTAGGATACCCGCGCATGTTGCGCTACTTGACGGCGGGGGAGTCCCATGGTCCCTGTTTGACCATGATCATCGACGGGGTGCCGGCGGGATTTCCTCTCGATATTCAGAAAATCAATCACGATCTGTGGCGCCGCCAGCAGGGGTACGGACGCGGCGGGCGCATGCTCATCGAAAAGGACGAAGCGCAGATCCGTTCCGGCATCCGCTGGGGCGAAACCATGGGTTCGCCGGTGGCGCTCGGTATCGAGAACCGCGATTGGAAAAACTGGACCAAGAAGATGTCGCCGGATCCCGGCGATCGCGATGACAAGATCGCCGTCACCAAACCGCGGCCGGGCCATGCCGATCTGAACGGCGTGCTCAAATACGACCGCGCCGATATTCGCGATATTCTCGAGCGGGCGAGCGCGCGTGAGACCGTGGCGCGAACCGCGGTCGGCTCATTCGCCAAACAATTGCTCGCGCCTTTCGGTATTCGAGTGATGGGCTACATCCGCTCGATCGGCAGCGTGACGGCCAACCTGGACGGCATGACGTATGCGGAGATCTACGCGCGCTCGGAAGAATCGCCGGTGCGCACGGCCGATAGCGCGGCCGAAGAAAAAATGATCGCGCTGATCGAAGAATGCAAGAAGGAAGGCAACACCCTCGGCGGCATCTACGAAGTCGTCACGTTGGGCTTGCCGCCGGGTTTGGGTTCGCACACGCAGTGGGACCGAAAGCTAGACGGCCGGCTGGCGCAAGCCCTGATGAGCATCCAGGCCATGAAAGGGGTCGAGATCGGGTTGGGCTTTGAGATGGCCAGGCGGCGCGGCTCGCAGGTTCACGACGAGATTTTCTTCGACCCGGCGAAGATGGTCACGGAAGGGACCCCCCGGATTGTGCCGACCGGCTTCTATCGCGGCAGCAACAATTCAGGCGGCACGGAAGGCGGCATGACCAACGGCTCGCCGCTGGTGGCGCGAGTCGCCATGAAGCCGATCTCCACGCTCATGAGCCCGCTACAGTCGGTCGACATGCGCTCCAAGCAAGCGGCGGACGCATCGGTGGAGCGTTCCGATGTCTGCGCCGCGCCGGCGGCGGCTGTCGTCGGCGAATCGGTGGTCGCCTTCGAAGTGGCTAAAGCCTTTCTGGAAAAGTTTGGCGGCGACTCACTGCGCGAGATCAAACGCAATTACGAGAATTACCTCGAACAGATCAAGAACTATTGACAGGGATCGGAGCACTGGAATGATCGAGTGTTGGAGTGTCGAGTCAAAGACCAGGCACGCCGTCCGTCCTTCATTCCGAGCATCCGCTATCGCGCTTGCAACGGAGTGTTGGAGTATTGGAATGGTGGAGTGATGGGTTCAAACCCCAATACTCCATTACTCCAACACTCCATCACTCCAGTCTCTGACAGATCCTGTGCGGTAACCACTGATCCGTTGGCCATTTCTTCGAAGCGAAACATCGCCCTGATTGGTTTTATGGCTGCTGGCAAAAGCGCCGTGGGCCGTAATCTGGCCAAGCGGCTGGGGCGGCGCTTCGTCGATCTCGACCGCGCCATCGAGAAGAGCGCGGGCATGAAAGTGCGGCAGATTTTCGAGCAAAAAGGCGAGCGGTATTTTCGCGAACTCGAGAAAGAAACCCTTGCCCGCGTCCTGAACAAGCAAGGCCAGGTGATCGCCACCGGAGGCGGGGTGGTGCTCGACAATGATAATCTCGCCCGACTGCGCGCACAGAGCTTGGTTGTCGGTCTCAACGCTTCGATTGAGACGCTCCTGAAGCGGGTGGGAAACGGAACCACGCGCCCTTTGTTGCAAGGCGCCGATCGGCGTGAACGGATCGAGGCAATGCTGCAAGCGCGCGCGGAGCGCTACGCGCAGGCCGAGATCACCATAGACACCACCGATTTGACATTGGACCAGGTAGTCGACAGGATCCTCGAAGCGGCTCAAGGCGCCGAGTAACGCATGAAGAGCTTAACTGTAAATCTGGGCACGCGTTCGTATCCGATCTATATCGGGGCGGCGATCTTGGCGCGAGCCGGGGAGTTTCTGAAACAGGCGGGGTTGCGAGGCACGGTCGCGGTGATCAGCAATCCGACGGTGGCCCAGCTCTATCTCGATCAGATCGATGACGCGCTCACGCAAGACGGCTTTGAAGTCGTGCCGATACTGGTTCCGGATGGGGAAGAGCACAAGAATCTGGATTCGCTGCAAACGGTCTACGACGGCTTGATCGGCAAACGGCTGGAGCGGAAGTCATGCGTTTTGGCTCTCGGCGGCGGCGTGGTGGGCGATCTCGCCGGGTTTGCCGCGGCGACCTATTTGCGTGGCGTTCCCTATGTGCAAGTGCCGACGACGTTGCTGGCGCAGGTGGATTCCAGCGTCGGGGGAAAGACCGGCGTCAATCACAGAGATGGAAAAAATTTGATCGGCGCTTTTTACCAGCCCAGACTAGTGCTGATCGACGTCGCGGTGCTCAGGACCTTGCCGCCGCGCGAAATGATCGCCGGTCTCGCCGAAGTCATCAAATACGGCATCATTGAAGCGCCCGAGCTGTTCGCTCTGCTCGAGGCCGAGATCGAGAAGCTACTACAATTGGATCAGGAGCGACTGGTGCAGACGATTTCGACCTGCTGTGCGATTAAGGCGCGAGTGGTGGAGACGGACGAGCGCGAGGACGATTACCGCGCCGTGCTGAACTTCGGCCATACCATCGGTCACGCTCTCGAAGCGGTGACCGGGTATAGCCGATTTTTGCACGGTGAAGCGGTCGGGGTCGGGATGGCGAAAGCAGCAGCCATATCGGAGCATCTAGGTTTTTGCGATCAAGACAGCGTCGCGCGGATCGTGAGCCTGATTCAAAAGGCCGGACTGCCGACGAGCATTCCCGATGACGTTTCGCTGACGAGCTTGGTGCAAGCCCTAGAGGTGGACAAGAAGAGCGCCGGCGGCAAGATCAAGTTTGTCATGTGCGCGGGGTTGGGTAAGACCCGGTTTCACTGGCTGTCCACGCTCGAGATCCACGATGCACTAAACAGGTAATTTTGCTCTTCGCAGACAGGGAGATGTTTTCGGGATAGGGTATACCGATGGCGCAAAAGAAAAATATTCTCCTCCTCAATGGTCCGAACTTGAATCTCCTGGGCACCCGGCAGCCGGAGATTTACGGCGAATTGACGCTCGCGGAGATTGAAGGAAAAGTTCGCGCCTTGGCCAAAGAATTGGATGTAAACGTCGAGTTTCGCCAATCCAACCATGAAGGTGAATTAGTGACCTGGATCCAACAAGCGGCCGGCCAATTCAGCGCCCTTGTGATCAATCCGGCGGCATACACGCATACCAGCATCGCGCTGCGCGATGCGATCTCCGCCGCGGGCGTGCCGACGATCGAGATTCACTTGTCGAACATTCACAAGCGCGAGCCATTTCGCCACCATTCTTTGATCGCGGAAGTCGCGGTGGGACAGATCGCCGGGTTCGGCGCCGAGAGTTATCTTTTGGGATTGCGCGCCGCTGCGGCTCTTTAGCGATGGCGGCTTACTCTAGAATCAAGTCGCCGGCATCAAAGTTTCTTGCCTTCATCTCATCGATCAGTCTTTGCCGCTCAGTTTCAAGCTGGAGCATGCGGCTGCGCAAATCACTCAGCTCTTTTTGCTTTTCCGAGTATGCCGGCGGCGGATTGAGGGCCAGCGGCGGTGATTTGGCTTCGCTTCCGGTCTCGAGACCCTGAGCGCGGTTTTGGGCATCGCGGAGCCGCGAAAGCAAGTCTTCCTGGTGTCCTTGAAAAGCTTCTTCGGTGCTGAAGATGACCGGATCCGGTCCTTTGTTGCCCCGCGTGGCGAGCGAATATTGCTCGCGCGCCTGGCGTAACTGATCGGTCAGGTCTTTGACCTTTTGAACGTAGGCTTTTTCCTCTTCGGCTCTTCGCTTGGCAAGTTGCTCTTTGGTCTCTTCCGCCGGCGCGCCGGGTTTCACCGGACTAGGTTTTGCGGCCGGCTCTTGCCGCTGAGCTGTCGGCAGGCGGTCGAGCGCCAAACCCGGCGGAGTTGCCCGCTCGCTCTGGGATGCCGGGCGAATGGTTTCCACTTGATCCTTGCTGATCGCGATCTCGCCGCCGAGCCCGGAAAATTTGATCATCGCACCCTCGATCACGTAGCTCTGCACGGTGATTTCCCGGCCGTTTTTCAGGACGATGATATGTTGCCCCTGGGCGAGATGACCCCAAGCTGTGATACACAGAACGGCGATAAGAAAACGCGCCCTCGGCATGGGCGAATTATAACATGAGTCAATCCGCTCCGGTACCGCGTATCGCTGAGTCGGGCTTTAGCCGGCGGCGTAAAAATGCTAGCGTGCGAGCATCTAAGGATAGGCGTATGAGACGTTTGGCTATTCGATCCTATATTCTCGTTTGGTTCATATTGTGCTGCGCTCCCGACAAAATCGCCGCCGCAGCCGAGGCTCGGGTGCAGATTTTATCGCCCAAGGACGGCAGCCGGATTGCCCAGGAGCAAAGTACTATTTTCGTCAGCGGCAAAGTGGCTCGCGAGACCGGCCGTTCGGCCAACGTCGATATCTTTCTGGTCATGGATGTTTCCGGAAGCACCTCGATGTATTCGGGGGTTAATCTCGGCGACGCCGACCAGCCGCCTGACACTTCGGGGCTGGGAATGCCGCAGATCACCATTGGCGGTATGAGTCTCGGGCGGCCGGCAGTTCGCAACGTACGCAATTCCATCCTCGCCGCCGAAGTGGCCGCGGCGCGCCGGCTTTTGCTGCAATTGAATGCGCAGTCGACCCGTGTCGGCGTACTGACGTTTAGCGAAAGCGCCAAGCTGATGCAGCCTTTGACCCATGATTTTGACCAGGTGCGGCGCGCCCTCGACGATATTCTACGCGCCGGTCCCGACGGCGGCACCAACATGGTCGAAGGCATTCGCCTGGGGATCACCGAGCTCATGGGTCTCGGCAGGAGCGAGAAGCGTGCCGACGCGATTAAAGTGCAGTTTTTGCTGACGGATGGGTTCCCATCTTTGCCGATCGGCGGCGGCAAACGAGCCGCTCCGGAGGATACCGACTTCGCGATCAATGCGGCGCGGCTCGCCGGCAGAGCCGGCATCAAAGTTCACGTTTTCGCGCTCGGTGAAGAAGCGCTGTCCTATCCGCGTGCCGCTGTGGGCATTGCCAAAGAGAGCGGCGGCGCCTACACGCCGGTGCTCCGACCGGCCGATGTCTTGGCCGCCGTGGAGAACATTTCGGCGGTGGGCGTGGATTTCGTGCAGGTGACTAATCAGACCATCGGCCAGCGCGCAACGCAGATTCGCTTGGGCGCCGACGGCTTTTTTTCCGCCGCCGTGCCGGTTACCGAAGGTCGCAATGTGATCGAAGTTCTGGCGCGTGCCAACGACGGCACCAGCGGCCGCGATGCGGTGACGATTCTCTATCAGTCGGCCAATCAGAAATCGCTCGAGCTGGAAGTTTTCCTCGAAAAAGAACGGAAGCTCAAGCTCGAAGTCGAGCGGCTCGGGCGAAGTCCCGCCGATATCCAGCGGGAAGTGGAGCGCAATCGCGACGATAGCTTGCGCCGCCCGCAGCAGCTTCCGCCGGCAAGCGATGGTCCGCCGCGCTAGGCATAAAGCTCCCCGCACGAGCGGTCTTCCGCGGTGATCTCCTGCAGCGCCGGACCGACGGCCTAACGGGTTTTGCGTTCGGCTTCGGCGGCGATGGCGATCTCAGAGGCGCCCGCGCGCTTAATAATCGACATCACCTTGACGGTATCCCCCAAGAGCACGTCTTTGTCGCCGCGCAGAATCACCGTCTTATCTGGGCTTGAGCCGAGCGCTTCTTGAAGGGCCTTTTCCAAGCTGTCCTCGGTGACTTTGCGCTGATTGACGAAAATTTCATGCTTCGGCGTGAGCGTCACGGTCGTGCCGCGCGATTCCGAACGTGTCGCCACCGCTTTGGGCAGATTCACCCGGCCACCCGACTCGATCATCGCCGAACTGGTGATCATGAAGATGATCAGCAAAACAAGAAAAATGTCGGTCAATGGAGTGATGTTGATTTCAGCGACGATTTCCGAATTGGCGTCGTCGCCGCCGAGCGGCGTCATAGACATGACAGGGGACTCCTAAAGGCAAAAGTAAAAGGTAAAGGCAAAAGGAAAATTAAAATCCCAGAGGTTCTTCTCGCCTGATAACCTCACGCGCCGATGCTTTGAATGATTTTGGCGACCTGGATGCGAAACAGGCCGTTCAAGCTCGCGATGCGTGTCTGAAAATAATTGTAAAAAACCACCGCGATGATCGCCACGCCCAAACCCAAAGCGGTGGCAACCAAAGCTTCCGAAATGCCGGCGGCGACGACGGCAAAGCCACCCGTGCCGGCAATTGCCATGCTCTCGAAGGATTTGATGATCCCCACTACGGTTCCGAGCAGACCGATGAACGGGGCGCTGCTGGCGACCGTGCCCAGTATCCAGAGGTTCTTTTTCAGCCGCTGCCCTTCCTCGAACATCGCTTCAGTGGCGATGCTGTTGGCCACTTCGGGACGCGCGGCGGTGTCGTGATTGAGAATACTCAGCATAATTCGCCCCGCCGGGCTGTCGCTGTTTTGCTTGCAGATGACGACGGCGAGATCGCGCTGGCCTTTTTTCAACGGTTCAACCAGTGACTCGGTAATGCGCAGCGTTCCTGAGCCAATGTTTCTTAATGCCCATAGCCGTTCCAGGACAATCGCCACACTGATGATCGACATCAAAATGAGCGGATAGGTGGCGATGGCGCCTTTCTGAATGATGTCGATGAGATCCAGACCCTGCTCTTGCATGACCCTTCCTTCCGGAGATTCCGAAAATGATTACCTCAAATAAGATTTATTGCAACGAAATGACGGCGCTAGCCGCGCACGCGTATGGCGACTTCAAAGCGGATGATCATCGGCTCGTTGGCGAGGTCCTTGAGACTCTCCGGTATCGCAGGAAACGGCGAGGCGCGCTTGATCGCTTCGAGAGCGCTGGCGTTCAGGCGCGCGTCAGAGGATTCCAGGACCTCGGAAAGGGTAAGTTTGCCGGCCCGGTCGAGGGCAAAGCGGATCGCCACTTTTTGAACCCCGGTCACATTGTCGGGATAGCGCCATACCGACTCGACGCGTTTCTTTAGTTGATTGAGATAATTGCTGTAGTCGGCGGCGGCGGTGCCCTTGAGCCCGGTGATGCCGCCGCCTCCGGTGCCGCTTCCTGTGCCCCCGCCTGCGATCCCCGTACCGGTCCGGCTACCACCGGGAACGCCGTAGGAGCCGAGATTCGTGCCGCCGCCTTTGAGAGCTCCCGGGATCTGTGGACCCTCTTTGAGCGCCCTGATTCCCGCGCTGTCATTGCCGAGCTTATTAGCCGCCAGACTTCTGTCCTGGGCGCCGACATCGACGGCGTTGGACGGGAGTTTAGTGGCGCTCTCTTTGGTGGGGAGCTGCACTAGAGAATCGGGTGACGTTTCTGCCGGATTGACCGTCTCATGGCGGCTGTTCATGGCGAGAACTTTTGGTCCCGGCAAAGCGATCGGCTTGGGTGCCGGAAGAGCTTCCACGCTCCGCTCCGGCGCGGGGACCGATGTTTCGACTGAGCCGCTGTCGAGCCTTCCCGTACGTTGCGCTGGAGGCGTCGGCAGGCCCAACTTGGGCAGTTGGCGCGGACCTCCCGTCCCCTGGCCGGGGCCGATGCTTCTGGTATCCCTACCGCTGCTTACTTCGAGCAGTTGCACCGAAATCGGGGTAGTTTCCGGCTTGGCGATCGTCAGTGTGGCCGCGCGCAGCGCGAGCAGCGCCAACAAACCGTGAACCAATAAAGAAGAAAGCAAGAACGGACTACGCAGGAGCGAGCTTAGATCCGATTCGCCCCAGTCCATGGATGCCCGATCGAACATAATCAACCGCCCGGTATGGCCGTTTTCGGCGCTGGGGTGGGCGCGGGGAGTTTTTCCTGCCTGGCAAGAATTTCGAGGCCTACGGCGCTCACGTCGCGGCGCACGAGGCGGCCGTTATCGTAATAGCTCCACAGATCGGCAAAGCCGTCGCCATTGAGGTCGCGTTCCTCTTTGAGCACGATCTCGCCGTCCCGGCTGCTATCGTAGAAGATCCATAGGTCGGCTTTGCCGGTCCCGGCGGTCTCTTTTTCCACCTTTGCGAGGCGGCCGTTTTCATAGCTGGCACGATAAGTCATTCGGCCCTGGCCGTTCTCGTCCCGTTCCTCGCGCACGAGTTTGTCGTTATCGTAATAAAAAACCACGTCCGGCCTGCCGTGGCCTTTCGAATCGACGTCGCGCCGGATCAGTTGGCCGTGATTGAAGTAACTCCAGGTATCGACCCTGCCGTCGCTTTTGCTGGCTTCTTCTTGGCGCACGATTTCGCCGGGCTTGTTGGGATTGTAATAGATCCATAGATCTGGGATGCCGTCGCCATTAATGTCTCTGACTTCGACGTTCTTGAAAGGCGCCGGCGCACTCTTTGTGGCGACAGACTTCCCGATCGAAGCCAACTGGCTGTTTTCCGGCGCACGCTGGGTTGGTAGAGGTGGAGAGCTTTGCGGGTTGGGCGCCACTCCGGCCTGCGGCTGGCTTGCGTCACCGCCCGGCGGGACAGCGCCCGGATTGGCAATTTGATTTTCCAGTTCGCGTTGGCGCGCCAACTCTTGCTCGATCGCGGCTTCGAGTTGCTGGTCCTTCTGCTGTTCGGTCTGAATTTGCCGGTTGATTTGGTTATAGTGGGCATCGGCGGTCAGCAAACCGGCCAAGAGGCCGATGATCAAACCGCCCCCTGCGCCGTACGGGCCCGCAATCGACCCGCCCATGGCGACGCCCTCCAGGGCCTTATTCCAAACATGCTGCATGCGTTGTGAGCCGGTGACCGAAGGCGGTTGCGGTTGCTGATTGGGTGCTCCAGTCGTCGAGCTCGGGTATTGTCCGGAGCCCGGCGGGTATTGTACCGGCACCGGTTCACAGGCTGCGACGGCGACCAGCATGATCGACCCATAAAGTCCAAATCGCCTGTTCATGGCTCTGAGCAGAGGAGAAATTCTACTTTACTTTGTCCATCAACTCCATCCCAGGCACGACCCTCAACAATCTCAATGTCCCGCTCTGAAAGCTACTGTCGCACCGTTCGAAGCTCTTCTTCAACCGAGCCGAACGGCAGAGAGCGCGGCGGCTCGGCCTCGGCGACCTCTTCCTGCGCGATCACTTGGCCGTCTTTAAATAAATAGCGGGCAGTGACCTTGCCCTGGAATTTTTGATCTTCGAGCTGTTCGGCTTGCACTCCTTCAACAAACCGTACCCAAACATCGACCCGCCGGTCGCCGTTGGTATCGGCCTCCTGAGCGAGGATCTTTTCCTTCTCATAAAGAATGCGCAGATCGAGAAATCCATCGCCGTCGGTGTCGCGTTCCTCGCGGATCAATTGATTGTCCCTGAAATAAAATACGGCGTCCCATTTGCCGCTCGCTTTGCTGTCGCGCAGCCGCTTGAGCACCTGGCCTTTAGCGAAGGTCTCAATCATATCGATGCGGCCCCTTCCGCTGCTGTCCTCTTCGCGGCGAACCACCTCGTCGGCGCGAAAGTAAACGATCCGGCTGACTTTGCCGTCGCCGCGCAGGTCTTCTTCCTGTTTGACGAGGACACCGGCTTGATAATAACCCCAGAGGTCGATCTTGCCGGAATTTTTCCGATCGAGTTCGACGCGCGCCAGTTGGCCATTTTCGAAGTATGAAAAACGATCGGCGCTGCCATCGCCGTTGGTATCTTCCTCGACTCGGCTCACCTTGCCTTCTTTATAATGGACGACGCGGCGCGACTTACCGGCGGCGTTCGTGCCCTCCTCACTGCGCGCGGGCTGGCCATTTTGGTAATACACCCATTGGGTCGGCTGACCCAAGCGGTTGGGATCTTCCCCTTTGCGCTCGATTTCGCCTTGGGCATCAAAAAAAATCCAAATGTCGGTCTGGCCGTCATTTTTGCTCGCCGCCTCGCGGCGAACCGGTTTGCCGCCGTCGTAATAATCGGCGAGATCCGGCTTGCCGTCGAAATTGACGTCCTGCTCGACCCGGGTGATTTGCCCCCGCTCATTGTAATGGGTCCAACGGTCCATGCGGCCATCGCCATTGGTGTCTTGCGCCTGGGTAACGATATTGCCGCGCTCGTCATAGTGAAAGCTCGCGACGGGTTGCTGGCCATGGCTCCGAAGTGGCGTCACGATGACAGGCAACGCTAACAAGAAAGCTTTCGCGGCAATTTGCGCGGCACGCTTCACCGGATCATTTTTGCGCCGGGCGTCGGCGATTTGCCCGTTTTGACGCCAGCACAGAGGGATTCACGCTACGCCACCGGTCCCATGAAGTCAACGCGGCGCGACGAGCGTAGACTCGACGCTTCGATGCGCGTTCTCTTGCAAATGGTCCGACGGCAAGTCAATCTGATTGCATCGCTTCGATGTCGAACAGCGCGGTGAGCAAATTTTCCCCGAACCTGCACGACCGGGCGGGTCGTTCGACCCCAGCCGCAAAGTTGGATTTTTGCTTGCCCTATATTCTGACCGGCGGAGCGCTGCTGCTGCTATTTTACCAACTCGGCGCGGCCGCGCTGTTTGAGCCCGATGAGGGGCGCAATGCGGAGAAGGCTCGCGAAATCCTACTCCTGCGCGACTGGGTCACGCCGCATGAAAACTTCCATCCGGTGCTCGATAAGCCGATCTTTTTTTATTGGTTGATCGCGCTCTGTTACAAACTTTTCGGTGTTTCGGAGGCCGCCGCGCGCCTGCCGTCGGGACTGGCGGCGCTCGGATGCGTCGCTGTCGTTTACTGGTTCGCCAGAGCCCATTGGGGCAGAGCGGTGGCGCTTTGGAGCGGCCTCATCCTATTGACCTGTGTGGAGTTTTTCCTGCTTGCCCGGCTGGTGATCTTCGACATGGCGATGACGTTTGCCATTACGCTCGGTTTGTCGGCATTTTATCAGGCGAGCCTCTGTGAGGACCGGTGGCGCCGCAAAGGGCTCTGTTTTCTGATGTACAGTGCATTCGGCATCGCCACCCTCATCAAGGGTCTCATCGGCGTGGTTCTTCCCGGGATGGTGATATTCGGCTACTTACTGCTGACCAACAGCTGGCCGGTGCTGCGGCGTCTTTACCTGATTCCGGGTACGCTGCTCTTTCTCGCCATTGTTCTACCCTGGTATGTCGAAGCTGGCGCGCGCCACGAGGGTTACTTGCGCTACTTTTTCTGGGAGGAGCATTTTCTCCGTTTTACGCGCGATGCATTCAATCGCGGTGAGCCGTGGTACTATTTTTTCTTCGTTGCTTGGGTCGGTTTTTTCCCGTGGAGTTTGCTCTGGCCAGCATTGTGCTCTCGGGCGCGCTGGACGCTTTTCGATAACAAGGCGTTGTTCTTGATCTTGTGGGCCGGATTGCCGTTCTTGTTCTTCTCCGGCTCACACTCCAAATTGCCGCATTACATCTTGCCGATCTTTCCCGCCTTGGCGCTTCTGAGCGCCGCCCGCTTGGTCGCGCTTTTCGAGGCCTCCGCCGAGCGGGCGATGAAAGCGCTGTCGCTTACCTGGCTAGCGCACGCGGCGGTGGTACTCTATTTCCTTGTCGGCCATTGGCTGCCGGCGATACTGCCGCGCGCGCTCCTCGCCGGTGTCGCCGGTATTTCCAGGCCGCTGTGGTTCTACGGCGCCGCGCTGGTCGCGCTATCGGCTTTTTTTTCGTTCGCGAGATTCACCCGACGATGGGGCGAGGGGCAGATCTACCTGGCTCAAATGCTGATCATGACCGGCTTTCTCATCCTCCTAACGCACGCTATGTTCAACGCGTCGCTGCAGCGCTCGGCGAAGTTGGTTGCCCAGGAGGCTCGGCCGCTGCTGACCCCAGAGACGCAAGTCGTCGTTTACGATTCGTATCTAGCCGGCTTGGGATTTTACTTGGATAGCGAAAAGCCGCTCTGGGTGGTCACTCACAGTAAGAAGGCAGGAACCTTCATCGGCAACTATTATGTTCTTGGCAAACGAACGAGCCCCGGCACCCGCTGGGGCAAGGCGCTCTTTGAGTTTGACGAATTTGCGGCTCGATGGCGCTCGGCAGAGCAGCCGTTATTGGTGTTGGCAAAGGCGAAGAACAAGGTGCGCCTCGATCAGCAAGTCGGCGCGCCGACCAAAGTCGTCGCGAGCGTCCACGATTACGTTTGGCTCGTCAGGCATTAGCGAAGCAGGCGCTCAGGCGGCTGGTTTCCTGCTCAGCGCTATTATGTTGCAGCGGAATAGAAATCGATGAACCTTTGGGGCGTTGCGGCGGTGCTGGGGATCGTTGAGGGACTGACAGAGTTCTTGCCGGTTTCGTCGACGGGCCATTTGATTATCGCCGGCCATATGCTCGGATTCGTCGGCGACAAGGCGGCCAGTTTTGAAATTGCCATACAGATGGGGGCGATTCTTTCGGTCGTATTTCTCTACTGGCGCCGATTTCTTCGCCTTGTCCCGAACAACGAAAAGCGCGCAGAGAACTCGACGCTGGACGGCTGGTCTGGAATCTGGCGAATCACCATCGCGACGCTTCCCGCCTTGTGCGTCGCATATATGCTGCGCCACGAGATCAAGGAAAGGCTCTTTAATCCGGAGGCGGTGAGCCTAGCGCTCGCGGTCGGCGGCCTGGGGATTCTTGTGGTCGAGCGTTTTTCGCTCGGGCGCCGTTCCAACACACTCGACAACCTGAGCCTAGGTCAGGCTCTCGGCATCGGCCTATTCCAGATTTTGGCGCTCTGGCCGGGAACCTCGCGGGCCGCCGCAACCATCATTGGCGGGATGCTTCTCGGCCTCGACCGCAAAGCCTCGGCAGAATTTTCGTTCTTGATCGCTGTCCCCGTCCTGTTTGCGGCGACCGGTTATGAGCTCCTCAAAATGCGTGATCAGTTGGCGTTCGCCGACGCCGTCGCGCTCGCAATCGGTTTTCTAGTTTCGTTTCTTGTCGCTTTGGCAGCGATAAAAGGATTTGTCAGCTATCTCGGACGGGGCAGATTGACGCCCTTTGCCTGGTATCGGATCGTCATAGCGCCGATATTTTATTATCTGACCCGCGGCAGCGCTTGGTGATGTCTCCGGCGTTCGCCTCCGTTCAGTCGCGCTCGTGGCGCCGCTTGATCCAATCGAAAAGCTGATTTCGATAATAGTAGGCGACCGTCAAGACGCCCAGGGAGACTACGAGAACGATTGCGAACGTGCTGTATTGCTGGTTGCGAATGGTGGCGCCCTGAACGGTGAGGAGATAAGTGCCCGGCAATCGCCCGATAATGGAAACCAGCAAAAAAGTGCTGAGCCGCATACGGCTGAGCCCGAGCACGTAACAGAGATAATCTTTCGGAAATCCAGGGAACAAGAAGAGCAGAAAGCAGACGGCGACGCCGGCATTGGTGGTCAGGAAATTGAACTTTTCCAACACCTCGCTCTTAACGAACCGTTCGACGAACGGCCGGCCAAGAATACTCGCCAGTTCATAAGCGACCCAAGAGCCGATCGAAAGACCGATCGTCGAGAGCACAAAGCCGATGGTTTCGCCGTAAACGAAGCCGCCGACGACACCGGTGAGTTCGCCCGGAAAAGGCGCCGCAACCACCTGAAGGATTTGTAAAATGACGAAGACCGCAGGTGAGTAGGGTCCTAAGTTCTGCAGAAAGCGGCTGAGTTTATCGCTGTTGGAATAGATCACCTCAAAATCTTCAAAGTCGTCCCCGACGGGGACCAAGGCGCGAAAGGGGCGCGGCACGTAGTGGCTGAAGATGAATAACAGCGCGACCAGGCCGAAAAAGATCACTCCTCTGACGATCAGGCGGCGCCGTCGGTCGCTCATCGCGGCTTTATAGCAAGGAAAAAAGGCAAAGACGAGGCTAAAGAACGCTCCCCGCACCTGGGCGTCGAGACACTTCGTCAGAGGAGAGCAGGGCGCTCGGTCATGGCCCCTTTTGCATTTCTTTCAGGAGGGTTTCGACTCGCTTCAGCTCCTCGCCATAGCCACTCCAGTTGCCTTGCCTCAGGTACTCCTGGGCGCGCTGAAAATGATCCAAGGCTTGGCGCGCCGGCGCTTGATCGCTCTTTACCGGCTGCTGGGGCGCCGCGGCCGCTTGCTGAATCGTTTCCGCCTTGACGGCGGCGGGTGCGCCGAATACCCGCTGCAGGGACTGTTCAAGGGTTTCCTCCATGGCGATGCGATTGCCAAAAGCGACAATCACCCGTTTGAGTTCGGGCAGCGATCCCTTCTCGGCTGCCAGGTAGAGCGGCTGGACATAGAGCAACGAACGATCGATGGGAATCGAGAGCAGGCTGCCGCGAATCGCCTGAGAACCGCGCTGATTCCATAGACTCAGCTGCTGCGAGATGAACGTGTCCTGATCGATGCGCGCATCAATCTGCTTCGGACCGTACACCAGTTTCGCCTTGGGAAAATCGAGCGCGATCAACTTGCCGTAGTGCGGCGCATCGCTGCGCGCCGCGAGCCACGAACGCATATTGTCGCGCTTATTCGGAGTAAACGGCAACAGCAGAATGAATTCTTCTTTCGCTTCACCGGGCAGACGCATGATCGTGTAATAGGGCTCGACGTCGTGCTCGCGACCCTCGCTGGTCTGGCGCGGAATGCTGAGCAGATCTTCCTTATTGTAAAAAACCTGCGGGTCGAGCATGTGATAGGTCGCATAAACACGCGCCTGGATCGAAAATAGATCCTGCGGGTAGCGGATGTGGGCGCGCAGATCTTCAGGCATCGAGTCGAGCGGTTTCAGCAGATTGGGGAACGCTCTGGCCAGAGCCTGGCTAACCGGCTCATGATCGCTCAGGTAGAAATCGACGCTCCCTTCGTAGGCATCGACGACGACCTTGACGGCGTTGCGAATGTAGTTGATCCCCGGTTGGCGCAACGGCTCGGAATAGGGAAAACGGTCCGAGGCCGTATAGCCGTCGACAATCCAGAAAAGCCGCCCGTTTTGCGCTATGACCAAATAGGGATCGCGATCAAAGAGAATGAACGGGGCGATCTTCTTGATGCGCTCCTGAACTTGGCGATGGTAGAGGATGCGGCTTTCCGCCGTCAGATCCTGCGCCAGCAAAATGCGAATCGAGGCGTGGTGGATCGAAAAAATCAGCTGCCGCCACAAAGAACCGATGGCCACGCCGCGCTGGCCTTTGTAGGTCGTGTAAACGTTCTGGTCTCCCGCCGGGTAATCCAATTCCTGCGCTTTGGTGCGCACCAGCACGTACTCATTGGCCAACTCGCCGAAATAAATCTCGGGTCGCGTAATCTTGATGGACGTGGCGCTCACCGGCGGTATGTCCTTGATGAAAAACTCCGGCTGCCCACTTGGCGTGACCTGGTTTACCGGTCCAAAGACGACGCCGTGACCGTGGGTGAAGGTCAAATGTTCATTGATCCAGTTTCGGCTTTGCAGATGCTGATGCGAGAGCTCGCGTGCCGACAGCATCACCTGCCGATAGATGCCGTCGATCATGTAACGGTCATTGTCGACGTCGACAAATTTGTAATAGGGGCGAATTTCCTGAAGCTGCGCGTAGGTGGTCAAGAGCGGCCGGTGGTCCCAAAGGCGAATGTTGTGGATCGTCGATTCGTTGCGCTTCAGATCGGCGGCGGTGAGCTGCTCCTCTGCGGGGAAGTCCTTGGACTCGATCTTATCCAGGCCGAAGGCGAAGCGCGTGTGTTTGATGGTACGCTCGATGAACGGCCGTTCGGCTTCGATCTCGTTAGGGGTGACGCGAAAGCGCTGCAGCAAAGCGGGATAGGCGTTCAGACCGAGCAGATGGACACCGACCAGAGCGGCGATCCCCAAGATGACGAATTTATAGCCAGTGCGGTAGATTTGGGTAAAACATAACGCGGCGGCGATCAGAGCCAGAAACATCAGCACTCTGAGCGCCGGCAAATTGCCGTAGACATCGGAGTAACTGGCGCCGTGGGAAACGCCGCGCCGAGAATGCAATAGATCAAAAGCATCGAGGTAGTAGCCGGCAGCCTTGGCGACCAGCAGGAAGCCGAACAGAACGAGCAAATGATTGCGCGCTCGTTCGCCAAGCAATAGACCGCGCGGCGTGTATTCAATGCCGCGGTAGAGGAGGTAAACGGCGGCGGTGGCGGCGGCGGACAATCCGAGGGCGAACATCGTCCAATGATACAGCACTCGGAGCAGCGGCAGGCGAAAGACATAAAAGCCAATGTCCTGGCCGAACTGCGGGTCGCGCATGTTGAATGACCCGGCGTTTAAGAACAACAGCGCTTCTTCCCAGCGCACAGCGCCCTGGGCGGCGGCCATGACGCCGAGCACCAGCGCGCCGGGAAGAAGTAGCCGCCTGAACAGGGGGTCGATGAGCTCGATCGGCGGCAGCTCAATGATGTTGTCGGCGCCTGCGAAACGGACGGCGGCTTTACCGGACGAGGCGATCTTCAAATTGACGTAAATCAGCAACGCGAAGAGCGCGCCCGAGAGCGCGCCGAGAATGGTCTTGTACGAGAGAACGGTGGCGAAAATCGACGCGTAACCGACATCTTGAAACCACAACCAATCGACGTAAAGTCCAATCGCCTGGCGAAAGAACATCACGATCACGACCAAGATGAGCAGGATCACGCCGCCGAATCCGCGCATGGCACCTCCATTAGTGAGAAGTTCGCAAGTAAAGTTAACCGACGAGTGGTTTAGGCGCGGCGATGATTCTCTGCTTGTCGGCCGCCGCAGTGTCGGTCATTCCGACATGCACGCCTTAACTTGACCGTCTGTTATCGGATACCCCTGTCCGCGAATCGCCGCCCAGCCACCGAGCCAATGAACTCCTTAGTAAATCAGCACTGGTGGCTCGAGCCCAGCGCGATCCTATAGAAATCAGCCGCACGTGGCAATGCAGAATTTTTTATTGCGACAAGGCAGGCGGACAAAAAAATGGCGTCCGCGAAGACCGGACGCCATTTTCGATGCACGGAGCGAGGGCGAAAAACTTACGCAGTGGCCCCGACCTTCGGGCGCCATTTGTCAAAGCGCGCTTCCAGCCGGGACAATAGTTCCATGGATACCATACCGGTGACGGCGAAGATTGCCACGCCGACGAACACCTTATCGGTTTGGAAAGTCGCGCCGGCGACGGTGATCATGAAACCGATGCCGGCAGTCGCGGCATAGAGCTCGCCAACCATGACGCCGATCAGCGCCCGGCCGACGCCAAGGCGCAGCCCGGTAATAATGAAGGGCAGCGTTGAAGGCAGCACGACGCTGCGGAAGATTTGCCATTCGGTTGCGCCAAAGCTGCGCGCGGCGGTGAGCAGATTGTAGGGCGTGGTCTTCACCCCATCACGGGCGTTGATCAAGATCGGAAATACCGCGCCTAGAAAGATGATGCCGACTTTCGAAAGGATGCCGATGCCGAGCCAAATGATGACCAGCGGCAACAGGGCAACGCGGGGGGTTGCGTTCATCGCATTGATAAAAGGATCGAAGGTATAGGCCATCTTTTTGTACCAGCCGGTGGCGATGCCGAAGGGCACGCCGACGACGACGGATAAGAGATAGCCCCAGCCGAACTCGATACCGCTCACCCGCAGATCGTTCCAAATCTCACCGGAGCTGAATAACTGCCAAGCCGCCTTGAAGATCAATGACGGCGCGCTCATAAACATCGGATTAATCAAGCCAGCCCAATTGCCGACGGTCTCCCAGGCGAGCAGAAAGATGGCGACCGAAATCGAGCCGAGAATCAACTTCTCATTATTGAGATAGAATTTGTACGCGTCCGACGCTTCGGCCACGCGAACGTCTAAAAGTTGTTCTTCCTGTGCGGTTTGAGCCATCGGGTTACCCTCCAAAAGGTACAGTTAAGGAACGGTAAGTAATGCGCACCAGCCAGCGAACCAGTACCAAAAGGGATCTATGTTGTCAATACAATTAAGGTCGTGTTGGAAAAGGCGGTTTCGACAGGGCTTCGGGGTACTCAGAACGATCCTAACGGGGCAAACTTGACAATCGTTTATGTGTAAAATACTTTGACTGAAACTAATCCCTCCATTCGCAGGAGATATCATGAAGCTCCTATTTGTCACCCCTCCGATGGGCAACTGGGCCCCTTGGGGGGATCGCCATCTGGCGGTCAATTCACTTCATGCCCAAGTCGCTGCCTTCGTACGCGAGAAAAGGGCCGCCGACGTGTCGGTGCTCGATTGCCGGGCTCTCGGTCTGAACGACGATCAGATGCTCGAAGAGATAAAGCGGCAGCGCCCCGATGCGGTATTCTTTGGCGCGATGATCGCGGCGGCCGGCGGCGCCGCGACTTTGAATCGTTTTCATGCCGCCATGCAGAAGATAAAAGATGTGGCGCCGCAAACCGTCACCATCGGCGGCGGCTTGATGTATACCGCGGTGCCGCAAAAGATCATGGGGGAAAATCCGCAGCTTGATTTCGCCATCGTCGGCGTGTTCGGGGACAATGAGCACGCGGTGACCGAGTTGTTGGAAGAACTAAAAAAGCCCGCTCCCGACTTCGGCGCCATTAAGGGATTGGCCTACCGCAGAAACGGCGAGATCATGCTGACCCCGCCCCGACCCGTGATCACCAATCTCGATGAACTGCCGATGCCGGCCTACGACCTCTTTCCGATGGACAAATACTACGGCTATTCGGTGATTCCCAACTACAACGAAGCGGTGACGTCGCGAGGCTGCGAGGGAGCTTGCCATTTCTGCTATGAGTGGTGGCTGGTCGACCAGCGCAATCCGCGCGATTTCAGCTCCCATCGGACCAAGGGCGGGAAGAAGGTCGCCGAAGAAATGGAGCTGCTCAATAAGACTTACGGCGTCAAGGTGCTCACTTTCATGGACGACGACTTCAATTCCGATCGGCAAAAGATGGTCGATCTGGTGGAGGCGCTGGAGGAGAAAAAACTCGACATCAGCTGGTTCATGCTGAGCCGGGCGCAAAATCTGATTCGCGACATGGACCTGGTGCCGCGCCTGCGCAAGGCCGGCATGTACCAGGTCTTGATCGGCATCGACGGCGGCACGGACGAGGAGATTGCCGAGGCGCGCAAGGGGCCCATGAAGGTCGGCGTGAAAGAGCTCAAGGAGCTGATCCAGTTTCTGCGCAAGAACGATATCTCGACGATTTCGACCTACTTAAACGGCTTCTGGGAAGACGACGAAGCGAAAATTCGCCAGCGGGCCAAGGCGGTCGATGAAATCGATCCCGATATCGTCATGATCCAGGTGCTCAATCCGATTCCCGGCTCGCCGATCTATAAGGCGGCGGTCAAAAACAACATCATCGAAGTCGATAATCTGAGCCTCTACGATCTCGAACATTCGGTGATGCCGACGAAGTACTTGACCCGGCAAAGACTGGGCGAGTTGACCGGCTGGGCGTTTCAGTCGTTCTATACCAAGCCGGGTCGCATCGATCGAATCCTGAACGGCTACAGTTCGCCTTATGTGCGAATGAAATTCGAATCCTTCAAGAACAACGCCGCCAAGTACGAGAAAGGCGCGGCCGAAGACAAGGTCGCCATTTAGCTCCATGGCGCAGCCCGTCAATGCGCGCCCGCTCGCCGGCAAGGTCGCTCTGGTGACCGGGGCGAGCCGGGGGATCGGCGCGGCGGCGGCGATCCGCCTGGCCCAGGGCGGCGCCGCAGTGGTGGTGAACTATCACCAGAATCGCGAGGCCGCCGAGAAGGTCCTGGCCGAGGTTTTGAGCGCGGGAGCGCGCGGCATGATCTTTCAGGCCGACGTGACGCAAAGAGCCCAAGTCGAGTCAATGGTGCAAGCTGCGGCCGCGGCATGGGGCGGCATCGATATATTGGTGAACAACGCCTATTTCCCATTTCGCGTCAGCCCGCTGCATGAAATCTCCTGGGCCGATTTGCATCAGGCGATCGAGCATGAGTTGTCGGCCTTTTATTTTTGTGTGCAGGCTTGCCTGCCGGGAATGAGAGAGAAAAATGGCGGGCGGATCATCGTCGTCAGCACGCGGTTGGCGCAGCAGCCGCTGCCCCGAATGGGCGCTTACGCCGCGGCAAAATCGGCCTTGGAATCGATGGCCAACACCATGGCGATTGAACTCGGCCCGCTCGGCGTCGCCGTCAACGTCGTCACGCCGGCATTTACCCTAACCGATGCGTCGATGATCATGCCTGAAGCGTTTCGCGAACGGGTGAAGGAGAGCCGGCCGCTCAAAAAGCATCTTTACCCCGAAGACGTGGCTGGCGCGATCGCCTTCTTGGCGGGGGACGAGGCGAGCATGCTGACCGGCAGCCATATCCTGATTACGGGCGGCAGTCACCTGCAACTTTAATTGATAATGGATAATTGAGAATTGATAATGTCGGATGCGGAAGGCTTGTCTGTGAAATCACCGCGCGGTCGTACATCCGGCAGTTAGAATTATCAATTATCCATTTTCCATTATCCATTCATCTATGCTTTCGCTCGACGAAATTGTCGCTCGACTCAGTGAAATCGTCGGTCCGCGGCGGATTTCGACCAACCCGATCGACAAGATCAATTATCAGCACACGCTGGCATACGGCGCCTACCGGGCACTGCCCGACGTGATCGTCCGCGTTGAATCCGACGCTCAAGGCCGTCACAAGGTGGCCGACATCGTGAGATTTGCCAACGAGCACAAGATTCCCATCGTGGCCAAGGGCGGTGTCGGCATGGGCATCAGTTCGCCGCTTAAAGGCGGCTTGCTGCTCGACATGCTCGGCATGGACAAGGTTCTCGAGGTCAATGCGCAGCTGCAGTACGTGATCGCCGAAGGCGGCGCAAGCGTTTACGCGATTCATCATGCGCTGCGGCAGCAGGGCTTGATGTTGCCCAATTTCGGCACCTACGGTCCGGCGGTGGTGATCGGCGCGATGATCAACAAAGGCGGCATCGGCTATGGTATGACGCGCTACGGCTGGATCGCCGACATGGTGCTCGGTCTGGAAGTGATACTCGCCAACGGCGAGACGATTCGCTTGGGCGCGCTCGCCAACCAAGGGACGACTTTCGGGCCGTTTCAAAAATGGATCCACCTGCCGGATCTGCTGGGTCTGTTCACTCTTGCAGCAGGGTCCATGGGCATTATCACCAAGGTTTGTCTGCGCGCCATCGAGTGCCGGCGGGAATGGCTGCATGACTATTGTTACGGCTTTCGGCGCGATCAGCTGCGGCAGGTTCAGGATGCCCTGATGGACCTGGTGCGCGGCGAAGTCGTTTACGACATCCACTTCACCGATCGCTGGCAGTATCACTGGCCCATGGTCGAGGGCCTGTACGACAAAAATAAAATTCCCGACGACAGCTGGTTCTTTTTGAAAACCGTCCTGATGGCGCGCGATCAGGAGGAATTGGCTTTCAAAGAAAAGCGCATGCGGCGAATTTATCAGCAGGCGGGGGGTGTCGATGTGCCGGAGATCGCCGATAAAGCGATGGGGGCGAGGGCCCAGGAGCTGGGCCTCCACGGTTGGCCCGATTGGCACATCATGGGTCCCGACGGTTGGTGCGGCGCCGTGGTGCGACATACCGGCATGTTTGCCGTCACCTCCAAGATGTATCCGCTAACTTTTCTCAAGGAATTGTACGAACTCGACGAAGCGGCCAAACGCGAGTGCGGCTTGTGGGACGCTGAGCACTCGCCGCAGCACGATAGTTACGTGACACGCGACTTCGGCATCAAAGAAGAATATTTCGTTTTTTATAACCCTTATGACGATGAAGACGTGGCTAAGCTGCGCAAATGGATGGGCATGGTGGCGCAGTTCAGCAACGAGCGCGGCGTGGTCTGGACGGCGCCGACCCTGAGCACCAAGGGTCCGGTGCCGTATCAGCGCCTCGGCAACCTTTATGACGTGGTGAAGGAGATCAAGCAGCTTGTCGATCCGAACAATATCTTAAACCCGGGCGCGCTTTGCTAACTCTGTGCATGTCAAGCCTCGCCGGCTTGGGCTATACAAGGCAAAATTAGATGGGGGGCATTATGAGTCTAGGCAGACAAGATTTTTCCGGGCGTAAACTTGGGCCGCAAGAAGCGGACGCGGTGATCGCGGATTTGAAAAAATATTTGCTCGACATCGCCGACCGCTGGCTGATCAAGGGACGCTATCACACGGACATGGCGAACGGCACCCTGCCCATGGAGGCGATCAAAGTCTTCTGGCAGAACTGGTACGGCTTTGTCGCCGAAATCAATAATTTTCACGGCGTCGCTTACCAGCGCCACCTGCCTTTCTTCAAACGCCATCCGGAGTTGCAAAAGCATTTCGCGGCTCACGTCTCCGACGAGATGATGCATCCGAAGCCGCCGGGCCATATTCAGATCGTCCTCGAGCAGGGGCGAAATTTCGGGCTCACCGATCCCGAGATGATCGAGTACGAGATGCTCGCCGAGTGCCGGGCGTTTCTGGAATATTACCGGGGCGTACTGTACGAGGGCACTATGGTGGAGTGGTGGGCGTCATTCTGCGTCGAGGAGGCGGTTGGCCATTGGGCGCGATTTTTCGGCACGGCGCTGCGCAAGGTGTATCAATTCCCGGAGGATAAGATCGTCTATTTCCGGGTACATGCGAAGGCCGATCTCGAAGAGCACGACGGCATCATGGCGCACGCCGACCTCGATTGGATGGTTTTGAAGAATCTGCTGCAAGAAGGCAAGGCCGAAACGCGCCCGGGATTCAACCTGGAATACTGCATGCGCATGGGGACGGCTTACTTCGCCTGGTTCTTCGAGGGCGTGTACCAACAGATAAAAAAGGAAGGTTTGTACCAATAAGCATGGGCGAAGCGAATACCGATGAACTGTCGCCGCGTTCGTTGATGCGGACGCTAGGCGACTTTGCGAACAGCCAAATTCTCAACGCGGCGCTGGAATATGACTTCTTTACGTTGATCGATAAGGGCCTACACAGTTCTGAAGAAATCGCGCGCGCCGCCGGCACCGACGCGCGGGCGACGCGCATTGTCCTCGATAGCCTGCCGGCCTTGTCGCTGCTCGAAAAGCGCGACGGTCAGTACTGGCTCACCCCGACGGCGGCAAAGTTTTTGGTGCAGGGAAAGCCTTCCTACTGCGGTGACTTCCGCCACGTCGCGTTGGCGTTGTGGGAGGGCATGGCGCACCTGAAAGACTCGCTCAAGACAGGCAAGCCGCTCAGCCGCATGGATACGAAAACCGAGCTGCCGGTTTGGGAAAAACTCGTGCTCGGCATCATCGTCATCGCCGAGCCGGCGGCGAAAGCGTTGTGCGATATTCTCGAGATTGGCGCGAAGCGCAAGGGCTTGCGCGTGCTCGACATCGCCGGCGGCTCGAGCATCTTTGGCATGACCATCGTCACACGCGATCCGAGCGCAGAGGTCACGCAGTTGGACTGGCCGAATGTCAATGCAGTGGCGAAAAAGGCCAACCGCGAGCGCAGCCTTGAAGGCAAGATCCGTTTCATCGATGGCGAGCATCGCACGGCGCCTATCGCATCGAATTACTACGATCTGGTGCTCGCGAGCAATTTTTGCCGCTTCGAATCGCCGCAGGGCAATCAAGAATTATTCGCCAAGGCATACGGCGCGCTAAAAAGCGGCGGTATCTTCATGGTCAATGACTTCGTGCCCAACGAAGAACGGACCGAGCCGACCTTCGCCTTGCGCTTCTCCGTCTATACGCTAACGCACACCCCCGAAGGCGAGTGCTGGACGCTGTCGCAGTATTCCGATTGGCTCAAGAAAGCGGGGTTCGCTACGATCGAAACCCACGCGGATATACCCCAAACTCTCCCCGGGACCACGCTGATTCTGGCCACAAAGGTTTAGCATGCAAAGTTCGGCGTTCGGGGTTTCATAACCCGAAAAACTCCCACTCTGGTTTTGAAATTGTTCTGAAAAATTCCGCACCTGTCCTCTTCGAGCAGTAGAGGATCTCGCGCCACCTCTCTATTTCTCCTGTCTAATATTCGCATATGCGCTATTGCGAATATTAATAAGTCATGATATCTATTTGTCACGAACAGAAAGTTTCTAAATGCCTGACAGTCTGCGGCAATTTAAGGCGAGCATTTTCCAAGCACTGGCGCATCCTACGCGCATTGCCATTATTGAGGTGCTCCGTGACGGCGAACTTCCCGCCGGAGCCATTATCGAGCGATTGGGTCTCGAACAAGCCAATGCCTCGCAACATTTTTCAATTTTGCGGGCGAAACAGATCGTCAATAACCGCAAAGAAGGCAATCAGGTTTTTTATTCCGTGCGCAATCCGTTGATTATCGAAGTCTTGGATGTCATGCGACGTTATTTTCAAGCGCACGTGGAAGAGGCTATGGCCATGCTTCAGCAAATCGACCAGCTTGATAAGGAAACCGCAAAGTGAAGGGAGCTTTGTCTCGGTTTTGGATCTATTTTCAAGCGACGCCGATGGCTGCAGTATCCCCAGTTTGCCACGATAGATTTTTCAAAACGATTCGCTCTAACGCTGGGCAAAGAATAGGCAAAGGCCGGGGCACTACATAACCATTGGAGGTCGCGACGATGGCGGGTGGAAAAGGGGATGTCAGACAGATCTTGCAGAAAATTAGAAGTCACGAAAGCTTGGCCGGCGTCGATCTCAGAAATCTCTATCTCACCAGCATGGACCTCTCCGACTTAGATCTGCGCGGGGCCAATCTCAAGGGTTGCCGGTTGAACCATGGCAAACTCGATGCAAGCGATCTAAGGAATGCCGATTTGACTGACACGATGCTGATCAATGTAAGTTTTAAAAAAGCAAAGTTGGTCGGCGCGGTCTTTCGTGGCGCAATCGTCACTGGTGCGGATTTCTCAGAAGCCAAAGGCCTGAATACAGAACTCATCAGATACCTCAAAGCTAAAGGAGCTACCGGACTCTAGCTGAATCAAACCGATGACGTCCTTGTTGCAGTACCTCTTGAAAACACGAGTTGCCACCGAATCATTGAAGCCGGGTGATGGTGCGCAAATCGAAGTCATCCGAAGGCAAATTGACGAGCGCGCGCGCAAACGTTTCGGCCGTTCTTTGCATATCCGAGAGGTGGACGCAGGATCATGCAATGGCTGTGAGCTAGAGATCGGCGCGCTGAACAACCCGTACTACGATATCGAGCGATTCGGTATGCACTTCGTCGCCTCACCGCGCCACGCCGATTGTCTGCTCGTGACCGGCCCGGTCACGCGTAACATGGAGGAACCGCTCAAGCGCACTTACGACGCGGCGCCTGCGCCCAAGATCGTTGTTGCGATTGGCGACTGTGCGCATGATTGCGGCGTTTTCTCGGGCGGCTACGGGATCGCCGGCCCAGTGTCCGCGATTTTGCCCGTGGACATCGTCGTGCTTGGCTGTCCACCGACTCCGCAGCAGATTTTACTGGGCATCCTCGCCGCTTTGGAAAAACAGCCTTGAAGCCTCACTACCAAGCCGCCCCGGGCATCGACCGGATTGATGATTGATTCAACGCTGATGGCCGAGTTGTTGATCGCCAGCGTGGCTTGTTTCGGCGCGGGCGCAGTCGCTGCGCTGGCAGCCGCGCGTTGCCCCAGCGTCGCGCGCATCCTAGGACACACCAGTTCGTTGGTCGGCGCCGTCGCTGCATTTTCGTTAGGCGTGTCTGGCCTCGCCGGAGGGAGCATAGCACTCGACGTTCCAGATTTACTACCGATCGGCGGCGCCGCCTTCGGCGTGGATCGCTTGAGCGCGTTTTTCGTCGTGGTCATCGCCGTCGGTGCCATCCCCGCCTCATTGTACGCGATCGGCTATACGCGAGAGTACGCCGGCAAATCTTCGCTCCCCGGAATGGCTGTCGCATTTAACGTCTTTGTGGCCGCGATGATTCTCCTTCCGCTAGCACGCAACGTCCTGACGTTTCTCGTGCTTTGGGAACTAATGTCACTGGCGTCCTATTTTTTGCTGATCACAGAACACGAGCGCGAGGAGACGCTGGACGCGGGTTGGGTTTACTTCGTCATGACCCACGCGGGCTTCGCTGCTTTGTTTATGGGTTTCCTGCTTCTAGCGCAAGCAACGGGGACGATGAATTTCATTCAATGGGGTGCGGCGGCGGCCAATCTCGATCCGACCTTACGCAATTTAATTTTTGTTTTGCTCGCGGTGGGCTTTGGCTCGAAGGCTGGGGTGGTTCCATTACATGTCTGGCTACCGCGGGCCCACGCCGCGGCGCCTAGTCACGTTTCCGCGTTGATGTCCGGCGTGATGCTCAAGCTCGGTGTTTATGGACTCGTGCGTCTGGCGTTCGATTGGCTCGGAGTGGCGTCTGTTTGGTGGGGTGGCTTGGTGCTCGTGATCGGGGCGGTCTCAGCGGCACTTGGCGTATTGTACGCTCTGGTCGAGCATGACTTGAAACGTCTGCTCGCATATTCCAGCGTTGAAAATATCGGTATCATTTTGATCGGTCTGGGCGCGGCAATGTTGTTCCAGATCCATCGACGGGAATCGCTCGCCGCGCTTGCGCTAATTGCCGCGCTGTATCATACCCTCAATCACGCGACGTTCAAAAGTTTGCTCTTCATGGGCGCAGGCGCCGTACTGCAAGCGACTCATACTCGCAACATGGAAGAGATGGGTGGTCTCATCAAGCGCATGCCGCAGACGGCGGTGTTCTTCCTTGTCGGTTCGGTCTCCATTGCCGCGCTCCCGCCATTTAATGGATTCATCAGTGAATGGCTGACATTCCAATCGCTCTTGTTGAGTTTTCAAATTTCTGCGCACACGGTCAATTTGATTTTCGCGCTCGGCGTGGCCGCCCTCGCGCTGACGAGCGGCCTCGCCGCGGCTTGCTTTGTCAAAGCATTCGGCATCACATTCTTGGCGCTGCCGCGCGGCGCTGCTGCGGCGCTGGCGCGCGAAGTCCAATGGACCATGCGCGCGCCGATGGCGCTGCTGACGCTCGCCTGTTTCGCCCTGGGCGTCGCACCGTTCGTGATTCTCGGCCTACTTGACGCGACGACCTTTGATTTGATGCGCGTACACGCCGAGTTGAAATTCGGTTGGAGCGCGGTGGTGGCCAACGGTGGCTTCGGCTGGGTGGCGCCATTGTGGATCGCTCTCGGGCTTGTCGCCTTTCTCTTGGCGATTCCGCTCGCGCTGCGTTTGCTGGGCGCTAACAAGCAACGCCGGTACTACGAGACATGGGGCTGCGGGCGCGCGCTACAAACGGCGCGGTTTGAATACACCGCGACCGCGTTCGCCAATCCCTTCAAGCGCGTCTTCGCGCCGTTGTATCGTCCGGTCAAGCATCTCGATATCGAGTTTCACCCCGAGTCGCGTTATTTCGTGCGCTCTATTGGGTACCGCCACGAAGGACGCTTGATTTTCGAGGACGCTTTGTACCGGCCGCTGCTGCGCGCGATTCAAGCGTTGGCGCACCGAGCACGCGTTTTGCAGTCGGGCAACGTGCACGGTTACTTGGTCTATATCTTGATTGCGCTAGTCGCCTTGTTGATTCTGACCGTGTAGTCCCGGCGGCCCGGCAATGCGGCGTATGTTCGAGAACGGTTAATGCTTATAGAGATAGGTATCGAGCTTTTGCAGCTGCTGGTGGTCATGCTCGGATCGCCATTGCTTGTGGGCGTGATCCAAAAGGCGAAGGCGCGCCTCCAGGGACGCCGCGGCGCGACGATTTTTCAACCCTACGCGGACCTGCGCAAATTACTCGCAAAGGAAATGGTGGTTTCCGAAAACACCTCGTGGATCTTCCGTTTTACGCCGTACCTGCTAGCCACGACCATGCTTTTGTCGGCGCTCATCGTGCCGGTGCTGACGACGCGCGCTGCGCTCGGCTTCATGGGCAACATCATCGCCCTCATGTATCTATTCTTGCTGGGCATCTTTTTTCTTGCGCTGGCGGGTCTGGATGCGGGAAGCGCTTTCGGCGGGATGGGATCGAGCCGCGAGGTCGCGCTTGCCGCCCTCGCCGAGCCCACGGTGTTGATCGCGATTTTCGGCATCGCGCTGCGCGCCGGCACGACCAGCCTCGATGGCATCATCACGCGCTTTTCGGCCGAGCCGCTCTTGATGTTGAACGCAGGCCACCTGCTCGCGTTTTTTGCCTTTTTTATCGTGGCGCTGGCGGAGAACGGGCGATTGCCCGTCGACAACCCTGCAACTCATCTCGAGCTCACCATGATTCACGAAGCGATGATCTTGGAATATTCCGGTCGTCTGCTTGCGCTCGTGGAGTGGGCCGCCGCAATGAAATTGTTCTTGTTCCTGACGTTGTTGTCGAATCTATTTTTCCCGTGGGGCGTCGCCCTCGCCAACACTCCGCTCACGCTCGTCACCGCATTTGCGGCGCTCGCCGTCAAACTTTTCCTTTTCGCGACGGCCATTGCGATAGTGGAAACGTCCGTCGCCAAGCTTCGCCTTTTTCGCGTGCCGGAGCTTTTGGCCGGGTCGTTCACCGTCGCCTTGTTGGCCGTCGTGACCGCTTTCTTTATCAGGTAATGCGGGTGGATATGTCCGCTGAAGTGCTGTCAAAGGCAGTCAATGTGCTGGCGTTCCTCGCCCTCGGTTTGGCCATCTTGCTGATTATTCGAAGCCGGTTGGAGGGACAAGTGCGCGCCTTCGGATTGCAATCGTTCGTGCTCGCCTTGCTTTGTACGCTGATCGCGGTCTACAGCGGCAGTCTCGAATTGTTCGGCGTAGGCGTTGCACTGGTCGCCGTCAAAGTCGTCATGATTCCGCGCGTCCTCAATCGCGCCGTGGCGAATGTCGGCCTGCAGCGAGTTGCCGCGCCTTATATCGGGACCGCCCCGGCGCTGATGATCTGCGGGGGGCTGACCGTCGTCGCGTTTTACGTGATGACCCCCATCGCTGCTTCGAATCCGTTGCCAACCGCCGATGCGATTCCGTTGGCTTTCGCGGGTGTCCTGATCGGTTTTTTTATCATGGTGAATCGCCGCCGGGCAGTCACGCAGATTCTCGGATTTCTCATGCTGGAAAACGGTATTTTCTTGTTCGCCCTGCTCGCGACCTACGGCGTGCCCTTCATTGTCGAGATAGGAGTTTTTCTCGACGTTTTGGTCGCCGTGCTGATCATGGAAGTCTTTGTCTATCACATCAAAGATAATTTCGACTCCATTGATGTCGGCGAATTGGGAAAATTGAAAGAATGATGCTGCTGAGTTTGCTTTTGACGCCGCTTACCGCGGCGGGGCTAATCGCTATGACGCGACGGCGTGCTCTGATGGAATTGTTCCATACCCTGGCGGGTCTGGCGACTTTGGCGGCGGGAGCAGCGTTGGTTGCCCAGGTGTGGAACGGGAGGACGATCAGCGCCGTGGGTGATTTATTTCGCGTCGACACATTCTCCGCGTTCATGGTCGCCATGATTACTTTTCTCGGCGCTGTCGCTTCGCTCTATTCGGTCGGCTACCTCCGCGCTGAATTCAACGGCGATCATTTGCCTCGCTCGCGACTGTTTTTCGCCCTTTTTCACCTGTTCATTTTTACCATGCTGATCGCGGTCACGACGGATAATCTCGGTGTGATGTGGATCGCCACGGAAGGGACCACCCTCGCAACGGTGTTTCTGGTCAATTTGCATCAGACCCGTACGTCTCTCGAAGCCGCCTATAAGTATTTGATGATATCGTCGGTGGGCATCGCATTAGCCTTCATCGGCACCGCGCTGGTGTATTATGCGGGCGCCGCCAAGGCCGGTGAAATCGCCGTCAACTGGAGCACGCTGCGCGCCGCTGCGACCTCGCTCAATCCTGAGGTCGTTCGGCTTGCTTTTGTATTCATCGTTATTGGTTATGGGACGAAGGCCGGGTTCGCGCCGATGCACACGTGGCTGCCCGATGCTCACAGCGAAGCGCCGGCGCCGATCAGCGCGCTGATGTCCGGCGTATTGCTCAACGTCGGCCTGTACGCGATGCTGCGCTTCAAAGCTGTAGTCGATGTGGCAGTTGGACCGGAATTTGCCGCGCGGTTATTGATCGGCATAGGATTGCTATCGCTCGTCGTCGCGACGGCGTTCCTGGTCAGACCGCGTAATTATAAACGCATGTTGGCCTATTCGAGCGTAGAGCACATCGGCATCGTTTGCCTCGGTCTGGGCTTTGGCGGTTGGGGAGTCTTCGGCGCTCTTTTGCATGTCTTCAATCACGCGCTGGCGAAATCGCTGCTCTTCATTCTTTCAGGCAATATTCTACTCAAGTATCACAGCGCGGAAATCCACGAGGTGCGCGGCCTGCTGCGCACCTCGCCGTGGACCGGCGCGCTTTTTCTCGCCGGCACGTTCGCCCTGATCGGGTTGCCGCCGTTTGCGCCGTTCGTTAGCAAGTTTATCATTTTTCGCGCCGGCCTGGAGAGCCAGCCGTGGGTGGCGGGGACCGCTGTGGTTTTAATGGTCATTGTTTTCGGCGGAATGCTGGCGAGCGTCAATCGGATGTTGTACGGCGCTGCGCCGACCGAGCTTCTGCGCGGCGATGTGTCGCCCGGGTGGCTTGCGCCCCTCGCTGCAAATCTCGCGCTCTTGATCGCGCTCGGGCTCACTCTCCCGCCACCACTCGTCGAAGCGTTGCAGCGGGTGCTAAAAGTGTTGGGGGCTTAGATGGCGGATTTGAATGATCTCAGGCAGCGGCTCGTTGCCGCCAATCTGAACCTGAGCCGCATCGAAATTCGTGATTCGCGCGAGCTACGCGCCAGCGTGCCTCGGGAAAAGCTTACGAGGTTCGCCGATTATCTGCGGGACGCGGTCCATGCTCGTCCCGAAGTCATCCTCGCCGAGGACAGGCGGCTGGAAGTCAGCGGTTTCACCCTGCGCTATATATTTGAACTCGACGGCGCCGCTGAGTTTGTCGTCGCTTCCGTCGAAGTCCCGGCGGAAGATCCCGTGTTCCCATCGCTCGCGACGCGCTGGTACCTCGCGAGCCGCTTCGAGCGCGAGATTCATGATTTGTTCGGGCTTGAGCCTGTCGGTCATCCTGATTTGCACCGCTTGCCCTTGCACCAGTTCTGGCCCGCTGACTATCATCCGCTGTTGAAAGACGCGCTCGTTCGCCAGGATTTTTTCGATGACGGCGAACCTTACCCTTTTCGCCGGGTCGAAGGCGAAGGCGTTTATGAAATCACCGTTGGTCCCATTCACGCGGGCATCATTGAACCCGGTCATTTTCGCTTTAGTGTCGAAGGCGAAACGATCATCAATCTCGAATCGCGCATGTACTTCGTTCACAAGGGTATCGAGAAGCTTTTTGAGTCGGCCACGATCTCCCAAGCACTCACACTAGCCGAGCGCATTTCCGGCGATTCGAGCGTAGGCCACGCCCTCGCTTTTTGTCAGGCGGTTGAAGCGCTCGCCGGTATGGCGATTCCACCGCGCGCGGCCTATCTTCGCGTCGTGTTGCTGGAACTCGAACGGCTCTACAATCATATCGCGGATATGGGGGCGGTTTGCACGGACACGGGATTTGCGGTCGCCAACGCGCAGGCTCTGCGTTTGCGCGAGGATCTGCTGCGTCTGAACGCGCGTTTGGTGGGGCACAGACTCTTACGCGGCGCCGTGCGGCCGGGTGGCATGGCTCGGGAATTCACAGCGGAGCAGATCGCCGATGCGCGCGATTCGATTGACCGCATTGTTGCCGATTTCGACCGGATCGTCGAAATTGCCACTCACAACGGCCTGGTTCTCGACCGTTTGCACGGCACCGGACGATTGAGCAAACGGATTGCGCGCGAAATGCAAGTGGTCGGCTTTGCAGCGCGGGCTAGCGGGATTGACGCGGACGCGCGGCGCGATCATCCCTTCGCCGCGTATGCGGCGTTGCCTCCGCGGGTCATCGTGCGTGATGAAGGAGACGTTTGGGCGCGCTTGATGGTGCGCGTCGATGAAGCACGCGAGGCGGCGCGATTGATCCTGACGGCACTCGAAGCATTGCCGGGTGGCAGTATCGCGGCGCCGTTGAACCCTTTACCAGACGGCGAAGGAGCCTTCGGTTTGGTGGAAGGTTGGCGCGGTCCGATTTGGCACTGGGTGGTCGTTGGCAACAACAATAGACTAAGTCGAGTCAAGATTAAGGACCCGTCATTTGCCAACTGGCCAGGGCTCAACTACGCGATCCTGGAAAACATCGTGCCCGATTTCCCGCTGGTGAATAAGAGTTTTAACCTATCTTACGCCGGCAATGACCTGTAACTCCTGTCACCCTGCTGCTGAGCCTTGGCTGGCACCTAAAGTCCATAGACAAAACCTTTCCGACGAATTATTTTGGTCATCGCTCCCTTCTCGACTGTTCCTTGGTGTTCGATTCGTCAGCAAGCAGGACACGTTCGAACCCGCCCGACATTCGATGTTTAAGCGCGAGACAAGCCGTTCCCATCATTTCCTTCAGTGCTGCGGCACGACGCTGACATGCACCGGGTCCGGCAAGCCTTCGCCGCTGGCGGTCTTCAAGGCCAGGTCGACCTTGTGCAAGTCGAACTGATGGCTGCACATCGCCGCCAGCGGAAACTTGCCCGATGCGATCGTGCGGAGCGCCATCTCGACCGAATGGTAGCTGTGGCCGCGCGCTGCCTTCACCGCCATATATTTGAGCTTGATGAGGCCGAGCGGAAAATTGTTGATGGTTTGATTCATGTTGCCGGCGGCGATCACCAGCGTGCTCCGCTTCATGTTCAAAATGTCCATTGCCGGCAAGATGGTTTGCTCGGTAGCGGCAGCTACGTCGATGGCGACGTCCACGCCTTTGCCGCCGGTGATCTGGCGCACGCGCTCGCGCAGATCTTCCCGCTCCACGTTGATGGTGTAATCGGCGCCCAATTTTTTGGCCAGTTCAAGCCGGCTTGCGTCGCGCGATAATCCCGAAACGATGATGCAGGATGCGCCCGCCTCCTTGGCGGCGATCACGCAGCCCAATCCCTGCTGCCCCGGTCCCTGTACCAAGACGCTCTTACCGGGACTGACGCCGCCTTCGACGTAGGCCCACTGCCAACCATTGCCGAGCGGCAGCGCCATGGCCGCCTGTTCGGCCGGGACATGGCTCGGCACCTTGTGAAAAACTGAATTGGGGTGAAGATAGAGATACTGGCTGAAGCCGCCCCACAGCGCCGGCGCGACCGCGACGGAGGTCGAGCCGTAACGCGCCGCATTGGGCGTGTTGTGAATGTCGGTTTCATAGCACATGCGAAAATCGCCGGCGCGGCAATACTCGCAGTGGCCGCACGGCAAGTACTCTTCCAGAGCGACGCGGTCTCCTTCTTTGACGCCCCAGAGGCGCGCGGCGATGCGGCCGACCTTGGCGATGTAGCCGATGTTTTCATGGCCCATGATATGCGGCCCGTTTTTCACCGGTCTCGGATACGAACGCACATCGCTGCCGCAAATGCCGGCCGCTTCAACTTTCAAGAGACCGCCATCCTCGGGCACGTCCGGGAGATCGAACTCGCGCACTTCGGTTTGCTGCGGTCCAATTTTTACCGCGGCGGTTACTTTCTGCGCCATATTACGAACCTTCTTTCCCGCATGCGTTGGGCACGCGAACTCCACTTAAATCCGCAACTCTATTTTTCTTGCCTTTGCGCCCTCAGCGTTCTTTGTACGAGCTGCTCCGAATTCGATTGGGCCTTCGGAGCCTATCTCTACCAGCGTGCCATCAGTTTATCTTTGGCGGCGTCTTGCCAGCGGACATCCTTCGGAATCGTCACGTCTGCCGCGCGTAGATTACGATAGGCGTTGGAATCCGCGCCCGGCGGATCGATGCCGTTTTGCAGATCGCGCGCGGCGTCGAGTAGGCAACGGCGGAACTGGATGATCGCTTTGTCGGTCGTGCCGAGATGTTCGCGCGAGCGATCGATAATCGGTCCCATGCTTTCTTGCACAGCGAGATCCTGGGTGTTTAGCCCGCGGATGCCGGTGAAGGTCTTGGTGCGTTGCAGGTCTCTGTCGATGAGCCAATCATTGGCGCGGGTCCGGTGACGCGTTGTGCCTTCGCCATTCGGCCCACGACCGGCGGAAGTCTCGCGTTTCAAGATAAATTCTGGCGTCAAAGGCTTGTCCTCGTCGACCGATAACATCCAGTTAAATACCATCGTATTCTCGTCGTCCATCGGCACCCACATGTGGCCTTGAATCATCGGCAGGGCTTGCCGCTCGCCGCTGCCTTCGAAATCGACTTGATGGGAGCGGAACTGATGAAACGGCAGGACGAACTGGTAGATGCGCACGTAATTGCCGATTTCGCCTAGATCGCGAATGCCCGCGTAACGAAAGCCATAATGGGTTCGTTCCACGTCCAATCGCGGTGCGGTATCGATGCGTTTGAAGTGCTTCAAATTGGCCAAGTCGTTGTTATGCAAAAAAGACGAATGAACCGTATCGATGCCGCCTTCGACCGCTTGGGCGAAATTGGCGAACTCGTGGGTTTTCGAAACGAAGCGGTACTGTTCGGGCGCCCGGCTCCATTCCATGCCGGGCGACTGCGGCTGTTTTTCCCGCGGACCCATGTAAGCCCAGATGACTCCGCCCTGCTCGATCGTCGGGTAGGCGGTGATATGAATTTTGTCCTTGAAATTGCTGTCCGCCGGTTCGTTGGGCATGTCTATGCAGTTGCCGCTCACGTCGAACTTCCAACCATGATAAACGCAACGCAGGCCGCATTCTTCGTTGCGGCCGAGAAAAAGCGAAGCGAGCCGGTGCGGGCAATATTCGTCGAGCAAGCCGACACGCCCTTGGGTATCGCGAAAGGCAACCAACTCCTCGCCGAGGAGCTTGACACGTACCGGCGCGCAATCCGCGGCCGGCAGATCCGTTGAGAGCAGCGCCGGCATCCAGTAGCGGCGCATGACTTCGCCCATCGGTGTGCCTGGGCCGACTTGGGTCAGAAGGCGATTTTCTTCGACTGAGAGCATGCGATTTTACCTTCCCGTGTTCGGTGAAGACCTTGGGTTATTTTTTTTCGAGTAATTTTTTAAAATAACGCCAGTCCGGGTGTTCTCGCTCGGTGGAGACGCGCGTTCTACCCGGACGGCTTTGCCAACGCCGCGTGTATTCTTCCATATCTTGCTGCGGAATCGGTTTGGGTGTGCCGATTGCGTAAGCCAGATAGTTCAAGCGCGCCAGCTCAAATAGATTTAACGTCGTTAACGTGACCTCTTCAACACTTCGCCCGGCGGTAGTGACGCCGTGACCGATCAGCAGGCAGACATTTTTATCGCCCATGGTTTTCATGAAATCGGCGCCCAACTCATCGTCGATGATGGTTACGCTGCGTGGGTAAACCGGGATGCCTTCGAGGACCAGGCGCAACCCCGGCGGGTTGTACGCGGCATAGATCGGCAGCAAAGGCTTTTCGCTCGCGGTCAAGGCCACGACCCAGTCGGGATGGGCATGGATAACGCTCATGACCTCAGGGCGCGCCCGGTAGAGCGCCAGGTGCATGGCCGTTTCATTGGGCGCGCCAAGCCCCTTCGGCGCCTGTAGAACCTGGCCGTTGATATCGATCGTGATGATGTCTCTTTCGCTGGTAAACTCGAGCGCTGCTTCTTCCGGACCTTTCGATTTGATTAGAATTTTATCCGTGCCGGGTATGCGCGCGCTGACGTGGCCGAAGGAGCCGCGCGTAACCCCGCGGTCGCCCATAATCCGGCAAGAGTACATGACCTTCTGGCGAAGTTGCTTGATCGCCGCACTCGCGCTTCTTGTTGCCATCCCTACGAGCTCGCTTTCCAGCTGTCAAATTTTACATATCGCATCTTGCAAAAAGACGCCAACGGTCTCGCGATCAGTAAACTACCGGTAGAGAGCCTAAAGCCGCAAAGTAAAGACACCGGCGAGGCGAATACGCGAGGCACAAAACAAGCGAACCA
>Ga0073934_10001780_pt1 | contig 49165 bp, 52 predicted proteins | sample LarsenN4metaG_FD_76834 | JGI IMG/M metagenome (GOLD analysis project Ga0073934, IMG submission 76834) | Hot spring sediment bacterial and archeal communities from British Columbia, Canada, to study Microbial Dark Matter (Phase II) - Larsen... ...
GAGCCGCCGACGCTCGCGCCGAAAAACCCTACTTCGCCCTGCTTCACACGCGGCAATGACTGCACGTATTGAAAGCAGGCGACCAGCGCATCGATCTCCTCCGGCTCGATCAGCCGATCGTCCAGGCGCTCCGAGAAGGGCACGAGCATGATCACGCCGCTTCTGGCCGCGTTCTCGGCCACGCGCACGAGGCGTTCGTCATCAAGGTCAAGCGGGGGTGCGCCCATGGAGAACACCTCGGCCTCGAACGGCCCGTTCCCCGCCGGCGTGTACAGGTCAGCCTCGATGGTCCGCGGGCCGTTGCGGCTCTCGTAGCGGATGACGACGCGCTCGCGGCGCGGCGCATCGGTGAACAGCTCGATCGGCCGCACAGGGAGCGGCAGCTGCAACACCATATCGGGCATGTACAGCGTGGCATCGACCGCGACGCGGCCATAGCGATTGAGCCGCAGGGACAGTGGCAGCCCGGCGAGGATGATGAGCGCGGCCAGCAGCGGCCACGTGCGGACCAGGAATGCGCGCAGACGTTGAAGCATCGGCGACGCAGTCTAGGAGGAGCGTGTGCGGACGGACAAAGCAGGCATGGCTATACTCGTTGCCGTATGAAGCTCCCCGTCGGTGAGATCGTGACCGTCGCGATCATCGTGGTGCTCGGCGCCGTCAACCTCGCCATCTACACGGGCGTGCTGGACGGATTCGACCCGGTGCGCGCGGGCCGGGCGGTGGATCTGCCGCCCGGCAATGCGCCGGTCGTCCCTTCGAGCGGAGAGGACGCCGCGAACGACGCGAGCCCTGCTCTGCCGGGACGCTTTGTGCCGAGCCAGGGGGGGCGGCATACCCCGCCGTGGCCGCTCGATGATGATGCACGCGTGCCGTTTTGCGGCGAAGGCGAGATCGACAACGACTGCTACGCCTCCAATCCTCCAACTTCGGGGTTGCATCTGCCTGTCACACGCGACGCCCGGCTTGCAAGCGGCGATGTCATCGATCTTCCGCCCCCAGCGGGGGTCTATGATTTCGAGATCCCGCGCGAGGCGATCCCCCACTGGCAGGAGCACGGCGGCGTATACGTGGGGTACCGCTGCGGCAGCAATGCATGCCTCCAGCTTGTTGAGGACCTGACGCGGCTCGTGCAGGACCAGATCGCGGCCGGCCGGCGCGTCGTCATGGCCCCCAGCTCCGACCTCTCCGAGGATACGCTGGCCGCGGCGAGTTGGACGCGGGTCGATATCATGACGCTCGCCGAATACTCCCGCGAACGCGTGCGGCAGTTCATCGAGGCGCACAGCTGCCGGTACGATCCCGAGAACCTTTGTCCGGAATGACATTGTGAAATATTGCCCAATCTCCTCCCGATCACCGACAATGGAAGCGTCATGACTCAGGATGTCATTCCACTGACCGGAGTGGGCGAGAAGGGCTTCGAGCTCGAAGGCGTCGATACGGACGTGGAGCAGAACATGCTGCTCACCGCGGTCGACACCATCATGAACTGGGCGCGCAGTTCCTCGCTCTGGCCCACGATGTTCGGTCTGGCCTGCTGCGCCATGGAGATGATCGCCACGGCCACGCCGCGCTACGACATCGCACGCTTCGGCGCCGAGATCTTCCGGGCATCGCCACGCCAGGCAGACCTGATGATCGTCTCGGGCACCTGCACATGGAAGATGGCGCCGGCGATCCGCCGCATCTGGCTGCAGATGCCCGAGCCGAAGTGGGCGATCGCCATGGGCGGCTGCGCGATCATGGGCGGGCCGTTCGCCTACGGCTACAGCGTACTGCCCGGGGTGAACCTGATCGTCCCCGTCGATGTATATGTGCCGGGATGCCCGCCACGGCCGGAGTCGCTCCTGACCGGCCTGATCATGCTGCAGAACAAGATCATGGACGAGCGCGTCACCGGCCAGCGCGAGACGCCGCAGCCCGATGGTGACTTCAGCCGCTACCTGCCACCGGACGACCCGATCCGCCGCGAGCTGGAGTCGCTCTTTCCGCCGTACCCTCCGTTCGAGCGCACCGAGTCGGTGCTGTAGTTGCCTCGCTCCGGTACGGGACTCGACGCTCATCTCACCATGCGTCCGGCGCAGGCCGGCGACTTCGACGCGGTGCTCGACCTGATCGCCGCCTGTGACATCGAGGAGTTCGGGCGGCGCGACTATGACGCGGCGGACCTGCGGGATGATTGGTCGTTCGCGCCGCTCGAGGACATCTCGCGCGTCCTCGTCGATGCCGGTGACCAGATCGTGGGGTACGCCCACGCCTTCGATCGCGTGGCCGTACGCCCGACCGGTGCGGTGTACACGCATCCGGCGCACCGCGGCCGCGGCATCGGCACGGCGCTGACGCGGTGGCTCACGGAACGGGCGCTCGCGCGCCTGGATGGCGCGCCGCCGGGCGCGCGTGTCCTGCTCGAGTTCGGCGCCAGCGCCGACAACGCCAGTGCCATGGATCTGCTGAGAAACGAGGGGTTCGAGCCGCATCGCTACATGCTCCGCATGTCGATCGATCTCGAACATGAGACGCCGGCGCCCGCACCGCCGCCCGGCATCGTCGTCGGCACATTCAACGAGGCCACGGACGCGCGCGCGACCTACGAGGCCGTCGAGGAATCCTTCTCCGACCACTGGGGCCACACACCCCGACCGTACGAGATGTGGGAGCAGTACGCGCTGCGCCGCCCCAACCACGATCCGTCGCTCTGGTTCATCGCGCGGAGCGGCCACGAGATCGCGGGCGTTGCTCTCTGCTCGGACCACCCGGAGATCGATGATGGGTTCATCAACACCGTCGGCGTCCGGCGCCCGTGGAGGCGGACCGGCGTCGCCATGGCGCTGCTCCTCTGCGCCTTTGCGGCCTTTCGCGAGCGCGGCCGCGCCAGGGCCAGCCTGGGCGTCGATGCGCAGAGCCTGACCGGGGCGACGCGGCTGTACGAGCGCGCGGGCATGCGCGTGGTGCACCGCTTCGCCATGTGCGCGAAGGAGATCCGCCCGGGCATCGACACCACCGTGCAGGAGCTCGCCGGCTAGCCGGACAGCCGCGCCGCGTATTCGTTGATGACGTTGACCTGAGCGAGTGTCTCGATTGACCCGGGCCGAAGTTGGCGCACCCGCACGATCGCGTCATCTGCGGCGGCGCCGGTATGCACCAGGTAGCAGGCGACGAGTGTGCCGGTGCGGCCCAGCCCGTACGCGCAGTGGACGGCGACGCGTTCGCCGCTCCTGAAACTCTCGTCGATCGCGCCGATGGCGCGCGCGACCTGGTCCAGCGTCGGCGCCATGAAGTCGACGACCGGCATGTGGAGCTCACGCAGCCCGTATCGCGCGAGCAACCCTGATGGATGGGGATCGGCATGAAGATTGATCAACAGCCCGATACCGGCGGCGCGGAGATAGCGGTAGGCCGGATCAGCGCCGGGATAGCGGCAGGCAGCAAGCCGATGTTCGATGATCCAGGTGAAATCGAAGCGGTTGTCGTCCGCGGCGCCGCTCACCAGTGCACCCACACCGGCATGCCGATCTCTGCGAAGGCGAAGATCCGCTCGGGCGCGCCGGTGCGGATACATCCGTTCGAGACGCGGCCGGTGGAGGCATCGACCACCGCGCCCGATGCGTCCTTCAGGAACGAATGAAAGCCGTTGTCCTTCTGTGCGTCGAATCCCACCCAGTGGCTGATGTACGTGTCGTACGGCGCGTCATAGACAAGGCGCTCGTCCTTCGTGTGCACCTGAAAGAGCCCCGTCTGCGTGGAGAGATAGGCGCCCGTATCGATCTGCACGCCCACGCCGACCGGGGCGATCTCCTCGACGATCGCGGCCCCGTCCATCAGCCGGACCACGAAGTTCGAGACGTCGACGTCGATCCAGCGTCCGGTGGTGGGCGGTCCCAGCGCTTGTGGCGTGGCGGTCGGCTCCACGGCCACCGCCGTCGGCTCTATCGCGGGCGTCTGCGCTGGCGGCGGGGTGGGTTCGTTCTGAGGCGGCTCCGTGGTGGCCGTGGGCGGCGCGGCCGGCTTGCCACCGCGAGGTATCTCCGCGGTCGCGCTGGCCAGCGCCTCGATGGTCACGCCCGGCTCCGGGCTCGATGACGCACTGCCACCGCAGGCTGCGGCCGCGAGGGCCAGCGTCAGAAGGACCGAGATCGTGAACGATGGAGCTGATCTCCGCACGGCCCATGGTGACCGGAACCGGCCGCGAAACGCCACCTCAGTGTCGCCCGGGCGTCCGCAACTCGGGTGACTCGAAGACGATCACTGCCTCCGGCTGCTGACCCGCGAGCGCGCGCGACCGCAGCAGCCGCGATGGCACAACGCCATGGTGCGGCGCGAACAGCCAGACGAGCATGAAGACGCCCGTCGCCACCAACACGATGCTCGCGCCCGCCGCGACATCGTTATGGTAAGAGATGTACAGTCCTGTTACGCCGCTGAGCACGCCGATCGCCGCGCTTAGCGCCATCATCACCGGTAACCGGTCGGTCAACAGCCGCGCCGCCGCCGCCGGGGTAATCAGCATCGCCACGACCAGGATGTTCCCGACCGCCCGCAGCGAGACGACGATCGTGAGCGAGATCAGCACGAGCAGCAAGAGATCCAGCCAGAACACGGGCAGCCCCATTGCCTGCGCGGCGATCCGATCAAACGACACGAGCAGCAACTCCTTGTAGAAGACGACGATGGTCACCAGCACGATCGCGCCGACGATCGCCGAGAGCACGATGTCCTCATCACTCACGCCCAGCACGTTGCCGAAGAGGAACGCTGTCAGATCGCGCGTGAAGTTCGTGGACGTGCTGATCAGCAGGATCCCCAGCGCGAACATCCCCGCGAACAGCACGCCGATCGCGGAGTCTTCCTTGACGCGCGCGTTGGTCGCGATCACGGCGATCAGGACGGACGTGAGGACGCCGAACGCGATCGCTCCCACGAAGATGCTTTGCCCCACGAGGAATGCGATGACGATGCCCGGGAAGATCGCGTGCGACAGCGCATCGCCGATGAAGGACAGTCCCCGGAGCACGACGTACGATCCGATCGCGCCTGTCACGAGCCCGGTCAGGATCACCTCGATGAGCGCGCGCTGCATGAACTCGTACTGCAACGGATCGCTGAACCACTCGATGAAGCCCATCAATCGTGCTCGTGGCCAAGGTTCTCATGGACGTGCGTATGGTGGGCGTGCTCGCCGCGCTGGTGATGCGTGTGCGCCTGCTCGCCCTCGCTCCGTCCCAGCATGATCACCGGCCCGCCGTACGTCTCCGCGAGCGTCTCGGGCGTGTAGGTGTCCGCGACCGGACCATACGACACCATGCGCTCGTTCACGCAGCACAGGCAGTCGCACGCGCAGGACGCACTCACCAGGTCGTGCGTGGCGAGCAGCACGATCCGCCCGGCCCGCCGCTGCTCCTCGATGACGTCCAGGATCACCTCCTGCGTGGCGGCGTCGATGCCGTTCATGGGCTCATCGAGCAGCAACACGTCCGCTTCCTGCGCGAGCGCCCGGGCGATGAAGACGCGCTGCTGCTGCCCACCAGAGAGCTCGCCGATCTGGCGTGTCCGAGCCTCGGCCATCGCCACGCGATCGAGCATGGCGAGAGCGACCTCACGGTCGGCTCGGCCGGGCCTGCGCACCCAGCCGGCCCGTGGGTAGCGGCCCATCAGCACCACGTCGAGCGCTGTGACGGGAAAGTCCCACTCCACGGCCTCGCGCTGCGGCACGTAGGCGATGTGGCGCCGCATTGCCGTCGTCGGCCTGCCGAACAGCGTGGCGGAACCGCTGACTATGGGTACGATGCCGAGGATCGCCTTCAAGAGCGTACTCTTGCCGCCGCCATTCGGGCCGATCACACCGATCACCTGGCCGCGCCGGATGTCGGCATGCACGCCCTTGAGCACGATGCGGTTACCGTACGCCACCGTCAGGTCGCGGAGGACCAGGCAGTCGCCGTGGCCGGCACCGCCGTTGCGAGCCGCAGGTGAGAGCGTGGCCATCGGACTATCGTAACGCGCCGTCATCGCAGCGCCCCGGCGATTTTCCGGGCGTTGGCGAGCAGCATCCCGTGCACGGTCTCGGCGCCACTCCCCGGCTCGCCAAGCGCATCACCGTACAGGTCATCGACGATCGTGATGCCTGCGTCTTCGGCGAGCGTCCGCGCGAGGTCCGAGTTCACGCTCGACTCCGCGAAGATCGCCCGCACGCCCTCGCGTTCGATAGTCTCGAGCAGCTCTGCCGTCTCACCCGCCGAAGGTTCGGCCTCTGTGGTCGCGCCCGGGATGACCGCCCCGACGATGGTCAACCCGAACGCATCCGCGAAGTAGCCGAATGCGTCGTGGTTCGTGACCATGCGGCGGTTCTCGAACGGGATCTCGTCGATGATCGACTGCACTTCATCGCGCGTGCGATCAAGCGTGTCCTTGTAGGCGGCCGCGTTGGCCCGATAGGCCTCGGCGTTGATCGGGTCGGCCTCCGCGAGCGCGGCCGCGATGTTGTCGACCATCTGTTTGGCCCGCTCGGGGTCATGCCATACGTGGGGGTCCAGTTCATCGTCGCGTGCGTCGTCGTCATGCTGGAGCGCCGGGGGCTGTAGTTCGATGCCTTCGGTCACCGTGACGACGGGCGCGTCCGATGCGCCGAGCGTGTCATCGAGCCAGTCGTCGAGCCCGACGCCATGGCGCAGGATGAGGTCCGCCGCCTCGACCGCGCGCAGGTCGCTCGCGACCGGCTCGAAGTCGTGCGCATCAGCGCCTGCCGGGACGATGCCACGGACGTCCGCATACCCATCGCCGACCTCGCGCGTGAGCGCCTCGACGGGCGCGATGGTCGTCACGACGAGCAGACGGTCACCGTTGTCCGGCGCGGCGTCTCCAGCATCGTCTCCGCAGGCGCCTGCGACGAGCGCGGCAGCTACGAGACCGAGTATCAATACCGGGAGCGACCGTGGCACCTGGATCTCCTTCATATGGCCTGTCCTCAAGAGCGAGCGTTCGCGGTGGACACAGCCTCTTCGCGGGACGCTCCGAGGAGCTGGCACGACTTGCAGCGGCCGTACACCTCGAGCCAGTGGCCGGCGATCTCATAGTCCGTCGCGCGCGCCAGGTCAGCGACCAGCGCCTGCACGTCGCACTGCGAAAAGTCCTCGACGCGGCCGCAATCACGACAGACCAGGTGATGGTGATGGCCGCGCGTGCTCACACGGTAGTGCAGCGTCCCGTCGTCCATCAGCACACGGCAGACGACGTTGAGGTCCGTCAGCAGCTTCATGGTCCGGAAGACCGTCGCGCGGCCGACGCGACGCACCCTGTGCAGCACGTCATCCACCGTGAAATGCGAGGGCTGCTCGAGCACGGCCGCGATGACGCGCCGACGGCTCTCGGTCACCCGGTGCCCCCGCAGCTCGAGCCGCTCCATGACGAGGTCAATGTCGGACATGCCTGCTCCCTGATACGATGTCTCACCATAGCTGAGACCACGTCTCAGCGCAAAGCGCGCGCGTCACCCTAGCCGGCCATTCAGATCACGCGGGCGGCGCCGAGTCTGAAGGTGAGCCCGCAGACCGGGCGCACAACCGCATAGCTCTCCGAAAAAGGCAAACCCGCAGTAATGCGGGGACGCAAAGCCACGGGTCCTCTGGTGATGGGGGTAAGAGGATAGCCGGGTTGCCGGGCCACTCTCGGAGCCTTAGCCCACTTCACGACGGGCGTGAGGTGGGCCTTTTGTTCGGCTCCGAATCCACTCGGAGGTGGATGCATGGGCCGGAACCACCAGACCCCAACATCGATCCAGGCGCGCGCACGTCACGAATCCGGCCAGGTGCTGGTCATGTTCGTGCTGCTCTTGCCCGTGCTGCTCGGCATGGTCGCCATGGCGGTAGACATCGGCAACTACGCGTCCGACCGGCGAACGCTGCAGAACGCAGCGGACGCCATCGCGATGGCGGCAGTGCAGGAACTTCCGGATACCGGTGAGGCGCTCGCGGTCGCTGACGCATGGGCCCTCAAGAACGGGATCGACCCGGACCACATGAAGGTCTCGTTCAGCGGCACCGGCGGTAGCGGCGGCAGCGTCCCGAAGGTGGTCGTCGAGATCACGCGGCCGCACGAGTTCGCCTTCGCGCGGATCGTCGGCGTCGACTCGGCGGATGTGTCGGCCCGTGCCGCGGCAACCAGGTCGTCGTATGGCGGCGGCGGCCAGATCGTTCCATGGGCCGTGCTCGACAGCATCGTCGAAGCCGCCAACAACGGCGAATTGATCACGATGAAGTACGACGCGAACAACGCCAACAACGGCAATTTCGGCGCCATCCGCATCGACGGCGACGGCTCCAAGGTGTACGAGGAGGAGATCAAGTACGGCAGTGACAGCAGCCTCTGCGCCATCTCGACGCCGGGCTGCGACCCCGCGGGATGCCCCGGCCAGTACCCGGACGGTTGCGCCGAGACCGCGCCCGAGTGCGACGGACCGAACTGCAAGCCGAAGACCGGCAACATGGTCGGCCCCACCGCCGACGGCGTGGACTATCGCATGAACAACACGACGACGGCCTGCGACACGTTCGAGGAGGCATTCAGCAAGGACGCGTCGGGCAACTACCGCATGAGCACGGAGTGCAACCCGTGGCTGGAGGGCAACGAGGACAGCCTCCGCATCATCATCATTCCGATCGTCGACTCGTTCGGCAACGGATCGTCCGATGATATGGAGGTCCAGGGCTTCGCGCTCATGTACCTCGAGGGTTATGAGAAGAACAAGTGCAAGGGCAACCAGTGTGAGGTGAAGGGACGCTTCATCAAGAACGCGGTCACGGTGCCCGGCCTCACCGGCGTCTATGACCCGTCCGCCCCACTTCAGGTGTCACGCCTCGCGGAGTAGGGGCCACCGGAGGCGCCACCAGGCGGGCGGATCGCTGATCCGCCCGCCTTCTTATGTCCGCCATCGGGGGGCGGAAGTGTCCGACATCGCCTGCGCTGTCAAGTTCGGACCGGCGAAACGGTATTGGCACGCCTCTGCAACCGGCGCTCCCCGGCCCGTTAGCCGTGCGGCACCGCACCGGGCGTACGCTGCAGTCTCAGCAAGACAGCGGAGGTACGACCGCATTGGTACGTGCGAACGAACGCATCCGTCGCGCCCTTGAGACGATCCGGACCAGCGAAGTCGAAGTGAGCTATCACTGCCGGGGTTGCAAGGGCTATTACATGGGCAGCCTGCAGACGACCGGCATCAGCGCCGCGACATGCCGTTGTGGATCCGGCGACCTGTTGCTGCTCAGCGTCGCCGCTGAGCCAGCATCACCCCTGTTGCGCGAGCCGCGGCACGACCGCCGGCATCCGCGGAGATAGGCCCATGCTGGCCGGTGTCCGCGACGCGCACAGGGGCTGGCTGCACCGGCTGAGGGACGGAGGTCGCCCCACCCTGTCGATCGTCGCGCCTCAATTTCCAGACGCCAGCATGACAAGCCCGCCGGGCGAACGTGCTCAGCCGGCACGTCGGGTTGCGGTCTGCGATGATGACCTGCGCTTCATCCGGTTCATTGAGCGCGCCTTTCTGGAGACGGGAGCGACGGTTCAGCCCGTGACCACTCTCGATCCGGAAGAGGCCGTGCGGGTCATCGCGGCGACGGCCTGCGACACGGCGCTTATCGACCTGCGGATGTACAACGACGACCTTGCCGGCCTGACGATCGCGAGCATGCTGCGCGCCGACCCGACAACTCACGACATCCGCATGCGCATCGCCACGTGCGCCCCGCGCGACCTCCGCCGCTACGACGACACGCTGCGCGCGCTCCGCTGCGAGGTGCTGCCCAAGCCGTTCAGCATCGACGATCTGTTCGCGTCACTGGGCATGGCGCAGTCGCAAGCGGCCTGATCGGGAGAGCGCGTCGCCTCGCAGTGACACCGTTAAGCCAGCGCATGTCACACGCGCGTTATGCCGCTGTAATTGCATCCGCGCGATAGTGACCAACGTCAACCAGCGCGCATAACGTGAAGGAGCACAGTGTCATGCCTGACGCATTGCAGATGCTGAAGGAGGATCACCGGCGGGTCCAGGAGATCTTCAAGCGCTTCGAGCAGACGGACGATCTGCAGGAGAAGAAGCAGCTCGTGGACCAGGCCCTGATGGAGCTCGACATCCACACCACCATCGAGGAGGAGATTTTCTACCCGGCGGTGCGCGAGGAAGCGGGACCCGAAGGCGAGATCATGGAAGAGGCAGAGGAAGAGCACCACGTCGCAGAGATGATCATGGGCGAGCTGCGCGGCATGCAGCCGCGTTCGGCCAACTTCTCCGCGAAGTTCATGGTCCTCGCCGAGAACGTCAAGCACCACATCCAGGAAGAAGAGTCGCAAATGCTGCCGAAGGCGGCCGAGCTTGGCTCGGAGCGCCTGCAGGAACTCGGCATGGAGATGGAAGAGCGCAAGATGCAGCTCATGGAGAGCGGCAGTCGCCGGCGGGCGCGCGGCGGCAGTGGCTCGCGGGGCCGCACGAGCCGTGCAGGGAGCCGCGGGGGCGCGCGCGGCGGCACCCGTACGGGCTCTCGGAATGGCGGGTCGCGAAGCCGCACCACGCGCGGAGCCGCGCGGGGCAGCTCGAACTCGCGGTCGCGCAGCCGGGCATCCTCGCGGTCCAGCAGCGGCGGCACGACGCGCGCGCGGTCCGGCAGCAGCGCTCGCGGGGGAAGCACCAGCACGCGCGGCTCCGGCGCCTCGACGCGGTCGCGGACCAGTCGCACGGCACGCGGCGGCGCGCGCTCCAGCGGCGCGGGCGCGCGCGGCACGAGGCGCAGCACCCGCAGCCGTGGCTAGCCAGATGCCACGGCGGGGTCAGGGCGACGACGGACGGCAGACGGGCAGCGATGACGTCACGCCCGTCACCAGCCGCGACCGGACGTTCGGGCGGACGGGGCCACGCGCCCCGTCCCGCCGTGCCCGGCGCGCGACACCGCCGCGCACGCCACGTGGCAGAGACGCCGCCGGCCCGCCGCAGCTCGACGGGGAGAACAATGCCTCGAGCGCCAGCACCGCGCGCCTCCGCGACGCTTGACGCATGTCACACCGGGCCGGACACCCGCGACGTCATTTCCGCGACGAACTGAATCCGCGCGTACGCGACGCCATGCACGTCGCTCAACGCGTGGGTTGGCTCGTGATCGCCGCTGTGCTGTTCGCCGCGATTGCGGGCATCTTCGGCGGTGGACCGATCTCTCGCGCGGACACCTCGGTTGAGTCCGACGGCGCACGCATCGAGCTTGAATACCCTCGCTTCGGGCGCAGCCGGAGTCCCCAGGAGCTCCGCCTGCGCATCGACGCCCCCAACGCGACCGGCGACACGCTCACGGTCGCGTTCTCGCAGTCGTTCGCGTCATCCACAAACATCACGGGCACGTCGCCCCCCGACGGCAACGGCGAGCTCACGCCTGAGTCATCGTTGACCTGGCCGGTCAGCGACTGGAGCCGCCCGGTCGAGATCTCGATCAACTTCGAGCCGCGCGTCAACTGGCGGAGCGAAGGGTCGCTCACCGTCACGATCGGGGGCCTCCCCGCGCAGCAGATCGCGTTCACACAGTTCTACTTCCCGTGAGGTGTCCATGGAACTCGTAGTACGCGGGGCGATCATGTACGCGGTCCTCTTCACCCTCATGCGGGTGTCCGGGAACCGCCAGTTTTCGGAGCTGACGGCGTTCGATGCGGTGCTCATCATCATCATCTCGGAAGCCACGCAGCAAGCGATGGTGGGCGACCAGGACTACTCGGTGATGGCGGCGATCATCCTCGTGTGCACGCTCATCGGCATCGACATCGGGCTATCACTCCTCAAGCGATCTTCGCGCAAGGTCGATACGCTGCTGGAGGGCGTACCGGTGCTGCTACTCGACGACGGCAAAGCGCTGGAGCCCATCATGAAGCGCGAGCGCGTCGACATCGACGATATTCTCGCGTCCGCCCGTGAGAAGCACGGCATTGAAGGCTTGGACGGGATCCGCTACGCCATTCTCGAACGCGACGGGCAGATTTCGATCATCCCGCGCGTCGGCTGATTTGCGATGGATTCGGCACCGCCGGGCACACGTGTGCCATCGATGCGTCCCGGCCGCCCACGTTACCTTTCGGTCCATGAGATCGCGCGAGCCGATGATAGAGTGCCTGGACTGCGGCGCCCTCAAGCCGGCCAGCGGCGCGCCCTCGCCTTCGCGGTGCCACGGTTGCCTGCAGCGCTATGAGGTGCAGTTGTTCCTGCTCCGGAAGTTCCTGAGCCGCAGCGCCAACTCCTGAGCCATGCGCCGAACGCTGCGAGCCGGTTGCTCAGGGTGGCACTACCGGCACTGGCGCGGTGCCTTCTACCCGCAGGACGCGCGCCCGGCGCAGTGGTTCGCGCACTACGCCGCCACGTTCGATACGGTCGAGCTCAACAACAGCTTCTATCGCCTGCCTTCAGAGCAGGCGATCAGGTCGTGGTCACAGGAGGCGCCGCCGGCATTCTGTTTCGCGCTCAAAGCCAGCCGCCTGATCACGCACTTCCGGCGGCTCGAGGGCGTGGCCACCGCGCTTGGCGTGTTCTTTGAACGGGTGCGGTTGCTGGGGGAGGCCCTCGGCCCCATTCTCTACCAACTCCCTCCCGACTTTGAGCGCAACGACAGGCGGCTTGACGACTTTCTGTCGCTGCTGCCGCCCGATCTCACGCACGTGTTTGAGTTCCGGCATCAGAGCTGGTGGCACAGCCGGGTCTACGAACGGCTCGAGGCGGCCGGCGCGGTGTTTTGCATGTACGACCGCGGCGCTTCCTCGACGCCGGCGGTGGCGACTGCCCCGGACGTGTACCTGCGCATGCACGGACCCGCCGGTGATTACGCCGGAACCTATAGCGACGACGCGCTACGGCGTTGGGTGCACCGCCTGAGCGAGCTTCGGTGGCAGCGGGCATGGGTGTACTTCAACAACGACGGCGGCGCCGCCGCACCGCGCGACGCCGTCCGCCTTCGCGAGCTATGGGAAACCGGCACTACGCCTCGAGATCCTCAATGAGATTCTCGACGTCCTCGGTGTCAAACGTGTCGTCCGGCATCTCGGGCGCGCGGTCGAGCGCTGTGCGCGCCTCCCGGGTGAGCATGCTCTCCGGATCCGCCGAACGCCTGCGGGCCAGCTCCGCGGCGAGCGTCTCCGGATCGCGATTGATGGACTCGCGCAGCATCTCACGGAGCTGGGTCTCCTGCTGCCCGGTCGCGTTCCGCGAGGGATAAGCGTCCTCCGGATCGTCCGAATTGTCCTCGCTGAAGAGGTTGGCATCGACGGCCTCGTCGATGATGTCGCGCGGGGACTCGCCGCCGGCCGGCGGTGCCGGGATCCGGTCGGCCTCGAGTGGCGCGTACTCCTTGTCCGAATCCGCGTCGTAGGGATCGGCTGCCTCCGGTTGTGCGGATTGAGGTTCTTTGCTCACGCGGCACCTCCTGCCTTGCAGCATAGGCCCATGGAAGGAGCCGCGGACGTTTCCTCACGACGCTCGACGGGCATCGCCACGTGATTGCGATGAGTCGTGCACGCATGTCGCCGTCTTCGTGATGCGGACAAGAGCGGCGGCGCGAGACCCTCAGTGGACGAACACCGTCGCGCCAATCATGGAGGTCACCGTGCGCATCGGCTATGCACTCTCTAGCGAAGAAGTCGGCCCACGCGAGCTCGTCCGCAACGCGCGCCGCGCCGAGGAGGCCGGATTCGAATTCGCGTCCATCTCCGATCACTTCCACCCCTGGATCGACAACCAGGGCCAGAGTTCCTTCGTCTGGTCCGCGCTCGGCGGGATCGCCCATGCCACGGAGCGGCTCATGGTGGGCACCGGCGTCACTTGCCCGATGATCCGGACGCATCCAGCGATCATCGCTCAGGCAGCAGCCACGACGGCGGACATGATGCCAGGTCGCTTCTATCTGGGCGTCGGCACAGGGGAAGCGCTCAACGAGCACATCTTCGCGGACCGCTGGCCAAGCGCGGACGAGCGACGGGACATGCTGGAAGAAGCGATCGAGGTCATTCGCAAGCTGTGGACGGGCGGCCTCACGTCCTTCTACGGCTCGTACTACACGGTCACGGATGCGCGCATCTACACCCTGCCCGATCAGCTGCCACCGATCTACGTAGCGGCGTCTGGTTCGAAGTCCGCCCAGCTCGCCGGCCGCGTTGGGGACGGACTCATCACCACGGCGCCCAGGAAGGAGTTGGTCGACGAGTTCCGCCGCGCAGGCGGCGACGGAAAGCCCGTGATCGGACAGGTGACGGTCTGCTGGCACGCCGACGAAGCGGAAGCGCGCAGGCGAGCGCTTCACTACTGGCCAACGGCGGTCGCGCCTGGTGAGCTCACCCAGGAGTTGCCGCTGCCGCGACACTTTGAGCAACTGGCCCAGACTGCGACCGAGGAGGAGATCGCGAAGCAGATCATTTGCGGGCCCGACGTGCAGCGCCACATCGACGCGATCATGGAATTCGTGAACGCCGGCTTCGATCACGTCTATGTGCATCAGGTGGGACCGGAGCAGGACGAGTTCTTCGCGGCCTACGCTCACGAGATCTTGCCGGAGCTTCGCCGCGTCGCCCGCGCTGCGTAGGGAGATATCGACAGCGAGGTGCACAGCGGAGGATCGCGCCGCGATCCTCCGCTGTGCTGAACTAACGGGAGGTTGGAGTGCCTAACGCCGGCGCCCGCGGCCTTCGAGTGTGGTCGCTTCGCGCGGCCGCGACTCTTCATCGAGGCGGTTCAGGCTCAGCCTTCCGAACGAGATGCCGCCAAGCGTGAGGCCGCCGATCGCTCCCACCATCAGTCCCGTCCACCAGTTCACTCCGGGGATCAGCGCGAACAGCAGCCCGAGCGCTCCGCCCACCAGTCCGCCGAGGACGATGCCAGCGATCGAAACGCCACTCACCAGGCGCGCTTCGTGCTCGTCCGTCGGCTCGACATCGACGCGATCGACCCCGGCGGGGATCTTGATGCGCCGCCGTTCGAGCTCCTCTTCAGCCTTTTGGCGTGCAGGGTTCGTCGACGTATCACGTGCCATGGCGTCATGGTGGTGGAAGCCGCATCACAGACGCGCAACAGTCAGCGCATTCGCCGCCGCAGCGGTCGATCAGCTCGACGCAGCATCCTGCTCCAGCCGCGTTTCCGCCTCCTCAACGCCTCGCTTCAGATCATCGACGCGGACGGTCCGCAGCATCTCATCGATCTCCGGATCGTGGCCGTTCGAGCCGCCCAGGTGGCCGTGGATGTCGGCGACGAGCTTGAGGATCTTTGTCAGTTCACGTTCGGCGATGAGGTTGACCTGCAGGTCGACGATGGCACGGTTGTCCGCCCGCTGTGCCTGGCGGTTCTGGCTGATGAGCACGAACGTGGCGAGAAAGATAGCCTCGAGCGAGACCACGAGCGTCAGAAACGTGAACGGAAACGGATCGAACACCCGCATGCCGAGCGCCCCGCTGTTCCATGCGATCCACGCGGCGAACCACACCGCGTGCAGCCAGACGAAGCGCAGGCTTCCGGAGAAATCGGTGATCGCTTCCCCGAGCCGTTCCGAGAAGGTTTGAGGCTGCCGCTCCCGACGCTCCATCTCGACGACGGTCTCGGTCGTGCGCTGCACGTGCGATGGCGGCGCGCCGCGCTCCCTGCGGTGAACGCGTGGCCAGCGTGCGTTGAGTTTCATGCCATCTGACATAGCACGCAGATCATCACAAACGGGCGTACACCTCCGGCTGAACGTGCGATTGTTAGGGATTCGAAACGAGCGGGTCGGAGTCAATTACAACACGGGTACATGACACGCAAAGTTAACGCCTGCCCGAAAGCGTACGCACGAACGATCAGCGAGCACCCCTAGGCTGAGTTGGACAGCAACCGATGAAGGACGGGCGGCGACGGTCGCCACGAACAGGGGCAAGGAGGATCCCGCATGCACCAACTCAGACGAATCACACCACTGGTTGCACTCGGGCTCGCGCTTGCGCTCGGCGCGGCGGCATCGCTCGCGGGCGCTGCCGCAAGCGGGGGTGCGGGCGGCAACGAGCAGCACGGCAGAGGCAGCGGTCACGGCGAAGGCCACACGCCGGTCACGCTTTGTCACTGGGTGCCAGCGCACGGCGGCAGCTACATCGTGATCACCGTCGATGACGACGGCGCCGACGGCAACGCCAACCTGCAGGCCCACATGGGGCACGAGCACGACATCATCCCGGCGCCTGCGGGCGGCTGCCCCGCGGCGTTGACGGCCACGCCAACACCGACCGGCACGAGGCCGGCCGGCGGGACCTTGACACCGACCCGAACGCCCACGCTCACCAGTACGCCGCCGGCGGCGACGACGACGGCAACGCCGACGTTCACTGGGACGCCTCCGCAGGGAGTGACGAACACCCCGACCTCCACGCGAACGCCCACGGCGACCAACACGGTGCCGGCAGGCGTGACGGCGACCGCTACCCTGACAGCGTCGCCGACCGTGACCGTCACGAACGCCACCCTGACACCGACCTCGACCAACACCGTCCAGGCGGGTGTGACGAATACGGCTACCGCGACGGCCACGGCAACACTGCAGCCGGGCGGCAACACGGCGACTCCGACGGCCACGAGTTCGCCCTTCGGGACGGTGACCGTGGTGGGGGGCGGCGGCGCGCCGAACCTCAATACGCCTACCCCGGGCGCGGGCAACGACGATGACGACGGCACGTCCACTCCGGTGAGCGGCAACACGGCCACGCCGCAGCAGGGTGGCGCGGTCGCGGGCGTCATGCGTGCGCCGACCGGGCGCGTGGGCGGCGTGCAGACTGGCCCGGGCGCGCTGCCCAGCGCCGGTAGAGGCGACGATGCGGCGGCGGGCGCGCGCCTGGCACTCCTGCTCACATCGCTCCTGCTGGCGGGTGGCGCAGTCGCCGTCGCGGGCGCAGCAGGCCTGCGCGGGCGTTAGCCGCTCCTAGATTCGGCAGATCAATGGGGGCCCATCGAACGATGGGCCCCCATTCGTTACGCGTAACGCCCACGTACACGTCACGCGGCGAGGCGCCCTGCCGACTCGAGTGTCGCGACGAGTTCCGCGCACCGCAGCACGCGTGCCCGCTCGGGTCCCGTGCCGAAGGCGGTTTGTGTGTCTCGCGCCCGAGGCGCCGCCGTTGCCGTCAAACTCGCTGGAGAGCGGCGACTCACGACTGCGCGGGCGACGGCCGGTCTGAACGGCGGTTCGGATCCTGGCGGTACGTCTCGTCGTGCCGGCGGCCGACGACGGCGTTCAGCTCTCCGCCCAGAAGCATGAGGAAGTTCGACCAGTACAACCAGATCAGCAAGATGATCACGGCGCCGATGGAGCCGTAGGTGCGGTTGTACGACGCGAAGTTGCTCACGTAGAAGGTGAAGGCGAGTGACGCGGCAATCCACCCAGCAACGAAGAGCACGGCCCCGGGCGTGATCCACGTGAGCTGGTTCGCGGAGTTCGGCGCGAGCCAGTAGAGCATGGCCACGCCGAACATCAGCATGGTCAGCGCCAGCACGGGCGTCACCGCGTTCCAGAGCATGGCGAGCTCATGGCTCCACCCGAGCGGGCGGCCAATGCCGCCGGCGACAAGCCCGCCAGTGGAAAGCAAGAGCGCCGCGAGCAGCAGCGCGCCGCTGAACAAGACCGTCAGCGCGAGGGACAGAAGCTTCCGGCGGACGAATCCGCGATCCTCCTTGACGTCGTACGCGCGGTTCAGCGCCTTCATCGCCGAACCGATGGCGGACGACGCGGCCCACAGCGAACCCGCGAGACCGGTGAGCATCGCCCATCCGCCGCGGGAGTTCACGACTTCGTCTGTGAACGACTCGATCAACGACACTGCGTCATCGGGCATGACGTTGTCGGCCCGATCGACGATGCGCTGCGTCAGGTCTCCCACCCCGAACATGTTGTCGATGATCGCGGTGAGACCGGTCAGGAACAGCAGGAACGGGAAGACCGCCAGAATGGAGTGATATGCCATCTCGGCGGCCAGACCGGGCACATCGTCATCACCAACCTCCCGGATGGTCTCATTGACGATCGGCCCAACCTCAACAGAGCCAACCCGGAACGCTTCGAGCCGATGCGCGATCCCTAACGCCATGTGGTTTGCCTCCTGCCCGGCAATTGTAGGCGTGCCCCCGTTTCATCCGCGTATCGTGGCGGCGGTCGCGTGTTGCCTTCGAGAATGCGTGCGCCGGTTGTCACGAAGGTGCAACGAAGCGGCGCGGGTGAGACTCACGGAGGAAGCGCCGCTCTGAGACGATGGAGCCGGTACGTGAAGGAGGCGCAGTCATGGATACCGTCGCGCTCGTCGTGCTTATCGTCTGCCTGACGATCATCGTCGTCGTCCTGGCTGCGGCCCTCTGGTGGCAGGGACGGCGCAGCAAGGAGCTGCAAGAGCGCTTCGGCCCGGAATACGAACGCGAGCTTCGCCGCAGCGGCAGCCGTAACAAGGCCGAACGCGAACTCGACGCTCGACGGCAGCGGGTCGAACAGCTGAATATCAGGCCGTTGCGCCCTGAGCAGGCCGACCGCTACCGCGAGGCCTGGTTCGGCACACAGGCGCGCTTCGTCGACGACCCGCGCGAGGCGCTGGAAGACGGCGAGCGCATCATCGAGGATGTCATGCGCGCCCGCGGCTACCCAGGCGGAGACTTCGAGCACCGCGTCGCGGACATCTCGGTCGACCATCCGGAAGTAGCCGGTCGCTACCGCAAGGCGCACGGGATCGCTCGGGCCCCGCGCGCCGGGGTCGAGCCAGACACCGAGCAACTCCGCCAGGCCCTGCTTGACTATCGCCGGCTCTTTATGGAGCTGCTCGAAGACACGCCTCAACGTCGCGCATCGTAGCGCGGGTGATGTCGCCAACCGCCACGTACTTGTTACGGCATGGCATCGACACGCAGTCCGCGCTTGTGGTCGATCGACCTAGGCTTTGTAGAGAAACGACGCTTGAAAGGAGCACACGCATGCCAACCGTCGAGAAATCCATCGAGGTGAATGTGCCGCTGCGCACCACCTACAACCAGTGGACACAGTTCGAGGAGTTCCCGCGCTTCATGGAAGGCGTGAAGGAAGTTCAACAACTCGACGAGAAGCGGCTCCACTGGGTTGCCGAGATCGCCGGCAAGCGGCAGGAGTGGGAAGCCGAGATCACCGAACAGCGGCCCGATGAGCGAATCGCCTGGACGAGCCGAGGAGGCGATTACAACGCCGGCGTGGTGACGTTCCATCGCCTGTCGGACGATCGAACACGGGTGATGCTACAGTTCGAGTACCAGCCCGAGGGCTTTGTGGAGAGCGCCGGGAGCGCCCTGGGCGTGCCGGACCGCCGCATTGAAGGCGACCTCAAGCGCTTCAAGGAGTTCATCGAGTCGCGCGGCACGGAGACGGGCGCATGGCGCGGCGAGATCGACCGCGACGAGGGAGAGCGCCGGCGGAGCGCCTGAGCGAGTGCGTCCTGACGTTCAAAGCGGCGGGTGGCGCACGCGCCACCCCGCCGCTTCTTCGTAGGCGTGAGCCGCGCGCAGCACCGTCGACTCGTCGAACGGCTTGCCGATGATTTGCAGCCCGACTGGCAGTCCATCGACGAATCCGGACGGCACCGAGATCCCTGGCAGCCCGGCGATGTTGACGGGCAGCGTGAACACGTCATTCAGGTACATGGCGTAGGGATCGTTGGTCTTCTCACCGATGCGAAAGGCGGGGGTCGGCGTGACGGGGGCGCAGAGGACGTCGTGTGAGGCGAACGCCGCCTCGAACTCCTGCCGGATCACCGTGCGCACCTTCTGCGCCTTGAGGTAGTAGGCGTCGTAGTACCCCGCGGAGAGCGCGTAGGTGCCGAGCATGATCCTGCGCTTCACCTCCGCGCCGAAGCCGCGCTCGCGCGTCTGTTCCATGTTCTCCCACATCGATGCGCCCTCGCGGTACGAGTAGCCGTACTTGACGCCGTCGTACCGCGCGAGGTTGGCGGAGGCTTCGCTTGGCGCAATGAGGTAATAGACCGCGAGGGCGGCTTCGGTGCTCGGCAGGCTGACCTCAAAGTCGATCTGCGCGCCCTGCGCTGCCAGTACCCCGAGCGCCTCCTCGAAGGCCTTGCGGACTCCGGCATCGAGCGAATCGGGCAAATACTCGCGCGGCACGCCGATCCGCAGCCCGGCGGCATCGCCATCAAGCGCCGCGCCAAACGACGTGCCTTCCTGCGGCGCCGACGTTGAATCGAGCGGGTCGTGACCGCAGATCGCGTCCAGCACGGCTGCCGCGTCGCGGACATCTCGCGCGAACGGTCCGATCTGGTCGAGGGACGACGCGAAGGCCACCAGCCCGTAGCGGCTGACGCGCCCGTAGGTTGGCTTCATGCCGACGACGCCGCAGAGCGCCGCGGGCTGCCGAATGCTTCCGCCGGTGTCCGAGCCGAGCGCGTAGATCGCCTCGCCGGCCGCCACCGCAGCTGCGGAGCCACCGGACGACCCGCCCGGCACGCGTGTCTGGTCCCAGGGGTTTCGGGTCGGGAAGAAGGCGGAGTTCTCCGTTGACGATCCCATGGCGAACTCGTCCATGTTCGTCTTGCCGAGCAGCACGGCTCCTGCGGCCGCCAGCGCCTTCACAGCGGTGGCGTCATAGGGCGGAACGAATCCCTCGAGCATCCTGGAGCCGCAGGTTGTCGCGATTCCCGCCGTCGAAAGGACGTCCTTGAGGGCCATCGGCACTCCGAGGAGCGGCCCGCGCTCGCCCCGCGCCAGGCGCGCATCCGCGGCCTCGGCGTCGGCAAGCGCGCGATCTGCCGTGACGGTGATGAACGCGCGAACCTGCGGGTCCACGGCCTCGATGCGCCGGAGGTGCGCCTCGGTCAGTTCCCGCGAGGAGACCTCGCGGCGGGCGAGCAGATCTGCTGCGGCATGGGCCGTCAGCCAGTGGAGGTCAGGCGTCATTCCAGCACCGCGCGGACCCGCAGGTAGCCGTCCTCGGTCTGCGGCGCCAGCGCCAGCACGGCCGCCTGAGGGAGGGATGGCCCCGGCACGTCGTCGGCCATGACGTTGCGCAGCGGCAGCGTGTGCGCTGTCGGCTCGACACCTTCGGTGTCGACGGCGGTCAGCGTGCCGAAGTGGTCAATGATGTTCGATAGTTGGCTGGCGTACGCTTCGACCTCGGCTTCCGTGAGGCCGATCCTCGCCAGCCGCGCGATGTGCAGGACTTCTTCGCGTGTCAGTGGCATGGCCGAAGGATACGAAGCGAATGTGACAGCCGGAAGCGGGACGCGCACGCGTGTTGCGCATGGTCTGATCGCACCACGAGGCGGCGGCACGGTTTTGTTACCCTGAACCGCGGCGGGATACTGGAAGGAACCATGGTCAGCACGCCCGACCGGGCCAATGTCGCCCTCGGGAACCCAAGTTTCGTCTGGCGGTTTGGGCAGGACCGCCGTCTCAATCTGATTCGGCAGCACGCCCCGCTCGAGCACGCGCGCATCCTCGATATCGGCTGCGGGCTGGGCGTCTACGTCCGCAAGTTTCGCGAGTTCAGCGACCGTGTCGTCGGCATCGACATCGACCCCAAACGCCTCCGCGAGGGGGCGAAAGAGACGCCGGGGCTGATGCTGGCCGTCGGCGAGCACTTGCCCTTCAAGGACGGCACGTTCGATCTGATCGTGCTCAACGAGGTCATCGAACACGTGCGGGACGACCGGCGCACCATGCGTGAGGCGCTGCGCGCGCTCGCTCCCAACGGCCGCATGGCCATCTACGCGCCGAACCGCCTGTACCCGTTCGAGACGCACGGCATCTACCTGGGCAAGCGCTACGTCTTCGGCAACATCCCCTTTGTCAACTGGCTGCCGACGCCCCTGCGCAACCGCCTGGTGCCGCACGCGCGCGCCTATACGCGCCGCCAGATCCAGCGCACCTACGAGGGGCTGGGAGCCCGGACGCTCGAGCAGACGTATGTCTTTCCGGGGTTCGACCAGATCATGGCGCGACGCCGCTGGCTTGGGAAGCTGCTGCGCGCGGTCATGTACCCGATCGAACGCACGCCGCTGCGCATGTTCGGGCTGTCGCACTTCATCGTGCTGCAGAAGCCGGCCGGGTCGGGGGGGTAGGAGGAGACGGTGGCGAAGGGATACGCGCGCCGGCGGGCCATGCGGGAGCGCCTGCGCAACGGGAACAACGGCCACGGGGGCATGCCGCGCTGGCTCCAGCTCTGTCTTGCGCTCATGGGCATCGGCATCGTGCTGGTCGCGGGCGCCGGCATCGCCGGGCTCGGTGTCTACCAGTCGTACGCCCAGGACTGCCGGGATGTCGATGAAGTGATCGCCGAGCAGCCGTCGGGGGGCGCGCAGATCTACGACCGCAACGGGAAGCTCCTCTACGAGTACGTCGATGACAAGTCGGGACTCCGTTCGCCCGTCAAGCTCGAGGATGTGTCGCCGTGGCTGATCGCCGCCACCATCTCGACCGAGGACGCAAGCTACTGGGACAACCCGGGTGTGAACTTCCGCGGCCTCGCGCGCGCCGGACTCGAGTACTTCGGCCTGCGTGAAGCCGACGCCGCCGAGAGCACGGGTGGCAGCTCGATCACGCAGCAGCTCGCCAAGAACATCTACATCGACCAGGACGAGCGCTACGAGCGCTCCGTCTCTCGCAAGATGAAGGAGACGGCCTGCGCACTCGAGATGACGCGCCGCTACAGCAAGGACGAAATCCTGGAGTACTACCTGAACCAGATCTCGTACGGCGGCCTCTACAACGGCGTCGAGGCGGCATCGCAGGGGTACTTCGGCAAGCCCGCGAAGGAACTGAACCTCGCCGAGGCCGCGCTGCTCGCCGGTATCCCCGCCAGCCCGTCGCGCTATGACCCGATCAACAATCCCGAGGCCGCGATCGAGCGCCGCAATGCTGTGCTGCGCCTGATGCAGACGCGCGACAAGCAGGCCGCCGAGATCGACGGCGCCGAGCGCCAGGTCGTGCGCCTGCAGGTGAACGACGACGGCACGACCGTCGACATCACCGACGAGATGTTCTACCTGTCGACGCTTGCGCCGGTGGACATCAAGCCGCAGCGCTTCCCGGTCGAGGCACCGCACTGGGTGTTCAGCTACATCGAACCCGAGCTCGAGCGCCGCTTCGGCGCCGAGGCGCTCTACCGCGGCGGCCTGCGCGTGATCACGACGCTGGATCTCGATCTGCAGCAGAAGGCCGAGGTCGCCCTGGAACGCTGGATCAGCGAGTTCGAGGCGTCATCAGGGGGGCACAACGGCGCGCTCGTCGCGATGGACCCCCGCACATCCGAGATCCTGGTCATGGTCGGCTCGCGTGACTACTTCCGCGACGACATCCAGGGGCGCGTCAACAACGCGCTTGCCGAGAACTCCCCCGGATCGACGCTCAAGCCGTTCGCCTACGCCGCCGCGTTCGAAGAGCTGGACTGGGGCACCGAGACACCCATCCTGGACACGCCCGTGAGCTTCCCGGACGGCGACAAGACGTTCACGCCGCGGAACCCCAGCGGGAACTTCCAGGGCGTGATCAGCCTGCGCAACGCGCTCGGCAACTCCCTCAACGTCCCGGCGGTGAAGGTCGCCGCCTACGTCGGTGTGCCGGAAGTGGCCGCCACCTACAAGAAGTTCGGCATGACGACGCTCGATGGCGACGTGCTCGGGCCTTCGCTTGTCGTCGGTGGCGCGTACGTCAACCTGCTCGACATCGCGTACGGGTACTCGGTCTTCGCGAACAACGGCATGATGCGCGGGGTCCCGACCACGCTCGAACTCGGCCCGGGCAACCGCGAGTTGGACCCCGTTTCGATCCTGCAAATCACGCGCGCCAACGGCGAGCTGCTCTACCCCGACAACGACGAGGGCCGCGTCAAGGTGCAGGAGCGCGAGGTCATCGATCCGCGGCACGCCTGGATGATCAACGCCATCCTGTCTGACCCGAACGCCCATTGCATCACCTACGGCTGCGGCACGCTCAGCATCGGGCGGCCCTGGGGCGTGAAGACGGGTACGAGCGAGCCCTTCGAGAACAGCCGCGCCATCGGCGAAACGTGGACGTTCGGCTACACACCGGAGCTGGTCGCCGGCGTGTGGGCCGGCAACGCCGACAACACGCCCATGTTCAACATCACGTCGACGTCCATCTCTTACCGCGCGCTCCGCGACTTCATGATCGAGGCGCTCGCTGACGTGCCCCGCAGCGAGTTCGCGCGCCCGCCCGGCCTCAAGGAAGTCGAGGTCTGCGTGCCATCCGGCTTGCTCGCGACGGAGGACTGCGGCCGCAAGGTGAAGCAATTGCTCCCCGATAATCCGCAGCGCAAGAAGGACGACTGGTGGAAGCGCGTCAAGGTCGACATCCGCAACGGCCAGCTCGCCTCGGAGCTGACGCCGCCGCAGTTCATCCAGGAGCGCATGACGTTTACGATCCCGGAGTCTGTGCAGGGGTTCGCGCGCGCCCAGGCCGAGGAGTGGCGCCGCTACATCGGCGCCGGCAGCGCCCCCACGCAGGTCAGCACAGGCGAGACGCCCGTCCGCATCGACTCGCCGCGCACGGGCCAGTACTACCAGAACGGCGACGTGCTGAACGTCACGGGTCAGGCAGACTCGGAGGGGTTCGTCGCGTACCGCCTGGAGTTTGGCGCGGGCAACCCGCCGGTCGCGTGGACGCTGCTGCTGCGCTCGGAAGAGCGCCAGCCAGGCGGCGGGCTCGGGCTCTGGAAGATCGAAGACCTGCCCGACGGCCAGTACACGCTGCGTCTCGTTCTGGAAGATGCGGAGCGCGGAGAACTGAGCACGTTCGTCGTGATCAACATCGGTGAGAACATCCGGCGCGGGCCGACGCCCCAGCCGAGCCCCACGCCGATCCTCGACTTCGGCAATGACGGCGACTGAGTCGGACCGGCAGGCGCTCGGGCGGCGGGTTGCAATCGCCAGACGTGAAGAAGGCGCCGTGAATGGCGCCTTCTTCGTCAAAGCAGGCTACGGCATTCCGGCAGAGGACCCGTGATCCTGCTCCTCCCGGGGGGCGACTCGCGCGTCACCGACCGGCAGGTAGGGGTAGTATCGCATACGCACCACCAAGATGTGTAGTCTGTGGGGACAGAAAAATTCCGGCGTGATCGCGACGGTGCGTACCGCAAGTGACGGCAGCCCCGGGGCGGGGGCTTGAGCGACGCGCAGTGAGCCTGCGCTCCCTTCGCGTACACGCTTCGAGGCGACGCCGATCGTTGCGTATAATGGTATGCCGCGGCCAGCATCGCGGCCCCGCGCCGAGGTGGTGGAATAGGCAGACACGCCGTCTTGAGGGGGCGGTGCCCGCAAGGGCGTAGGAGTTCAAATCTCCTCCTCGGCACCAACAGGTTGATACTGCCGCGCTCCGCCCGTGCCCGCGCCGGGCGGATTGCTGCGGCCGAAATGGTCGCGGGGCGACGTAGCCAAGTGGTAAGGCAGGGGTCTGCAAAACCCCCATCACGGGTTCGAATCCCGTCGTCGCCTCCAACTTCCCCACATGACGCACCGGCGCTGAACACGCGGCGCTCTCACGAACAGACCGCCTCGCTCCCATCCGAGGCACGCGCTCGTTGTCTCAGCGTTGACGTGTCCTGATGAGCACCGGCGCCACGGCCGCGCCGTTCTCAGTGCGACGCGGCCGCACGATCGGACCGGCAGGCGTGCGGAGCCGCACGACACCGGCGGCGCTCGCTGCGCCCACGATCTGGACGCACTGCCCGGAGCCCGGACATTGGCGCTGCGGGCGCGTGTCCGCGGGCTCTGTGTCGCGGCCGCCAGTGCGGTGGAACGCGCGAGTCGCTGATGACCTCGCCGGACCGGCATCCAGGCTGCCCGCGCGGGTTGCGCCCGGCGTAAGGCGCCTGGGCGGGCGGCGCTCGCCGATGCGTCGGCGGTGAGCCACAGTCTGACCCACAAGCGACCGGATGCCACTGGCGCGGCCATCGCGCCCCCGCCGCTCGAGCGCGGCGCGTCCGGCCTCCGCCTCGACCCCGCAGCGCAGCAGGATCAACACGAGCAGGAACCATGTGAAGCGAAGCGCGCCCCCACCAACGCGCACCTCGAACGACGGGCGCAGGTCCGGCCTCCCCCTCCTGAAGAGCTGCCAACCCCGCGTCGCCCTTCAAGGATCGCTTTGAGTGAGCGCGATCGTACGGACGCCTCTACGTTCTGACAAGTAGCAAGATTGACAAGCACCACACACGAGCCGCCCTGCTCCCTCGCGCGTCCGCCTCAGCCTTCAGGACCGGCCCCGCCCCGCGCGGCATTCGCCTTGGATGGTGGGCACGTCCGCCGACCCGGATTCGGTTCTTGACGGATCACTCGGCGGCATCACCCGCACAGCAGGTGTCAACCGGACATCCGTCCGTAACGGTGTGGTGCGCGGATTCGGCGGGACAGGCATCGCGCTCGGGGACGAGGCGCGCATCTCCGACGTCGTCGTCCGTGAGAACGCCAGCGACGGCATCGTGGTGGGCAGCATGTCGCGGGTGACCGACTGCATCGCCGAGTTCAACGGGTCAACCGGGATCACCGGCGGCGCGAGTACCACCGTCAGCGGCTGTCACGCGCTGGCCAACGGGACCTACGGCATCTTCGTCACGTTCAACGGCCTCGTCGATCAGAACATCGCCGAGCAAAACAACATCGGCATCGGGGTCGTGTCCGGGTCGACGGTCAGCCGCTGCCTGCTGAACGCGAACAAGGGCGACGGGATCGTCGCCTTGAACTACAACGACGTGCGCGACAACGTCAGTCGCGCCAACGGCACAACTTCCATCGGCGCCGGCATCCATGCGACGGGTCTCGGCAATCACATCGAGGGGAACACGGTCGCCATCAACGACTACGGGATCGATGTCGATGTGGCGAACAACGTATCCGCAACACAGCCCGCGACAACACCGATAATTTCGGGCAGGTCGTGGCCGGGAACACGCTCGGGCCGCCGGTGTCAGCCGGGAACGTCGGCGTGAATGAGAATCCGCACGCCGACTACACGCCGTAGGCCGAGGCCGCGGCCCTGTCAGCCAGCCGGCGTCGCGACCAGGACGGGGATCACGCGCTGGGTCCGCTGCTGGTACTCCGCGTACGGCGGGAACGCGGCGACGGCCCGCTCCCACCAGCGGGCGCGCTCCTCGCCCTGGACCTCGCGGATGGTGAACCGGCGCGGCTCCGGGCCGTCCTGGATGAGCACATGCGGGTCGGCGCGCAGGTTCCAGTACCAGACCGGATGCTTCGGCGCGCCACCCATCGACGCCACGAGCGCGTATTCGCCGGCGTGCTCGACGCGCATCAGGGGCATCTTGCGGATCTTGCCGGACTTGTTGCCGCGCGTCGTGACGATGATCACGGGCAGGCCGGTGTCGCGCAGCGTATTGCCTTCACGCCCTCCCGTGCGCTCGTACGTCTCCACCTGCTCGCGCACCCACTGCCACGGGCTCGGCTCGTACTCACCATCGAAGCCTTCTGTCGCCATGCCCGTCATCTCCTACTCAGGGTTCATCGCGCGCTGGTAGCCGGCGATGAATGGATTGTCCAGCCATGAGCGCAGCTCCGCATCGTCGGCGCGCTCGGGGAGCGCGCGCAACATGTCGGCCACGTGGATGGGATCGTGCTGCGCCCAACCGGCCAGGAACAGATTGAGCGGGATCTGGCCCGCTTTCCGCTTGGCGTCGCCGCTGAAATGCATCACCTTCGCGATATCGTCGTCGCTCAGGCGCGCGAGCGCGGCGATCAACTCGGCACGGTTGGCGGCCGCTTCCTCGAAGACGCGGTCCAGCGGCCACGCGCGCCGCTCCGCGACCGCCGCGTCGTTGAACGCATCGACATCGAAGGCGTGGCCGTCCCGCTGCTCGATCGTCTCACCGGCCGCGGTCGCCTCGAACAGCCGCGCCATCTGCGGGTCAAGCGTGTCGAGATGCGCGATGAAGTCGCGCACGATCCAGGTCGACTGCGGCACCGGACGATCGAGTTGCTCGTCGCTCAGGGAGCGGCAGAACGCCTCGAACCGCCGCCGGTTCTCGACGATGGCTTCGATCACGCGTTGGACGGCTGCGCTGTGCGCGAGGGGAAGGCTGCCCGACATGCGGCCGATTGTAACCCTGACCGGCCCGCGGACAAAGCGGGATCTCGGCAGGCCTACACCGGAGCCACCTCGTCGCCGACGGCGATCTCGCCCGGCTGGGCGACCGTGCAGTAGACGCCGAAGTTCACGCTTCCATCAGGCACCCCACGATAGGAGGCGATCACCTTGAGCGTGTCGAGGTCGTGCTCGCCCGTATCCGGATCGCGCGTCGTGACGACGCAGCGGCCGTCCGGCCTCCGGACGTTGAGCAGGGCCGTGCCGGCGCGCACCTGACGCCCCAGCCATGCGTCTTCCTCATGGGCCGCGCCGGCGCCGGCGATTTAGATGTTCTGCCGGAAGCGCCGCCCGTCGACCCGCTCCTCGCCCGCGGCCGCCGCCAGCGCATCAAGCGATTCCAGCGAGCAGATGGACAGCGGATAGCCATCGAACGCCCGGCCGGGCGCCGGTCGCACCAGCCGCAGCGGACGCCCGGCGAACGCCGAGAGCGCGTCGTCCCATGGCCCGCGCGCCTCGACGGCGGGCACCGCCTGATCCCAGAATCCCGTAATCGGGGCCGAAGCCCCCGGCTCCGGCACGCCGGCCGCCACCGTTCCATCGGGCAGCGTCACGGTGAGATGATCGTCAACCGGCTCGTACACGGCGCGCACCAGCACAAGCGGAAAGCATTCGCGTTGGGTGACGGCGTCGCCCTGCGCATCGACGATGACGAACGCGCGGTCACCGGGGATTCCTGCCTTGTCCACGTGGGTGCGCGCGAGCGGTGTCAGCGCCAACGATTTCACGGGCGCGTAGTAGATGTGGGCGATGCGCGGCATGACCCTCCCGGGCGGCATTGTGACTGACGCGAGGCCCCCGCGCAGCCCATGGCTACCCGCATGGTTGCAGCCCGGGCGGCCGAACGGCTATGAAGGCAGCTATGCCCTGGCGTGACCGTATCGATGCACTTCCGGGCTGGGCCCCAACGGCTGCCGCCGCCGGCGCTCTCGCGTTGATCGCCGTCGCCGCGCGCGCCTGGCCGGTGTTGAGCGGCACGGCCATCGCCGACATCCTCAACTACCAGAAGGTCGGGCGCGCGATCCTGGACGGCTACTTCGCCGAAGTCTACGCCCTGCCCTACCCGTATCCTCCGCTCTGGATGTACTTCGAGGCGACCGCGCAGTGGCTGGTCGACCGCTTCGACCTGAGCTACTCCACGCTCATCAAGCTTCCCATTGTGGCGGCCGATGCGGGGCTGACGGTATTCGCGCTGCTGATCCTGCGCGCACGCGGCGTCGCGCTCTGGCGGGCGTCTCTCTGGGCCCTGGTGATCGCACTGTCTCCGGTGCTGATCATCATCACCGGCTTCCACGGCCAGTTCGACACCATCGCCATCGCGCTGTTGGTGGCCGCCGCCTACTACGGCGAGGAGGCGCCTGAGCAGCGACGGAGCCTGGCCGTCGCCGGCACGCTCCTCGGCCTGGCGATCGCCATGAAGTCGTTCCCCGCGCTCGCGCTGCCGTTCTTCCTGTGGCGCTGCTGCCGGACCTGGCGCGATGCCGCGATCTTCACGGCGCTCGCCGTGGCGCCGGTCGCACTCCTGCTCGCGCCGTACGCGCTCGCGAGTTGGAGCGCGCTCCGCGAGGGACTCTTCGGGTACGAAGGGCTCACCGACCACGGCTGGGCGAGCCTCACGCGCGGCTGGCTCTCGCGCACCACCGGCGATCCGTGGCGCGAGCTACCGGGAGCTCGCGGCGACGACATGCTCGATAGCGGGCGTGTGCTGTTCCTGCTGACGTATGCCCCGGTCGTCGTGTGGTTCGGACCTCGCCAGCGTGTGCTGGACTCGACGCTGCTGACATTCCTGCTCTTCTTCTTTCTGTATCCCGGCCTCTCATCGCAGTACCTCACGTGGGTGGTGCCGCTCGGCGTGATCGCGGCCGATCTCCTTGTCGTGCCGTACACCGCCGCCGCCACCGCAGCGTTGATCGGCTACTACATGTGGTTTTGGCCATCGATCCTGCACCGACCGGGAGGCGAATTCGAGCGTGAGTGGGCGCTGGATCTCTACTACTGGGGCGAGTGGGCCCTGTGGCTCACGCTCGGCGCCTGGATCATGTGGCGCCTGCTGCCGCGTCCGGCGTCGCAGGCCGTGCACCGACTACCTCGCACGGTGACCGTCGCGTTCGTCGCCGCGCTTCCTCTGCTCTCGGTGCTCTTCGTGATGGAGGCGCGGGACGCGTACACGTTGACGCGCGAGATCACGAGGGCATTTTGATGGCGCCGCGCATCTTCGTCGCAGCGGTGTTGAGCATGCTGGCGGGCCTCGCGGCGCTCCAGCTCGCGTCACTGTGGCCATTGATCAACGCCTCGCACGAGGCATACGAACTGGAGGCGCTCGGCGCCGTGAACCTGGGCGTCGAAGGCAAGGCCGTACGCCTCCACGGGCTCGCGATCGACCGGGAAGGCTCGGTCTGGGTCGCCGAGGTACAACCTCCCGATCCGCACATCGTGATCGTCGATCGAGACGGCGTGCGTCAGCGGTCGTTTCCGGCGGCTGCCGCGGCAGGCATCGCGATCGATGGCGACACGCTGCTGACCGTGCGGGCCGACGCGCCCATCATGCGTCGCTTCAGCGCGAATGGCGACGTCATCGAGGAACTGCAGATCAACGCGCCCGGCATCTACGTCCCCAGCGGCGTGGCCCGGACGGTCACCGGCTACGCCGTGACGGGCGCGGGGTCGGGCCGCATGTACCTGCTCGATGGAACCGGCAACCAGACGGCCGTGCTCGGCGTGGATGCCCAGGGGATGCCGCAGCTCGTCGATCCGTCCTACCCGATGCTCGATGCCAAGGGCCGCATCTACGCGTCGGATCGCAGCGGGCGCGTGCTCCGCTGGGATGGCGCAGAGGCAGACGCGACGTTCCGGACACGCGGACGCGTGGCGGCGGTGCTCTCGGGGCCGCGTGGGGCGGCCGTCGACGGCCGCGGGCGGCTCTGGGTCGCCGATCCTGATGCGCGTCGGATCTGGGTGTTCAGCGAAGACGGCGATCTCCTGGGCTCATGGATGCCCCCGGGCGTCCCCAGGCCGATGGCGCTGGCCATCAGCGACCGCCGCATCTACGTGGCGGACGCCGAGTCGCCGATCCTGCAGTGGTTCGCGCTGCCCGACTAGCAACGCTTGCCACCGAGACGCCTCCGTGTGAGAGTTCGCAGCGCAACAAGGAGGTCAACCATGGGCAAGCTTGATGGCAAGACCGTCGTCGTCACCGGCGCCAGCCGCGGCATCGGCGCGGAGATCGCCCGCGTCTTCGCCGCCGAAGGGGGACGCGTGGTCTGCGCGGCGCGCACCATGCGCGAAGGCGAGCACCCGTCGGAAGGCTCGCTCGAGACCACGGTGACAGCGATCAAGGACGCCGGCGGCGAGGCGTCGGGCGTGGCCGTGGACATCTCGAAGCCCGAGGACTGCGAGCGGCTTATTGAGACCGCGCGCAGCACGTACGGCCCGGTCGATGTCCTGGTCAACAACGCCGCGCTCACGTACTTCATGCCGGTGAAGGACTATCCGCTCAACCGCTGGATGCGCTCATGGGCGGTCAACTTTCACGCGCCGTTCATCCTCAGCCAACTCGCGCTCAAGGACATGGTCGAGCGGCGCAGCGGCGCCATCGTCAATATCTCGTCCGGCGCGGCGATCGGGCCGGGACGTGGTCCCTACAGCGATGCGGCGCGCATGGGCCGCGGGGGCACCTGCTACGGCGCCGAGAAGGCCGCGCTCGAGCGCTTCACCCAGGGCCTCGCGTCAGAGGTGTGGGAGTACGGCGTGTCGGTGACGTGCGTTTCCCCGTCGCTCGTCGTGCCGACGCCCGGAACGGTGCATCACAAGCTCGTCACGGGCATGGATGACCCGCGCGGTGAGCCGCCGCTGCTGATGGCGCGGGCGGCGCTCCTCCTCGCCACCGAACCCTGCGCCGCGATCAGCGGCCGTGTCACCTACAGCCAGGAGATCCTGAAAGAGTACGGCTGGATCGATGAGGCACGCGGCATTGGCATCACGATCAAGGGCAGCGGCTACTCGCAGATCTAGCGACGGAGGCGCCGCATCTCCATGCACCCCGAGATAGCGGAGTACGATGCATCGATCGCAGAGCGTCTTCGGCTGCTCCGCGACACCGTGCGTGGACTGGACGCGCGGGCGCTGAACGCGCGGACCACCCCGGACGAGAACAGCGCCTGGGCGCTCACCGCGCACATCATCGGAAACGCTCGCGCGTGGATCCTCGGCATCGCGTGCGGATTCGATCACGCGCGGGACCGCGCGGGCGAGTTCGCGGCGCACGGCGATGATGCGGCGGCGCTGCTCGCCGAGGTTGAGCGAGCGGCGGATGAGCTGAGCGCTGCGCTCGGCGCGCTTGACTACTCCCGGCTCGACGCGAGGATCACGCCTTCGCGCGAGCTCTGGGGGGAAGGCACCCCGCGCGAGATCTCCGTACGGAGGGCGATCATCCAGGTGATCGAGCACGCATCGCTGCACCTTGGCCATGTGCAACAGACCATCGAATACCATCGCGCGGGGCGCACCTGAGCCGCCGACGCTTCGGCCGGAGCAGATTGCGGCGCCCGAGCGACGGCGGCTATGATGACACTCCATGCGGCGGGACAGCCTGCCGATGATCAAGGCAGTACGCAAGGAGAAGCACGCCTATCGCTACTAAGGACGTCCGCATCAACGAACGGATCCGGGTCCGTGAGGTCCTCGTCATCGATGACGAGGGCACGAAGCTCGGAGTCATCCCCATCCAGCAGGCGCTCCAGCTCGCACGGGACCGCGGGCTCGATCTCGTGGAAGTGGCGCCAAACTCCAATCCGCCGGTCTGCCGCATCCTCGACTACGGCAAGTTCAAGTACGAACAGGCCAAGAAGGAACGCGAGGCGCACAAGCACCAGAAACAGAGCCAGGTGCGTGACGTGCGCTTCAAGGCGAAGATCGGGCAGCACGACCTCGACCTCAAGATCCGCACGGCGGCCAAGCTGCTCAAGGCAGGCGACAAGGTGAAGGTCTCGGTGCTCTTCCGCGGGCGCGAGATCACCCACCCGGAGATCGGCCGCGACCTCCTGCAGCGCTTCGCCGCCGCGATCACGGAGCAGGCTGCCGGCACTGTCGAGAAGCCGATCGCGATGGAAGGCCGCTTCATGACGATGATCCTGGCCCCGGCGCCGCAGAAGGCCGCGCCCAAGCCGAGAGCGCCGCGCGAGGCCACCGACCACCAGGCGCCGGCGGCCGAACCACAGGCGGAGACCGCGATGGCTGCCGCGATGCGCTCCGCGGGCGTCGGCTCCGAGCAGCCACAGGGCGCCTGAGCGCCCCGCGCACCGATACGCTACACTTCGCGATGCGGGCTCGAGCAGCCCGCATCGTTGTGCGCAGGAGTGACGCCGTCATGCCGAAGATGAAGTCCCACAAGGGCGCCGCCCGCCGGTTCAAGGTGACCGGCACGGGCAAGTTCACCAGCCGCAAGGGCAGCATCAGCCACCGCATGACGCGCAAGTCGAAGCAGGCCAAGCGCGCGGGCGACGAGATGATCGTCGTCGCGCGGCCCAACCAGCGCCGGCTCAAGAAGCTCCTGCCCTACGCCTAAACACCGAGACGGAGAACGCATATGCCACGGGTGAAGCGCGGCGTCACCGCCCGAGCACGACACAAGAAGATCATCGGCATGGCGAAGGGCCACAAGGGCCAGCGTCATCGCGTATTCCGGCGCGCGAACGAGTCCGTGCTGCATTCGCTCGACTACGCCTACGAGCACCGGCGTGAGCGCAAGGGCGACTTCCGCAAGCTGTGGATCGCGCGCATCAACGCCGCCGCCCGCAGCAACGGCACCACGTACAGCCGCATGATGGACGGCCTGCGCAAATCGGGCGTCATCATCGACCGCAAGGTGCTGGCGGACCTCGCCGTACGGCAGCCGGCCGCCTTCAAGGCACTCGCCGAAAAGGCCAGCGCCGCCCGCGCAGGCTAGACGAGCATCATCGCCTGCTGACACGCGGTCTCAATTGTCACACGTGAAACAATGTGGGCCCAGAGCCGGTTCGGCCACGCCCTTTCCCGCCTGTTGAGGCGCAGCCGGGGGTTCGCCGCCGCGCCCAAATGACCCCGCTGTCTGGCAAGATGGACGGCGCATGGACCTCAAGGCCCTGATCCGCGACGTGCCTGACTTCCCGCAACCCGGGATCCTCTTCCGCGACATCACGCCGCTGTTGCGCGATCCCGCGGCGTTCACACACGCGGTCGGCCTGATCACCGCGGCCGTCGAAGACCTGCGGCCAGACGCCGTTGCCGGGGTGGAGTCGCGCGGCTTCCTGTTCGGGACGCCGGTGGCGGCTCGGCTGGGCTTGCCGTTCGTGCCGATCCGCAAGCCCGGGAAGCTGCCGGCCGCACGGATGTCCGTCGAGTACTCGCTGGAATACGGCAACAGCCAGCTTGATATCCATGCCGATGCGTTGCAGCGCGGACAGCGCGCGGTCATCATCGATGATCTGCTGGCGACCGGCGGCACGGCGCGCGCCGCCGCCAAGCTGATCGAGCTGCTCGGCGCCGACGTCGCGGGTATGGTCTTCCTCATCGAACTGGCCGCGCTGGGCGGCCGCGACCACCTGCGCGGCTACGACGTGCGCTCGTTCGTGGTGTACGAGTAGCCGCCGCCTACCGCCTGCGGACGTGCCTCGCTAACCTAGCGCGGTGCCCCACCCTTCCGGCCAGAAGTGGCAACTCATGGTCGTGTCCCATACGCACTGGGACCGCGAGTGGTACCTTCCGTGGCAGTCGTTTCGCGTGCGGCTCATTGGACTCTTTGACCGGCTGCTGGATCTCTTCGAAGCCGATCCTGACTACCGGCACTTCATGCTCGATGGGCATACGATTCCGCTCGAGGACTACCTGGAGATCCGGCCGGAGCGCTTCGACGACATCGAGCGCGTGGTGCAGCAGGGCAAGCTGCTGATCGGCCCCTGGTACATCATCCCCGACGAATCGCTGCCCGGCGGCGAGGCGCTCGTCCGCAACTTCCTGCGCGGACATCGCGTGGCGAAGCTCTTCGGGCCGGTCATGAAGGTCGGCTACATCCCGGATCCGTTCGGCCAGATCGCGCACATGCCCGCCATCCTGCGCGGCTTCGGCATCGACAGCGCGACGATGTGGCGCGGCGCCGACGCTTCGCTGACGACCACGGAGTTCATCTGGCGGGCGCCCGACGGCAGCGAGGTGCTCACCATCCACAAGCCGCTCGGTTACGGCGTCGCCGCGACGCTGCCGCTCAGCCCGAAGCCGCTCCTGGCACGCATCCGGGCCATGCGCGACGCCCTGGAACCGCTCGCCACGACGCCGTACCTGCTCGTGATGAACGGTAGCGACCACCTGCCCGCGCAGGAGGAACTCAGCGAGATCATCCGCATCGCGAACGCGAGCATGGACGACGCCGAGATGGTGCACACGTCGCTGCCGGCGGCGTTCGAGCGCATCCGCGCCTGGCACAACGGCCGCAGCGACGGCCTTCCCGTGCACGAAGGTGAGTTTCGCAGCGGGCAGCGCGCGCACCTGCTGCCGGGCGTGCTCTCGGCGCGCATGTGGATCAAGCAGTCGAACCAGCTTTGCGAGGACTTGCTGGCGCACTGGGCCGAGCCGTTCTCGATCTGGGCGGATGCGCTGCGGCGCGAGATGCCGCCCGAGTGGAAGGAGCCGCTGCCGCCGACGACGGCGCACATGCCCTTCCCCACGCAGTACGCATCGATCAACGCGCTGATCGACCGCGCCTGGCGGCATCTCCTCGAGAACCAGCCGCACGACTCCATCTGCGGCTGCTCGACCGACAACGTGCACGAGGAGATGCGGCAGCGGTACGAGTGGGTGAAGCAGGTCGGCCAGGAGATCGTACGCCAGTCCCTGCGCACGATCGCATCGCTGGGACCGGATCATCCGCTCGGGACGATCGCAGTCTTCAACCCGACGCCACGGCCGGCCACGGGCTACGTCACCGCCGACGTGCCGTGGAGCGACGCGGCGCCGGTCATAGCCGTGCGCGGGCCGGGCGGTCAGCGGATTGACGCCGAGCTGGCGGGGGAGCCGCAGCACTTCGCGATCCCCGACGGAGCGCCGGCCGGCTACGACGCACAGCGAGCGACGATCGGGTTCGTCGCGCGCGACGTGCCCGGCTATGGCTACCACATCTACACGCTCGAAACGGCGGCGGATGCGCCGGCCAGACGCCCGGCCACCAGCGACGGGCGGACGATCGAGAACGAAACGTTCGCCGTGGAGGCCGACGCGACGGACGGGACGCTGACGGTAACCGACAAGCGCACCGGGCACGTCCTCCGGGGGTTGCACCGGTTCGTGGACGGCGGCGATCGCGGCGATGAGTACAACTGGTGTCCGCCTGAGCACGACCGCCTGATCGACATTCCCGCCACTCCGCCGCGCATCAACGTGGAGCGTGGCGCCGGCGTCGAACGCCTGCGGATCGAGACGACGTACGGGCTTCCGGCATCTCTCAGCGGCGATCGCAGCGCGCGGGCCGAGCGCAGCGTCGATCTCGGCATCAGTTCGACGATCACATTGACGGCGGGCGTGCCGCGCATCGACGTCCACACAGTCGTGGACAACACCGCCGAAGACCACCGCCTGCGCGTGCACTTCCCATCAGGGCTTCGCACGGACGTTTCGAAGGCTGATCAGCACTTCGGCGTGGTGCGCCGCCCGATCGCGCTGCCCGCGTGGGATCCGGCGACGTGGATGGAGACGCCGCTCGGCACGTACCCGCAGAAGGCGTTCGTCAGCGTCGATGACGGCGCGCGCGGGCTCACGATCGCGAACTCGGGGCTTCCCGAGTACGAGGTACTCGACACCCAGGACGGCGCCACGATCGCGGTGACGCTCCTGCGCTGCGTCGGCTGGCTCTCGCGCTCGGACATCCACACGCGGCGGGGCGGCGCCGGGCCGCAGATCCGCACACCGGGCGCCCAGATGAGCGGCGGGCATGCCTTCGACTACAGCATCATCCCGCACGCCGGCGACTGGGAGGGGGCGAACGCCCACGTGCTCGCCATCCAGCACGTTCGGCCGATGCGGGCGCGCTGGAATCGCCACGGACTCGGCCGCATCGATGAGGTGGGCCGCCTGCTCGATGTGGAGTCGCCGGCGTTCCAGGTCAGCGCGATCAAGCCCGCCGAGGACGGAGACGGCGTCATCGTGCGGATTTACAACACAACGGACGCCGAAGCGACCACCGGAGTCGACCTGAAGCCGCTGCACGGGAGCGTGTCAATGGTGAACCTCAACGAGGAGCACATCGCCGACGTGCCGCGCGTGCACGGCCGCGTGCTGATCACGGCGCGGCCGAACGAGATCGTGTCGCTGCGATTTCGGCGATAGGCGCGGCGATTCGGGTCGCGGGTCGACTGCACTCGCGGCGCTGTACGTCCGAGCGAGCGAGAGCCGCGCGTGTCACGCGGTCAGTAACGGTAGCGCAGGTCGACCTGGCGGTCGCGCAGCCGCGTCTCGAGCGCGGAGGCGAAGGCATCGACGGCGGCGGCGGAGACGTTGCCGAGCAGCCGGTCGCGCAGGCTGCGGTGCGGCCGCACGTACATCACCTTGCGTTCCGGCATTTCGGCGAGGGCCTGCGCGAGATCGATCGCCATCTCCAGATCGCCAAGCTCATCAACCAGGCCCAGCTCCTTTGCCTGCGCGGCGCTGAAGATCTCGCCCGTCGCCACCTCGCGGACGCGTGCGGGCTCGAGCCGCCGCGCCTGCGCCACCATCTCGACAAAGCGGTTGTAGACGGCGTCCATGAGCGCCTGCTCCTTCTCGCGCTCCTCCGGCGTCGGCTCCCGGAAGCTGCTGAACATGTCCTTCAGGTGACCTGCCTTGGTGATCTGGACACGCACGCCGATCTTGTCGAGCGCCTCGTGGAGCATCGGCCGCATGGAGATGACGCCGATCGAGCCGACGAGGGCCATGGGCACCGCCACGATGCGCGTGGCGGCGCAGGCGGCCATGTAGGCGCCCGAGGCGCCCATGCCGCGGATACTGGCGACGACGGGCTTGCGCCTGGCGACGCGCTCGATGGCGTTGTGCAGGAACTCCGACGCGCCGGCGGCGCCGCCCGGCGAGTCGATATCGACGACCATGGCGCGGATGCGCTTGTTGTCCTCGATCGCCTTGAGCATGCGGCCGAACTCGGCTGTGCGCTGCGGCGAGCCGATGGCGCCGAACAGCTCGGTGACGGCGATGCGCTCGGGATTGAGGTTGAGGATCGTGTCGAGGGCCGACATCGGATCTGCCTTTCGTGGATCTACGAATCTGCGTACACCCTACACCGCCGGGGCGCGGGGCGCAGATTCCCGGCGAGCCGGCTTCGTCGCGCTTCATTGGCCGCAGTCGGTACCCTGATGGCGTGAGCGCCACGACACCTTCCCAAAAGACTCCAACGAAGGCCGACATCAAGCGGTACCGCAGCAACTACCAGGGCGAGATCGACGGCGTGGCACTCTATGAGCGGCTTGCGGCGGCCGAACGCGACCCCGACCGGGCGACGATATTCCTGGAGCTTGCGGAAACCGAGAAGCGGCATGTCCAGGTCTGGGCCGACAAGCTGCGCGAATGCGGCGTCGACGTGCCCGCGCTCAAGCCGTCGATGCGGGTGCGCGTGCTGGGGTTCCTCGCCGACAGGCTGGGCACGCGCGCCGTACTGCCGATGGTGAGCGCCATGGAGTCGAGCGGCTTCGACAACTACATGGCGCAGAGCGAGGCGGGGCCGCCGCTGGCGCGCGACGAGCGCGCCCACTCGCGGACGCTGCAGACGCTCTCGCGCGCGGGCGGCGCGACGACCACGACAGGCACGGATGTCTCGGTGATCACGCGCGACGAGCGCTGGCACCGGGTCGACGCGGGCGGCACGCTGCGGGCCGCGATCTTCGGCGTGAACGATGGACTGGTGTCCAACATGAGCCTGGTGATGGGCGTGGCGGGCGCCGACCCGGACGGCAGCTTCATCATCCTCGCCGGCGTCGCGGGACTCCTCGCGGGCGCGTTTTCCATGGGCGCCGGCGAGTTCATCTCTGTCACGTCGCAGCGGGAGCTGTTCGAGCGCCAGATCGCCCTGGAGATGGAAGAGCTCGAGGCGAATCCCGAGGAGGAGCGACGCGAGCTGGCGCTCATCTATCGCGCCAAGGGCCTGCCACCGGAGGAGGCCGAGCGGATGTCCCGGCGGATCCTTGAGGACCGCGGCGTGGCACTGGAGACGCTGGCGCGCGAAGAGCTGGGGCTCAATCCGGATGAGCTGGGCTCGCCGTACCGCGTGGCGTTCAGCTCGTTTACGGCGTTCGCCGCCGGCGCCATCATCCCGGTCATTCCGTTCCTCTTCGGGAGCAGCTTGCTGCACGTGCTGACCTCGCTGGCCCTGAGCGGCGCGGCGCTGTTCGCCGTCGGGGCCGGCGTGTCGCTGTTCACCGGGCGGAGCCTCTGGTTCAGCGGGCTGCGGCAGCTCGGCATCGGCATGGGCGCCGCGGCGGTCACCTTCACCATCGGCCGCCTGATCGGGGTCAACACCACGTGATGCGCGAGTTCGACGTCATGCACGAGGACGGCGGGGCTGACGCGCGCCACCGGCCGCTGCTCATCATCGGCGCCATCGACGCGGTCTTGCGGGCGTTCGCCGCGCGGCGGGCCTGGCGCAACCGGCACTGGAAGTGGTTCGTCTCGCTGACGTTCGTCAGCTCCGGCGGCATGCTGCCACTGGCCTACCTGCTGTTCTTCTCGCGCCGCGCGTCCGGCAGGCGAGAGGATGACGTGCCGCGGCCCGCGCTCGCCGCGACGATCGATGCCTGAGGACGCTTCGGGCAGTGCGGTGATCCACGCGCGCGGCGTGCGCAAGTCATACGGCGCCGTGCAGGCGCTCTCGGGCGCGGACCTCGACGTGCGCGCGGGCGAAGTGTTCGCGCTGCTTGGACCGAACGGCGCCGGCAAGACGACGCTCATCGAGATCATGGAGGGGTACCGGCACCGCGACGGCGGCGACATCGCGGTCCTCGGTGTCGATCCGGCGCATGGCGGACGGCGGTTCCGCGAGCGCATCGGCATTGTGCTGCAGTCATCCGGCGTGCCGCGATACCTGACGGTGGCCGAAGCGATCGATCTCTACCGGGGCTACTTCCCGCATCCGCGCCCCCTCGACGAGATCATCGAGCTGGTGGGGCTGGTCGACAAGCGGGACGAACGGGTGTTGCGGCTGTCCGGCGGACAGCGCCGCCGCCTGGACGTGGCGATCGGGCTGGCGGGTGACCCGGACCTGCTGTTCCTGGACGAGCCGACGACCGGCTTTGACCCCGGGGCACGGCGGGGCGCGTGGGACATGGTGCGCAACCTGCGAGCGCTGGGCAAAACCGTGCTGCTCACCACGCACTACATGGATGAGGCGGAGCACCTGGCCGACCGCGTGGCGATCCTCGCCCGCGGCCGCGTGATCGCGCTCGGCACGCCGCGCGAGCTGGTCCGCGAGCGCACGATCGTGCGCTTCCGCGCGGGCGCGGCGCGGCCGCCGCTGTACGACGGCGTCGCCAGCGTTGCGGGAGAGGACGGCTGGCTGGAGATCGAAGCGGCGGATGCGACGCGGCTGCTGCACGCGCTCACATCGTGGGCGGTCGCGCGCGGCGAATCGCTGGAGGGCCTGACGGTGCGCCATGAGTCGCTCGAGGATGCCTACCTGCGGTTGACGGAGGAAGCCGGCGATGCGTGACGCCACGATGATGCTGCGGCAGGTGTCGTACGAGAACCGCGCGTTCTGGCGGAACCCGCCGGCCGCCTTCTTCACGTTCGTCTTCCCGTTGATCTTCCTGGTGCTGTTCAACGTGCTGTTCGGCAACAACACGATCGAGGTGGAGGGCGGCGCGACGAACGAGGCCACCTTTTACGTACCCGCGATCGCCGCCCTCTCAGTGATCTCGGCCTGCTATACGAACGTGGCCATGACCATCGCGATCAACCGCGATGACGGCGTGCTCAAGCGGATTCACGGTTCGCCGCTGCCGGTCGCGATCTTCGTGCTGGGGCGCGTGGTCCACGCGACGTTGGTGGCGCTGCTGCTGGTCGCGATCGTCACCGCGTTCGGGGCGATCTTCTACGACGTCGATCCGCCTACAACCGCGCTGCCGGCGTTCACGGTCACGGTGCTGGTCGGCGCGGCGGCCTTCTCGGCGCTGGGGATCGCGCTCGCCTCGGTGATCCCGAACGCAGACGCAGCGCCGGCTATCGTCAATGTGACGATCCTGCCGCTGTTCTTCATCTCTGACGTGTTCATCCGCCTTGATGATCCGCCGGCGTGGCTCGACGCTGTTTCGTACGTCTTCCCGGTGCGGCACTTTTCGGAAGCGCTGCAGACGGCATTCAACCCGTTTGTGGCCGGCGCGGGATTCGAGCCGATGAACCTGCTGGTGATGGCGCTGTGGGGGCTCGGCGGCTTCCTGTTCTCGCTGCGCTTCTTCACGTGGGAGCCCGGGATCTAGGGGACTACGACGCGACGTCACGAAGCCAGCGGAGCCAGAAGAGCGGATCGCTGTCGAACTCCCAGGCGTTCTCCGCACCGACGGCGTCGAGGATGCGGACGTAGCTCACGGCGTGATGGACGAGCGCCAGCGGCTCGGCCAGCTCCCAGGCGCGGTCGAGCGTGGCGTCGTCGAAGGCGGGCTTCCAGGCGTCGAAGTAGACGCTCAGCAGCGCTGCGCGCTCGACAGGGTCGTGCGGCAGGAACGTGCTCAGGTCAAAGAGCGGATGCCCCACGCAGCCATCCGTCCAGTCGAAGATCACCATGCGATCGCCGTCGACGGCGACGTTGCCGGGGTGGAAATCGCCATGCATGAGCGTGTCCGGCAGGCCGCACGCCCGCAACTCGGCGATGCGCCGCGGGAGCGTCGACGCGAAGGCGCGCAGCGTCGCGCGCTCGCCGGGTGTCAGGCCTCGCGCGGCTTCCGGACGCCGGAGGATCGCATCGAGCTCTGCGTGGAGGCTCTCAATGCGGCGATCCGAGCAGCCGATGGAGAAGAGCCGGGCCGCGTGGCCAGCCCAACGCTGGTGCATCGTCGCCAGCAAACGCAAGGCATCAGCCTTGCGTTCCGGGACCTGCCGAAGCGTCCGCACGGGCACCGCGTCCATGAGCGTCCACCCGCGTCCCGCGTCATGGGCGACCGTGCGGGGGACGGGCAGCCCCGCCGCGGTGAGGAGCCCGATGAGGGCGCCCTCGTGCGCAAACAGCGGGGGCACGGCCTTGAACCAGGCATCGCCCCGGGCCGTGGGGATGCGGAGGATGGCAGCGATGCTCCAGTGCTTGACCTGCAGCGCCGGCCCGGTCATCCGGCGGCCGGCCTCATCAAGCCGCTGGCGGGCCCATGCCTCCGCCTCATCGAGCCAGCCGGCGCGGAACCACGGTTGCGGACCGCCGTCGGAGTCGGGCGCGAGCCATGAGGTAACGGCCGCGCGATGCCTGTCGGGGACCGCATCGATCGCATCGGCCGCGGAGCGCCATTCCAGGCCGGAGCCAACCTGATGCGGCGACGGCGGAAGGCCGCGCGGCGCGAGCGCGACGAGCGACCTGGCGATGTTCGTCTCTTCATCGCGCGCGACGGCGAGTGTCCGCACCACCGTCACGTCGAAGCCCAGGCGCTGGCGGGCGGCCGCGACCACAGCGGCGACGTCGGCATGCCAGTGACCGCGGGTCTCGACCTCCGGCAGCGCGCCGCCTTCGAGCAGCACCTGTCCGCCGGCGATGACCAGCAACGACGTCTGGTTGACGCGTGACGCGATCGACGGTTCCCAACTCATGCCAGCCCCTGCGGCGTGATCATCGCGTCGCTCAGTGTCCGGATTCCGGGCTGTATCTGCTACCCTGAGCCAACCACCGGACTCATCACGGGTGTCACGCCATGACCAGCCGCAAGCTGTACAACGTCGCCGTCATCGGCGCCACGGGGGCCGTCGGCGGCGTTTTCCTGCAAGTCGCCGCGGAGCGGTCGTTCCCGATCAAGTCGCTGAAGCTGCTGGCCACCGAGCGCTCGGCCGGCAAGCGGGTCGCGTTCGGCGAGGGCGAGATCACGGTCGAGGCGACAACGCCGGAGGCGATCAACGGCGCAGACTTCGTGTTCATCTCGGCGACCGACGAAGTCTCGCGCGAGTACGGCCTGCGGGCGCGGGAGACGGGGGCCATCGCCATCGATGATTCGGCTGTCTGGCGGCAAGACCCGACGGTGCCGCTGGTGGTGACCGAGGTCAACCCCGACGACGTCGAGGATCACCGGGGGATCCTGGCGATCCCCAACTGTTCGACCACGCCGGTGGTGATGTGCCTGTGGCCGCTACACGTCCGCAACCCCGTCACACGCGTCATCTGCGACACGTATCAGTCCGTCTCGGGGACGGGCACGGGGGCGGTGCGGGAGCTGGAGGAGCAGACGCGGGCGTGGGCGAGCGGTGGGTCGGCGCCGGCAACGGTCTACCCGCAGCAGATCGCGTTCAACGCGCTGCCGCACATTGGCTCGTTCAAGGAGGGCGGCTACACGAGCGAGGAGCTGAAGATGAGCGCCGAGGCGCGCAAGATCATGCACGCGCCCGACCTGGCGCTCTCGGCCACGTGCGTGCGCGTGCCGGTCTTCATCGGACACAGCATCGCGGTCCATGCCGAATTCGAGCGGCCATGGGATCCCGACGAGGTGCGAGCGATCCTGCGCGAGGCGCCGGGCGTCGTGCTGCAGGACGATCCGGCGTCGAACGCGTATCCGACGCCGCTCGATGCGGCGGGCAAGGACCCCGTGTATGTCGGGCGCGTCCGTCAGGACATGTCGCACCCGAACGGGGTCGCGATGTGGATCTCGTCGGACAACCTGCGCAAGGGGGCGGCGCTCGATGCGCTGCAGATCGCCGAGGAGATGGTCGCGCGCGGGATCGTGTAGCGCGGGACCATCGGGCGGGGGCGGGCGGCGGCGGACGGTGGTACCGCGCGGCGGCGCCGTTGAGGCGCCCGCCTGACGCGCGTAGAATGGCCGGCACAGACGGAGGGCGCCCGTGGCCGGCCGCCACGACGCGCCGGCTGGCACCCGGGGACGGATGAACATGAACACCCTGCCGCGTCTGCTCACCGCCATGGTCACGCCAATGACGCCGGACGGCGCCGTGGATTACGGCCAGGCCCGGAGGTTGGCGCGCGCGCTCATCGACTCCGGCTCGGATGGCGTCGTCGTCTGCGGAACGACGGGCGAGGCCTCGACGCTGCGACCCGAGGAGAAGCTCCGGCTCTGGCGCGAGGTCAGCGAGGAACTCCGCGGCAGGGCGCCGGTCGTGGCCGGTTCGGGCGACAACTGCACGGCGGACAGCGTGGAGCTCAGTCGCGAGGCGGCCGGTACGGGCGTGGACGCGCTGCTGCTCACGGCGCCCTACTACAACCGCCCGACGCAGGAGGGGATGTTTCGTCACTTCGCCGCGATCGCCGAGGGCGCCGGGCTGCCGTGCATCGTCTACAACATCCCGGCGCGCACCGGCGTCAACATGAGCGCGGAACTGCAGCTGCGGCTGGCACAGCTGCCCAACCTCGCGGGCGTGAAGGAAGCGAGCGGCGATCTCAAGCAGATCGCCCGCGTCATCGAGGGGGCGCCGCCGGGCTTCCGGGTCTGGGCGGGAAACGACGAGGACACGTTCGCCGTGGTCGCCATGGGCGGGTGGGGCGTGATCTCGGTGGCGTCGCACCTGGCAGGGCGTCAAATCGCCGAGATGGTCGATCTGGCAGCCGCCGGACGCACGGCGGAGGCGGCGGCCATCCACCGGAGGCTCCTGCCGCTGATCGACGCGCTGTTTTGCGTGACGAACCCGATCCCGGTGAAGTACGCGCTGAACGAGGTGGGGTTCGCCGCGGGCCCGCTGCGGCTGCCGCTTTGCGAGCCGGATGAGGCGGCGGCGCAGCGCATCAGCGACGAGTTGCGCCGGCACACGATCGATCTACCGCTGCCGGTGTAGCCAAGCCGCTGGTCGTTCGCGGGCCCCGACCTCGGGTTCTGGGGGCGAGCGGAAGCGGCGGTCAGCCGGTGGCAGGCAACCACCATACGGTGCAGACTGTGCATCGTGAGCGCACTCATCCTTGGCATCGAGACATCGTGTGACGAGACGGCCGCGGCGGTCGTCGAAGACGGCCGGGTGCTGCGCTCGAACATCATCGCCTCGCAGTTTCACCTGCACGAGCGGTACGGTGGCGTCGTGCCGGAGGTGGCCTCGCGCCACCATCTGGAGGTGATCCTGCAGGTGATCGACGCCGCGCTCGCGGAGGCGGGATGCGCGTGGGCGGACCTCGCGGGGGTCGCGGTGACCGCCGGCCCGGGGCTGTCGGGCGCGTTGCTGGTCGGCGTCAACACGGCGAAGACGCTGGCATGGGCGCACGGCCGCCCGCTGCTGGGGGTCAACCACCTGGAGGCGCACCTCTACGCGAACTGGATCGAGGTGGCGGGCCGGCCGTATCGCGAGCCGGAACTGCCCGCGCTCGGCCTGATCGTTTCGGGCGGGCACACGGACCTTGTGCTGATGCGCGACCATGGCGTCTACGAGCGGCTCGGGCGGACGCGCGATGACGCCGCGGGCGAGGCCTTCGACAAGGTGGGACGCCTGCTCGGGCTCGGATTTCCCGGGGGCCCGGCGATCGAGCGGGTGGCGCGCGGCCATCGCGCGCGACGACGGCTGCCGCGCGCCTGGCTGCGCAACAGCGACGACTTCAGCTTCAGCGGACTGAAGACGGCGGTCCTGCACGCGGTGCGCGGCGAGGAGGGCCCACCGCCGCCGGTTCCGGAACTGGCTGCCGCGTTCCAGGAGTCCGTCGTCGATGTGCTCTCGAAGAAGGCGGCTGCGGCGGCGGCCCGGGAGGGCGCACGTTCGCTGCTGCTGTCCGGCGGCGTCGCGGCCAACGGGCCGCTGCGCGAGGCGCTCGTCGAGCGGTCGCCCGTGCCGGTGTTCGCCCCGCCGCCCGTGCTCTGCACCGACAACGGCGCGATGATCGCGGCCTGCGCGCACTTTCGCTTCGAGGATGTCCGCGCGGGCTGGGATCTAGACGCCCGCCCGGATTGGAGATGGTAGGCGGTTGAGCTCGGCGTTCGCAGCTTGCGGTTTGGAGTCCGGCACCTCGCAGCCTGCGCCGAGTGCTCGCTGCCAATCGAGGCTCTGCTCGACCGCCGGCGTTCCGGCGTTATTCAGTGCGGCGCTGCGCACTGCGAGCGTCACTCATGACAGCGCGCAGCGGCCACAGCCGTTCTGCGTGCACCAGTCCTTCTGGAGGAGGAGGAGTCCCTGGGCGCGGCGTGCATTCACCGGCACGCGGATCCCCTCGCTGGCGAGCGCCTCTTCGATGAAGCGCGTCGCGCCGTAAGTGGCGGGGCGCGGCAGGCGCTCCCACCACCAGCGCGCCCGCGCGCGCAGCGGCGCGGGGCCGGCGGCAAGCGCCGCGGGAATGAGCACGTTGGCGGCGATCTCGAGCGCCCGCGAGCGGCCGATGAAGGCCGCGGGCAGGCGCGCCGGCCCGGCGCAGGGATCGTGGTGATCGCGCCAGTAGCCGCCCGCGCGCAGCGCGAGGAACGGCGCGCAGAGCCCGGCGACTGTGGGCGCGTCGAGCGCCGCCAGCAGGCGCGAGGGCGGGCCCGGCTCCAGCAGCGCTGCGGCCGCGGCGATGCGACGCGCCGGCATGTTCGAAGGGCGCACGCCCCAGAGCTTCCAGCCGGCGGCGGCGGGCGCGGGGGCGGCGGCCATGCGCGCGTACGCGGACGCCAGCGCCTCGACGTGGGGATGGAGGGGGCCGCGGTGGCCGCGCTGCGCCGGCAGCAGGCCCGCCTGACCGAGCAGCGCCGCCTCGAGAGCCAGCCGGCGGACGGCTGGCGGGGCGGCGGCGAGCGCTTCGAGACGTTGCCACCGCAGTGCGCGCGCCAGCGCCAGCATGGTCGCGCTGTTGCCGCCATAGCCGAGCGCGGCGAGCAGGCGTTCATAGAGCGCCTGCTCGAGCCCGCCGGCGCGGATGTCGTGGGCCAAGGCAGCAACCATGCGCTCGAGTCGTTGATCGCCGAGCGCTTCGATGGATGATGCCACGGCCGCCGCGCCGAGGCGTTGCACGGCGTGATGGCAGGGCTCGCGCCAGAGCGCCGGCTGCGCGAGCCAGCGCTCGATTTCGCCGGCTCGACGGGCAACCCAGGGCGCGAGCGCGATCACGGGCGCGGTCTTGCCGCCGGGCAGGATGGTATCGATGCCGGTGTCGTCTTCGAAGACGACGTGGAGGATGACGCTGGCATAGGCGGGATCCCGGACGTGGCCGTGCGCCGCAAAGTCCGAGGCCCGGACGTGCAGTTCGATGTCGCCCCGCAGCGTCACGCCGGAGGGCCCGCAGATGACGGCGTTGCGGAAGTCCGGTCCAGGCCCGCGCCCGGGCCGGCCCTGGAACACGACGCGGACGGGCACGCCGGCGCGCGTCACGAGCGCGCCCTGCGGAAAGCGCCGGCCACGCCAGAGGCGGCTCAACTGGGATTCGCTGAGGCGCGTGACGGCGGGCGGCGCCGCGGGGCGCCCCGCGGGCGGCGCCGGCGTGACTCCGCCAGGCGCGCTCACTCGCGCCGCCGCGCCCGGTACGCGTAGCCGCTGCGCTCGGCGACCATCGAGAGGAGCTTCTCGCTGGCGCCGCGCGGACGGTAGAGGCCTGTCTCCCATTCGCTGACCGTCTGCTGGCGCACGCCGAGCTCCTCCGCGAGCTGCGCTTGCGTGGCTTCCAGGTGACGGCGCAGGCCGCGCACCGACTTCGCGTCCCAGCGGTAGACGCCGGTTTTTTGCATGGCGATCTCTTACACGGATCCGTGTACGCCGTCAAGGAAGAGGGCCGCGTCCGTCAAGCAGGCGTCAAGCTCGCGGCACGCAGGCGGGGACTGGCGGCGTAGGCTGAGACGCATCCGGCGGCGAGCGTTGTTCCCGTGCAACACCGCCGGCGGCATTGCGTTCTGGAAATCGACGGAGACCAGCGACGAAGCGGGCGCGGCGCCTGACCGTTTGCCCCTGGCCTGAGGAGTGCAGACCGTGGACAAGCAACGAACGAGCATCAGGGAGCGAGGGCTCTCGCGCATCGGCTACGCGCTCGGCGTGGCGATGGCGGCGGCGCTGTGCAGTATCGTGCTGCTGGCGGGACGCGGCGGCGGCGCGGAGGCGGACGGCGGCGACTTCAGCCTCGATTTCATCGCGGCGGAGTCGACTTCGTACAACCACCTGACGACACCCGCGACCGAGGTTGCACCGAACAGCCTGCAATACGACAACCGCACGATCAACACGTACGTGGTCGAGCAGCTGGAGGCCGAGGACTTCGCGTGCGGCGACACGATCGTGTTCTTCACCGAGATCACGGTGGATAACGGCGCGCAGGGCACGCAGGGCATCGTCATCACGTACGACTTCGACGCGCAGAACAACGGCCAGAAGGGCGTCGGTTACAAGGACATCGTCGCCGTCGGCATCAGCGACGTCGACTTCGCCGGTCAGAGCCAGGAGCTCGGCAACAGCCTGAGCGGCAACGAGAGCGTCACCGTGCTCAGCGAGACGTTCACGCCCAGCGGCAACACTCCGCCGACGGGCTTCGGGACCAACGCCGCGCAGAACCTCTACCTCGACGTCCAGGTGGACGGTCTCGAGGGAGGCGAGGTGCTGATCCTGCGCATCGACGCCCGCTTCGACTGCTTCGCGTCCGGCGCGACCGGCAACCTGCACGCGGCGATCAGCGACGCGGAGACGACGGAAGGCGACGCGGTGAGTGTCGGCCAGCAGGACGTGCCCATGCTCCACATCGGGGACCAGCCGACGCAGACGCCGACGGCCACGCCGACGCGCACCAACACGCCGACCAACACCCCGACCCACACGCCGACGGTCACCAACACGCCGACGAACACCCCGACGCACACGCCGACGGTCACCAACACGCCGACCGACACCCCGCCGCAAACGCCGACGGTAGCCAACACGCCGACCGGCCCCCTCACGAACACGCCGACTGTCACCAAC
>Ga0073934_10001781_pt1 | contig 49152 bp, 41 predicted proteins | sample LarsenN4metaG_FD_76834 | JGI IMG/M metagenome (GOLD analysis project Ga0073934, IMG submission 76834) | Hot spring sediment bacterial and archeal communities from British Columbia, Canada, to study Microbial Dark Matter (Phase II) - Larsen... ...
ACGCGACCCAGAACCTTCTCGGAGAAAAGCCGGTCGAGCCGTTCGATGGCAAGATGGGCCTGCGCCGCCGTGCACTCGGTGAATAAAACAAGGTATCGGTCAAGGCCGGCAATATAGGCCAGGAAGTCACTCTCGCGCAGTTCTCCTTGCAGGATGGAGCCGACAATCACAGAAGTAATCCGGGTGGAAAGAAAGGACAGGTTGTGCTCTCCGGCTCCATTACCGTTGGAATTGCCCGCGGACCCGTTGCCGGCCAGTTCCGGCCGGTGACCATTGCTCACGCTCAGGATGACGATCGAAAGTGGTCGCTGATACCGTCGGGCGCGTGCCAACTCATGTCCCAGGTCCGGGAGCGACCGGCGAAATGTCGGGATTGCGGCGCCCCGCATGACCACATCGGCCTGGTGAGCGATGGCCACCTCGGCCCTTCGCTGGCGCCAGTGGGAGACGGCTGCTGATAAGAGGGGCAATCGCATCTAATCGCCTCTGGGACCCCTCGGCGCGTCCGGTGGTGCATGGTCGGTCCCCGCCGTGTGATCCGAGCCAGAATCCGTCGAGTTCGGGCCCCGGGACTGCGCAGGCTCGGCTTCGCTTGGCTCCGTACCGTAGTAGGAACGGTAATACTTGGGTAGCCCGCGAACATCCAAATCGTTCAAGATCACTCCGATGATGTTTGGCGCTTGGGTCAGGGCCCGTTGGACAACCTCCCGAGGGGTTGCCCCGCTGCGAACTACCAGTACGACACCATCCACCAGCGGCGCGAGGATGCGGGAATCAGCCGCGTTGATGAAAAGCGCCGGGGCATCCAAGATCAAGAAGTCGTAGGACAGCAAAGCCGCAGACAGGAGATTGTTCATTCGCCAGGACGAAAGCAGTTCCGTCGGATTTGTCCGCGCCCGACCGCTCGCCAGGAGATCCAAGCCGGGAACCACATTCCTGTGCACAAGACTGCGCCAATCCCCGTGACCGAAACGCCGCGTGGCGGAGTCAGGATCCGGGCTTAAGACCGTCGTCAAGCCCGACCCGTTCTGGACATTAAACAGGCGGTGAAGGGAGGGACGGCGAATGTCCGCGTCAACCAGAAGGACCCGACGTCCCAGTCGAGCGAGCGAAATCGCCAGATTGGCCGATATGGTTGTCTTGCCTTCCCTTGGCTGCGAACTCGTAATGAGCAAGGATCGGGCCCGAGATCCGCCGGGATTCAGAAGAACGGAGGTTCGCAAGGCCCCGAAGGCCTCAACGAATGCGGAATAGCGCTGCCCATCCCGATCGATGCGAACCCATTGTGCCTGCTCCCCTTCGCTGGCCCGGCGCATCAGTCCGGGGAGGAGCAATCGAAAGCGCGCAGGCATCGTGTTGCGAAAGACCCTGCCGTTACCCAAGGACTGGACTGAGGGAATCATGGCCAATGCTGGCGCGTGCAGCACGGATGTGACTTCCTCAAAAGTCTTTACCGTCGTGTCCAGGTGCTCTCGGAGCACCGCGGCCGATACGCCCAACACCAGGCCCAACACCGTCGCCAGGGCGAGATTCAATGGCAGATTGGGCGTAACAGGCCGCCGCGGGGGGACCGCCTGGTCGACAATCCCGACGTTGTTGGCTTTCAACCCCCCGGAGATACCCGCTTCCTTGAGCTTTTGCTGGAGCGTGTCGTAGAGCTGCTTGTTGGTCTCGGCATCGCGCTTCAAAATTGTGTATTCGCCCATCCGTTCAGCCAACTCGTTGACGAGCTGCTCCTGCTCGCGGAAGGCAGTGCGGAGGAGTTCCTCCCGCCGCACGGCAACACGAAAGTCATTCGTGATGCGTTCCACGATGCGCTTGCGCTCCTGTTGTAACTCCCGGTCGATCTCTTCGATCTGGTTCTTCACCTGTTCCGCCTTGGGGTAGTCCGGTTTGAAGGTGGCGGACAGCCTGGCGTACTCGCGCCTTAGATCGGCTAGGCGGACGGTAAGATCCTTCAACACTTCGTTCTCCGCGCCAGGAATTGCCTCATACTGACCCTTATGGACGACCATGTCGTACAGCGATTCCTTCTCATACCGGGTGGCCTGTGCCGCAGTGAGTTGCTCCTGAAGTTGCCGCAAGCGTTCCTTGACAACGCTCTCTTCGTTGCCCTTGCTGTTTTCCAAGAAGAGCAACCCATGGGCTCGGGCGTACTGTTGCAACCTGCGCTCGGACGCCTCGAGCTTTGCTCGGGTAGAGTCCACCTCAGCGGCAAGCCACGCTTCAGCGCGCTGACTCATCTCTCCCCGCATTTCGATGTAGACCGAAAGCACGGCGTTCACCGCGCGCGCGGCCAGCTCTGGATCGGCCGAATCAAAGCTGACATTCACTAAGCGGCTGCCGGGGATGGGCGTGATCTCAAGTTTGCGTTGGAATCGCTCCTGAACGCGCAGCAGAACGTCTGATTCCCGGGACGGCGATGTGCCTTTTCCGAACCAAGGAAACGACCAGCCCCGAGGCGGGTTGAACTCCGCCACCTGGTCCAGCGCAAGCTGGCGTGCCACGCGCTGTGCCAGCGTCGCGCTCTTCAGAATCCCGATCTGCGTTTCAAGAGATTCGTCGGAGATGCGATCCGGAGCGACGAGGGTCTCGACCGGGGTGATGTCAGCGCTCTCCCTACGTATCTCCAGTAGGCCACTGGCACGGTACACCGGGGTTCGCAACAGGGTGCCTACGAAAACGGCCAGGACGACGACAAGAAACACACCGAGGATCACCCACCACTGGGCGCGCAAAACCCGCCAGTAGGGCCACAGGCCGGAAGAATCCGCCGAATCGTCTGGCGGAATAGGAGGATAGGAGACCGGGGGCAGCGGCTCAGCCAAGCGGCCCCCGCGTTGGTAGAGCTGAATCTCGTTTTTTTGACTTTCTTCTCTCATCGGCGTTTAGAAAACGACTGCGCGGACTGTAATCACGCGGAGAATGGCATCGACGGTGCCTCGCGCCAGCGCCTTGCCTCGACTATTGGGGACAAACACAATGTCTTGATCCCGGAGCGCGAGGTCGGGCGTCTTACCGCGCAGCATCTTTCCCAGATCGACCGGGATCTTGACGCGCTCCCCGTTCTCCTCAGTGCGGATGACAAGGCTGCTGCCTTTGGCTGCGTTCGGCGTCAACCCCTCTCCCATAGCCAGGGCTTGCAGGACGGTAAGGGTTCCACTCTTCTGTAGAGCGAAACCGCCGGGCCTTTTCACTTCCCCTACGACATAGACCATGCCGGCTTGCTTCACACGTACGGTCCAGCCGGGGTAGATGAGCACGTTGTAGCGAGGGTCATGCGACTCCAGCAACAACCGCAGATCGATTTCGAGCGTGCCAGGCCGCGGACTTCCGTTCGCCGACTCGCCGGCCGGTGCGGGCGCGGCGCCCCCGCCGCCTCGGGCGGGATCCTCGGGCCCAGCCGTAATCAGAACGCTTTCGCCGGCCTCTGGGGCTAGACCGCCAGCCATGGAAAGAAGCTCCAAGAGCGGTCTGGGACCGCGAATCTGAAAAACACCCGGCTTAGTTACCGCGCCCACCACAGAAACAGGATGGCTTTCTACCTCGGTGACTTGCACGGTGACGTGCGGGTTCTTCATGTAACTGCGTCGCAGAAGCTCTGCCAGCACTAATTCCAGCTCCCGTGGTGTCATCCCCTCACAGCGAACGAGACCCAGCAGTGGAAGGGAGATCTCTCCGCTCGCCGACACGCGTACTGGAAGGCTCAGCTCCGGGACGTCAAAAACTGTGATCCCCAACAGGTCGTTGGGACCGATCCGGTAGTCCAATAGGCTGGTCTGCGATTGCCCTACCGAAACCCCGGTTAACTCCTGCAGCTTCTTGTTGAGTTCCTCGGGGGTCGGCCGTCGCGCCTGTGCCTTGTCCTGCTCCTGGGGGACTCCTGCCGTCTGTCCCTGTGCCGCCAGAGCCAGGCCTGGAGTACCGACCACCAAAACCAGCAAAGCTGTTCGAGCTCGTTTCATACTCCTCCGTCGTGGGCGCCTCCCCGAAAATAGGTTGCCCCCGGCCTCCTCTCCGATGTCCAGAGCGGCCCTCGGCAACCGATTCAAGCCTCTTCCCGGGCTACACCATTCCGCAAAGTGAATCTCATAGTCGCGGCGGCAAAGCCGCTCATTCGCCCTGTTCCTGATTGCTCAAGACGCACCACACGGGCTTGCGCCACGGACCACACGCGCCGCAGGGCTTCCCGGAGCAAGTCCAGAAACAACTCGAGCCGAATAGTGGCCCGACCGGCGGGCACACCGGTGCAACAATGAATGCCCCCTTGGAGCTGACGTTCAGGGTGGAGCCTCGCATCCGTTGCTGCGTCCCTGTCTGATCCACCCAGGTGAAAATGGCCGGTACCTCGACTGCATAGCGGACGGTTTTTCTGTACTCCACCGCCTTCCCCCTTTCCCGTTGTGCGGCATGACACCGGCTGGGGTAGATCCTGCCTTGACACTGCGTTCCAATTCATCGCATCCGGCTGCAACATTAGCGACATACTTGCTGTCCCGAGGAAGCTCAACTGGCTCCCCAGCCTAGGCATATTGCGGCGCAGGCGCAAGAAGCCGAAAGTCACACTCGCCCGAGGGCTTCTTCGCTCTGGACAGGATTCCGCGCCAGCCCAGGTCATTGGGTAGGCACTTCTCGGGCCAATAGTCCCTCCTCGGGAGTACGCGGCAGGTAGGACGTCCAAGCACAGCCCGGGTACATTCTTCCCTGCGCCAATAGTTGGCCTCGGCGCCGTGCGGCCAGCCTCGCGGAAGGGTCAGGAACAACGGTGAAGCTCACTCAGCAGGCGTGGAAGCATGCCGTGCGGCAGCAGTTCACCATGCTGGTCCGGAGCCACAAGGAAATGAAGGAGATTAGCCAATGTCAGCAATGAGTTGCACAGCGCGCCGGTGGAATCTTGCTGAACGGGGCCCCGCGGAGATACACCTTGACAACGTCGGGATCGCTGGGGCAGTATTTGCGGGAAGGTTGTCCCCACCTTCTCGTCAGAACCATGAACATTTGTCTCTAGGAGTCCAGACGACTATGGCCTCTGTTATCTCGATTCTCGTGGCGCACCCCTTCCCTCTGGCGTGCGAGTTGATGGCCGATGCCCTTCGGTCTTGCGGGCATCAGCTCAAGCCAGTGCATCTTGCTACAGATTCAGAGGGCGTTCTGGCGGGGTTGGAAGAGAAGCAACCCAGGATCGCCTTGATCAGCGTGGCCCTTCAGGACGGGCGGCTGGCGGGCCTGCACCTGCTGTGCAGGCTTCGAGAGCAGCACCCGAAGACCTACCCTATTCTACTGTTGGATGCGCCAGACCCCAAGCTCGTAGTGGAAGCGTTTCGCTGCGGGGCGAGGGGAATCTACTATCAGACGGGCGCCTTCGCCCAATTGTGCAAGTGCATCCACGCGGTTTGGCGGGGACAGATTTGGGCAACGAGTCAAGACCTTGAGTATTTGTTGGAGACCCTGGCGGGTACCCCGGCAATCCGGGTTCCCGGAGGAGGAGCGGCGACCCCCCTGACGAAGCGTGAGGCACAGGTCGTCTCTCTGGTCGGTGAGGGATTGACGAATCGGGCCATCGCCCAGCATCTAAACTTGAGCGAACACACGGTCCGGAACTACCTCTTTCGAGTCTTTGAAAAACTGCGGATCTCCAGCCGAGTAGAATTGGTCCGATACTGCATGGGGCCAGCCAACCGAGCTCAAAAGAGAGAGGCTGTGCAGAAAAACCTGGGCCCTCGAAGCCTCGAACCTGCCCACCCGAGCTCCGCCAGACAATCCGCATAGGACGGCCGCGCGTAGTGCTGGCAGAAGGGCATCACGAAGGCTACCGATAAACTGCGTCGGTCGAGCCCCTGGTTCAGCCCCTCGTTTGCCGCGAGGCTCAGCGGTGCGTCCAGTCGGTCCAACCCACGTTCTTGCCCGGGCTGGATGGCACCGGCGCAGGGAAACTGGCTCCGTAGAAAAAGTTGATTATGTGTGGTTCCCAGGTGTCGTCGCCCTCGGCCGGGAAGTTCGCCTGAGTATGCAGCCACTGGAAGGCACGCAAGAGCGCCCGGTTTTCCCAGTTGAACGGGTCGTATCCTGCCCGTTTGAGGATGACCGCCTGCACAAGCGCCCCCTGCAGCGCCTCGTAGACGTAGTTCTCCTTGGGAGGGGGCCACGTGAAGCCTCCCCCGCGACGCTGATCGTCCGGCAGAACGCCGTCAATGGGATGCCCGTTCTTCGTGCAGCCCAGTGGGTTGATTCCGACCGGCCTTGATGGATCGCACTGCCAAGACAGATCGCCGTAGGAGAACCCGGCGTAGGAAGTGCGGTCACCAAGCCAGCCCTTGAACACCTGAGCCACCCGGGCGAGTTCGGCGGTGTCGCCCAGATACGCTGCCACGGCCGCCCGCGAGCCGCCACAGTGCGTGCCCCAGTTGTTGGGTCGGTTCTCGTGGCACTCGACGAGGCTACCAGGTCCACCCGAGGTTGGCGTCGTCCGCAGCTCTACCAACTTGGCACGGAACTGCTGGTCGAGCGTCGGGTCGTGCGTCTTAAGCGAGATCAGGTCAGCAGAAATGACATAGGCGGCCAGTTCCCGCCCAAGAGCCAGAGCGCGGCCATTGTACGTACCCATGTTCACAATGCTGCGCAGAGCCGTGACAACGTCGCTGCGATACGCTTCCTGCCCGATCCGCGCGAAGACCAGCGCCTTAGCAAGGATACATACGTTAGTGGAATCGTCCTGGTTGGCCAGGTCGGGCGTCCCGCACGAACTGTCGGCGCGCGCCTTGACGCTGCTCCAAGCCGCTCCCGAGGTGGGCAACTGCGCAATCTCGGCCGAACCGATCCAAATGCCACTCACGAGGGGCGGGGGCGCTGCGGGCGTCGCCGTTCGGAACGTGAAGTCTGACGACACGGCCAGATTGCCCGCGGCGTCGCGCGACCTCACCCTGTAGTGGTAAAGCGTATCAGGGTTCAGGCCCGAAAGGGCGGCGCTATGGCTGGTAACCAGCGCACTAGCGACCACGGTGGTCTGGCCGTAAGCTGTTGTCTCACCATATTCGACTTGGCTATCGGCGGGCTCGTTCGTCGTCCAGGCAATCAGTGCGCTGCTCTGGGTCACACTGCTGCTGGTGATGGCGGAAAGCACTGGCGGGACCGTGTCCGTGGGGGGCGGTGCCGGCGGGGCCGCGAGCGTGGCGAAGATGGTGAAGGAATCCACAATCTCGCCTGCGATGTTCTTGAAGTAGCCGCGGGCCTTGGCCGGGTCGCCATCTACGTGAAACTCGATGAACAGCGCGCCGTACTTTGCTCCTTGGTCTGAGGTATAGATGCTGGCCCATTCGCCGTTGCAGCCGTATGGAAAACTGGTGGGCAGGCAACGGTCCTGGTTGCGGATACTGTTGCCGCCCAGCCCGGAAACGAAAACAAAGGTTGAGCCCGGAGCCACGCGCAGCATGTCGTGCCCGGGCCACTCCGGGTCCACCGTCTGATTCTGCGTGCTGGTTAGCGTCCGTGTACGCTGGTAGGAGTGCTCATGAGAGGTGGCGATGATCGCTCCACCCTTGCGACCCTCTTCGTACACGCCCCAGCCCGTCTCGTCTGACTTGCCACCGACTTGCATGGCGCGCATGTTCTTGTGCCAAGCAGCGACGCTCCAGATGGAGGTATCGGCGGCAAGCTGGTCGCGGAGGTAAGTGTCATGGCCGCTGCCCAGTACTCCGGGCGCCAGGAGCAGGAAAAACAAGCCCTTGTAGCGGCACGCCGCCTGTACGCCCACGTTGCCCAGGCACGTCGCGTCGGGGATGCGCGCCAGACGGGCGAGCAGCTTGGCTTGGTAGCCCGACCAAGCCGCAGTGTCGTGGTTTCCAGCAGCCGCGAAATACGGGTAGCTGGACCCGAGGACGTCGTTGATTTGCTGGTCCCATGCATCTGGATTGTCGCCGTAATCGAAGTCACCCAGGTGAATCACGAAATGCGCACCTTCGTTCTTTACAAGCTGCAACACGGCCCTGGAGTTGGAGTTCAGCCCCTGGTCGCCAAACAACGCGACCTTGAGGTTCGGCACTGTGCTGCCGCCGGACGGCGGAATCGGCGGCGCAGAAATGCTGATGCTCAAGCTCCTCGAGGCGACCGCACCGGAACTATCTCGGACTCCCACGGTGAAGTTGAACGTTCCCGCTGCCACCGGCGTCCCGGAGATTGCCCCGGAGGAGGAAAGGTTCAGGCCATTGGGCAATTGCCCAGCAGCGAGCGACCAAAGGTATGAGCCGGTTCCGCCGCTTGCGGCCAGCGTGGCGTTATAAGACGTGCCTACAACCCCGCTAGGCAGCGAAGCCGTGGTGATCGAGATCGGGGGCGGAGCCGACGTCCGGAAGGTGAAATCACTCGAGACGGCCGCGTTACCAGATGCGTCGCGCGACCTAACCCGATAATGATACAGGGTGTCCGCGGCAAGACTGCCCAGGACCACGCTGTGGCTGGTGACCCGCGTGGCATTCAGCGGCGAACTCGCCCCATAGGCCGTGCTCGTGCCGTAATCCACCTGACTATCACTGGCTTCGTCGGTGGTCCAGATGATTGTGGCCCCGCTGGTGGTGATGTTGTTCGCTGCGACGCCACTGATCACGGGAGGTGTCGCGTCGGTGGCCTGCGCAGTCGTGAACGTGAAGTTGCCAGACACCGCCAGATTGCCGGCGGCATCGCGGGACTTCACTCGATAGTGATAAGTTGTCCCCGCATGCAGTCCGCTCAGCAAGGCGGCGTGCGCATTGACCAGAAAGGTGTCCAGCGCGGTGCTGCTGCCGTAGGCCGTCGAAGTGCCATACTCCACCTGGCTGTCAGCCAGTTCGTTCGTCGTCCAGGTGATTGTCGCGCCGCTCGCGGTAACGTTATTGGCCGCGACCCCGCTGATGACCGGAGGCGTCGTGTCGGCCGCCTGGGCGGTGGTGAACGTGAAGTCGCCCGAAACTGCAAGGTTGCCCGCCGCATCGCGGGATTTCACCCGGTAGTGGTAAAGCGTTCCGGCCTGCAGGCCATTCAGGACTAGGCTGTGGCTTGTCACCATTGCCGTGCTTAGCGATGAACTGCCGCCGTAGGCTGTCGACGTGCCATACTCCACTTGGCTGTCGCTGGCTTCGTCGGTAGCCCAAGAGATGGTCGCGACGTTCGTGCTGACCCCGGCAGCCATTACGTTACTAATTACCGGAGGAGTGGAATCCGGGGATGGTTCTTGGTTGCTGCCAGTGAGGGCGCAGCCCGCAGAGACCGCGGCGACCAAGGCTAGCCCGAGGTTTAGGAACCTGCTAGGAATTTGGTTACGCAATGGTGACAACCTCCGCCCCGACATAAACCTCGCTTGCTTCAAACACTAGTCTGGGCAAGGAGCGGCTGCCTATTGGCCGCAAGTCCATATTTCGTACGTCGGAGGTAACTGCCCGTCCGGACAGGTGCACAGCGCGGGAAAAGTGGGCCGATGCGGATACGCCAAGAGCGTCCGGCCACTGGCGTACGAACCTGTTGGCCGCGTAAGGGGAAGCTTAGCCGCGCATCACGCCTGAGAGTTGGCAAGCAGTGCTTGCGGGGCCCGGCCAACACCGTTCCGTAGGGGCTTTGGGCCCAGGAAGTTACAAGAACACCGGATGTGCGCCACGATGCCTGACCGCAAAGCAGGCACTCACCGAAGAAAGATTCGGGGCCTGGGTCGCTTCAAGGTCGCGTTGCCGTGGCGGCGCCTCCACCGCGCTTGGCGTGGGTCCAATCTGTCCAGCACATGTTCTTACCGCAGGAAGCGGGCGAGCCGTCCCAGAAGTCCGTCCCGTAGAAATAATCCACAACCGGCAACTGCCACACGTCATCCTTTTGCGCGCGATAGCCCGCCACGTTATCCAACCACTGGTAAGCGCGCAGGATGGCCTGGTCTCCCCATGTGAAAGTGTCGTAGCCAGCGCGATGCAGAATCACGGCCTGTACAAGTGCGCCTTGCAAGGCCTCGTACACATAGTTTTCATGAGGGGGTGGCCATCGAAAGGGACCGGAACGGCGCTGGTCGTCCGGCAGCACCCCGTCTATTACGTGACCGTCCCGCCGGCAGCCCTTGGGGTTGATCCCCACGGGCTGGGCTGGGTCGCATTGCCACGATCGATCTCCATAAGTGAATCCCGCGTAGGCACTTCGATCCCCGAGCCAACCTCGAAACACGAGCGCCGTGCGTTCCAGCTCCTTCTCGTCGCCAAGGTAGACAGCGACCGCAGCGCGGCTCGCACCCGCGTGCGTGCCCCAATTGTTCGGTCTCCGCTCATGTGTGGATCGCAGGGTCTGCCCCTCTAGTTCCTCTGTCAGGGTTCGTTTCAGCCAAGGGCGGAACCTGTGGCTGTCGAACGAAGGGTCATACTCTTGCAAAGCAATCAGATCAGCCGCGATCACGTAGGCCGCTAACTCGCGACCCAAAGCAAGCGTGCGTCCGCCTACTTCGGTGTCAATAGCTCTTTCCAGTTGACTGCGCACCTCAACTCGATACTTCTCCTCGCCGGTCCGGGCAAAGACAAGCGCCTTGGCCAGGACCCAGACATTGTTCATCTGCTCCTGGTCGCTCAGATTCGGAGAACCGGCTGGAGCATCTGCCTGTGCCTTCGAGCGTTGCCAGGCGGGCCCCGCCATAGGCAATTGCGCGAGTTCGGCCGCACTGACCCAAACACCTGGGGCCCGCCGTACCCTTTTTGCAGTCTGTTTGGAAGTGTCTGTCTGCGTCGAAAACTCACCGCAGAAAGCGGTGAGCAGGCCCAACAGAACCAGCCCTGCATTGCGGGCCCGACACATCACGGGCTGTGCCTCCCCATCGAAGTAATCCTTTGAGTTCCTCACGAGCCTAGCTCTCTGTTTGCAGAGAATCAACCCGTCCTATGCATGACGACGGAGAGCGTTAGCAGCGCCTTGTGCGAGTCATGAGGGTCAACGGGGAAGGTACCTACGCAGCTAGCCCGGCGAACCGCCAAGCCGGGCCAGAGACGACTCAGGGGAGCGAAGCGGGTTGCACCTTCGGATGAATACGCCTGTCGCAAGAACAACAGCGGATTATTTGCTCGTTTCACGACGCGGCCTCGGCCACACGGAACTACGGATCTCGACCAGACTCCCGCGAATCGGCCCAAAGGACAACCCTGCCAGACACGCCGGCCCGTCGGCCCTCGGACCGGTTCCCCGCCACCGGGGGCGGCTTGTGGGGTCGGCCGAGGTCGGGTAAGCTGACCCTCGTTTCCCGGGGAGTGTTCCGCGTTGCCACGCGAACTGGCTGGAGCGACGGACCGTCGCATTGACGCGCTGCTGGCCCTGCTGGCGGAGAATCCCATGATTGTCATCAGTGGGGCGCGGATCGCGCGCGAGATCGGCGTGACCCGCTCGACGGTCTGGCGGTGGGTGGAGGCGCTGCGCGGGCTTGGCGTCAAGGTTCGCGCTCACAAAGGCGCTGGCTACCGCATCGAACGCGTCCCTGACGTTCTCGTTCCCAAGCTGCTCCGGCGGCGGCTGCGAGGGACCCCGTTTGCCCGGCGCATTCTCCACTACTTCTGTGTCGGCTCCACGAATGACGTGGCCATGCAGCTCGGCCACGCAGGCGAGCCACATGGGACACTCGTCGTGGCCGAAGAGCAAACCGCCGGGCGAGGCCGCGTTGGGCGCAAGTGGCACTCCGAGAAAACCAGTGGCATCTACATGACGGTGCTGCTGCGGCCTGCGATTCCACCGGCGCAAGCGCCTCTCCTCACCCTGCTCGCGGGCCTGGCCGTGCGTGAGGCTGTCGCTGAGCAAACCGGCCTCGCACCGGACCTCCGCTGGCCCAACGATGTGCTGCTCGATGGCAAAAAGCTCGGCGGAATCCTCACGGAAATGAATGCCGAGCCCGACCGCACGCACTTCGTCGCGGTGGGCATCGGCATCAACGTCAACCAGGCGAAGTTCCCCGAAGATTTGGCCGCCACGGCCACGTCACTCCGCATAGCAACAAACCAGCAGCATTCCCGGCTCGAGCTGCTGGTGCGGTTGCTGGGCTGGCTCGACCGCTACTACAATCAGTGCATGGCTGGCGGTTCGGCGCCCATCCTCGAACGTTTTGCCGCCGTTTCCAGCTACGCGCACGGCAAGCGGGTGCGCATCGCCACTGCGGCCGAGTCCTTCACCGGCACAACAGCGGGGCTGGAACCCACCGGGGTGCTGCGTGTGAAGCGCGACGACGGGCGCGTCGAGCTGCTCCTGGCCGGCGACGTCAGGGAGGCTTGATGCTGCTAGCTCTCGATGTGGGCAACACGAATACCGTGCTGGGTATCTTCCGCGGCGACAAGCTCGTGGCGCACTGGCGGCTGACAACCGCGCGCGATCAGACCGCGGATGAGTACGGCATCCTGTCGCGCAACTTGTTGACCTTGGCCGGCCTGAAGCCTGCCGAAGTCCACGGAGTGATCATCAGCTCCGTCGTGCCCCCGCTGAACGGCACGCTGGCTCAACTGGCCGAGCGTTATTTTGGCACGAAGGCGCTGTTCGTCGAGCCCGGCATCAAGACGGGTATGCCGATCCTGTACGACAATCCGCAGGAAGTGGGTGCCGACCGCATCGTCAACAGCGTAGCGGCCTTTGAGAGGTACGGCGGGCCGTGCATCGCGGTGGACTTCGGCACAGCGATTAACTTCGACGCCATCTCCGCCCGGGGCGAGTATCTGGGTGGAGTGCTCGCACCAGGCATCGGCATCTCGGCCGACGCGCTGTTTTCCCGAGCGGCGCGCCTGTCGCGCGTGGAAATCCGCGATCCCGGAAAGATCATCGGCACCAACACGGTAACCTCGCTTCAGGCGGGGCTCTATTACGGCTACATTGACCTCGTGGACGGGATCCTCGATCGGCTGGAGAAACTGCTCGGCCCGAGCAAAGTTGTGCTGACCGGCGGCCAGGCGTCGCTGATCGGGCGCGGGCTGCGGCACGAAGCCGTCATTAATGAGTTCCTGACCCTGGAAGGCCTGCGGATCCTCTGGGAACGCAATCAGGTACACATCCGAGACGCGGCGCCAGCGGAGAAGAGCGCGGCCACTTCCGGGAAGTTACCGCGCCGGTAGGCGCTGCCTCGTGACTTTAGTTCCGGCCGGTCTACAAGCGTGGGAGGCGGCTTTCACCCTGCCTCTCGCGTGTCTGCGTGGACTCGTCTGAGCTTCCACAAGTACCACGTCCCAAGAGTGCGGTAAGGCCGCCAGGGCTCAGCAAGCCGAACCATCCTCTCCGCCGAAGGCAAAGCGCGCATCCGGTAGGCATCCTTGAAGCCATACTGCAGACCGAGGTCGTCCACAGGCAACACGTCTGGCCGGCCGAGGCTGAAGATCAGGAACATCTCCGCTGTCCAGCGGCCGACGCCCTTCACCTGCGTCAGGTTGGCGATCACTTCCTCGTCGGTCTTCCCGCCGAACCGGCCGAGGCGGAGGGCACCGTTGGTAGCTTTCCGCGCAAGATCCCGCAGGTAGCGGATTTTCTGTCGCGAAAGCCCGGCCGCGCGCAACCTCCGCACCGGTGTGTCCAGCAACTCCTCCGGCCGCGGAAGCCGCCCGCCCGCCGCGGCCGACCTACGGTAGAGCAAGCGGAAGCGCCGCGCAATGGTCTCCGCGGCCCTGTAGGCCAACTGCTGATAGATGATCGCGTCCACGAGCGCACCGAACTGGTTCCGTTCCATCTCCTGCGGCAGCGTGCATGGCCCGAGCCGCTCAATCAACCCGCGCATTACAGGGTCCGCACGGCGCAGGCGCTCGACCGCGTCGGCAAGGCACTTCACACCGAACAACACTACACGTCGGCCTGAACGTGTGCAACTCGGGGGCACGTCTGCCCGGCGGCGGAAAGGCGGTGATAGAATGTGCGCCCGTGACGGAAAGTTCCAACTACTTCCACTACTTCACCGACATCGAGGAGTACTTCTGGCGCAAGCGCGGCGCGCACATCCTGGTTTCGCCTCTCGATTGGGCCATTGTGGAGACCTGGCAGAAGGCTGGTATCCCGCTCGAAGCCGTGCTGAGAGGCATTGACCGCGCGTTCGAAAGCTACAGGCACTCCCGCCGCGGCGCGTCGGGGCGGCCCCTGAAAAGTCTGGCGTACTGCGTGGATGCAGTGCTCGAGGCTGCCGAAGAGGCCAAAGAAGCCGGCGCCGGTGCCGGGCCCGAACGAACCCCGGCCAAGGCGCCTGGCGGGCCCTTCACCCGAGAGGAACTACACGCCTACTTTCAGCGCAATCTTGAAAGGCTGGCGCGCTCTGCTGAACTTGCCGGGGCGAGAGCGCCAGAGTTAGCGGCGCGCATCAGCGAAGCCCGGACGCGACTCCAGGAAACGGGCACACTCCTCGATAGCCCTGGCCCGCTGGACCTGGAAGACTTGGAGCGGCGCCTGACGGTGCTCGAGGAAAAGCTGCTGGCCGCAGTGACCGCGGGCGCCGGCGAAGACATTCTGCTGCGCATCCGCCGTGAAATGGATCGCCAACTCGCCGCTTACCGCCGGCGCATGACGGCCGAGCAACTCAGCCTGCTCGAACGCCAGTACCTGCAGAAGCGGTTGTTTGAGGAATACGCCGTGCCGCGCCTGAGCCTTTTCTACCTATCGTGACCACGACGCAAGTGAAGATCGAAAAGCTGGTGTATGGCGGCGACGGCTTGGCGCACCACGACGGCCAAGCTGTCTTCGTCCCCTTCGTTCTGCCGGAGGAAGTTGTGGCCATCCGTCCGCTGGAGAAGAAAAAGACCTACCTTCGGGGGCGGCTGGAGCAGGTGGTGGTTGCTTCCGCGGAACGCGCCACCCCGCCCTGCAAGCACTTCACGGTCTGCGGCGGCTGCCATTACCAGCATATGCCGTATGAGACCCAACTTCGTTACAAGACAGACATCCTCCGTGAGACGCTGCGACGCCTGGGCCGTATGGACTGGCCAGGACCCATTCACGTCCACCCCTCGCCGCCCGTTGGTTACCGCAATCGCGCGCAGTGGAAGCTGCGTCCCCTAGCACAAGGACTGCGTATTGGCTACCACCAGTCGGGCACTGCAGCGCTGTGCGCTGTCGAACACTGTCCTATCCTGGCGCCGCACCTAGAGAACCTCCTGCTGCAGTTGTGCGAGTTGCTCGCACAGTCTGCCCTGCCTGCTACCGTGCGGGAGATTGAAGCGTTCGTCAATCGGCAGAGTTCTGCGACGCTTGTGAACGCGTCGTTCTCGGCCTTCGAGAAATCGCCGCAAGCGGTGGCCGAAGTTTTCCGCAAGCTTCCTGGCGTCGAAAGCGTATTGCTGCACGAAAGCGCGCAGGAACGGTTCGAGTTGTTCGGCCCAGGCTACATTCACTGCGAATTGTCCGGCACGCGCTACCGCGTCGGTCACCTATCGTTTTTCCAGGTCAACGACTATATGCTCGAACAGCTTGTCGCAGCCGTCACGGCCGGCGAGGAGGGTCGGGAGGCCCTGGATCTCTACGCTGGGGTGGGGTTGTTCTCCGTGCCGCTTGCGCGCAGGTTCGAAGAACTATATGCCGTGGAGGCCAACCCCGCTGCTGCGCGCGACCTCGAAGCCAATCTCTCCTCGGCTCCTTCCGCAAGAGCGGTCGCCGGCGAAGTTCGGCGCTTCCTCTCCGGCTGGACGGACTCGCCAGACCTCGTCCTGCTGGATCCGCCGCGGGCCGGGCTCGAGCGCGAGGTGGCTGAACGGCTGGTGGCACTCCGGCCCAGCAGGATCACCTATCTCTCTTGCGATCCTTCAACGCTGGCGCGCGACCTGGCCGTGCTGACGCGCGACCGGACTTACCAGATCGCCGAACTGCATCTGTTCGACCTTTTTCCGCAGACCTTCCACATCGAGTCCCTGGTCAAGCTGGAGCGACGCTCATGAAGCTGCCTGCACTGTGGGTTGTCGGCGCGCTCGCCACGGGAATTGCCTTCTTCGACCCCGCGGAGGCCAGCCCGCGTCTCCCGCTAGCGCTGGCAGCCGCATTTCTGCTGGGCGGACTGGCAGGCGCGCTCTGGCGGAAAGACCAAGTCGCCCTCGCGTCCGGTTTGGCGGCCTGGGTGTTCATCGGCGCCGTAGGGGCAGCACTCGAACGACGTGATGTTCCGGCCAACCACATTACGCAACTGCTCGGCGAAAAGGGAAACGCCGCGACAGGCTTGGAAGTTGCTCTGGCCGAGCCGCTTCGCTGGCGTGGTGTGTTGCGCAGTGACCCCGTGCGCCTGCCCTGGGGGTCGCGCTTTGAAATCGAACTGGAGGAAGTCGAACTCGCGGGAAAGCCCACTGCGGTAGCTGGCGGGCTGCGCATCAGTTGGTTCCGTACTGAGGGCGATGCGAGCGAGCCACCGCCGCTGCGAGCCGGGGAGCGCGTCGAGGCGCTCATGCGCGCTCGCCGCGTGCGCAACTATGGCAACCCCGGAGCGTTCGATTCCCGCGCGCACCTAGCCCGTCTGGGGGTGCACCTGACCGGCACGCTCCGCAGCGGGGAGCTGATCCGGCGGCTGGACGGGCCGCCGCCCCGGATCGTTCACCGGCTGGCCAGGGTGCGCGGCGCGCTGCTCGACCGCATGGACGTGCTTTTCCACAGCTCCCCTGAACAGGCTGCTGTGCTCCGCGCGATGCTGCTGGGCGATCGCAGCTTCATTGACCACGAGCTGGTAGACTCTTTCCAGCGAACGGCCGCATATCACGTGCTGGTTGTGTCGGGCCTGCACGTGGCTGCTTTGGCGGCGTTTTTCTGGTGGCTGGCGCGACGGCTGCGCCAGAAGGCCTGGGCCTCGGCGCTACTGGTGATCGCTGCGCTTGCTGGATTTGTCGCCGTGGTTGAGGATCGCCCGCCGATCGAGCGCGCGGCGCTGATGGCCGCAGTGCTCCTGCTGTCTCGGCTTCTGTACCGCCGGGTCGAGCTGCTGAATACAGTTGCTGTGGCCGCGGGGCTCCTGATGATTGTCCAACCTTCCATCCTCAGTGATCCCAGCTTCCAGTTGTCGTTCGTCGCTGCGGGCATGATTGCCGCACTGGGCCTGCCCTGGGGGGAGCGCACCACCCAGCCATATCGGCGGGCCCTCTTACACTTGACCGACGTGACCATGGATGCGGCGCACTCGCCCCGCGCCGCTCAATTCCGCCTGGACGCGCGCACTGCGGCAGAATGGCTCGGTGGCCGTCTGCCGCGGTGGATGGCGGCTCGCGCCGCCGCCTTGATCGCTTGGCCCTGTCGTGGCGCGTTTGCCCTATGGGAAGTCGCTCTGATTTCGCTGTCCATCCAGCTTGGGATGCTTCCCCTGATGGCACATTACTTCCACCGGGTGAGCCTCGCCGGGCCGCTGGCAAACATTCCGGCAGTCGTCTTGTCGGCACTCGCTGTGCCGGTGGGGTTCCTTATGCTGGCGGCCGACTTCCTTTGGTCTGCCCTGGGTAGCTTGGTGGCCCCAGTCGTAGGCAAGTTAACACAAGCGCTCATCGCGAGCATCGAATGGTTCGGACAGTGGCGCTGGGGCTCGTACCGCGTTCCCGGACCTCCTGCATGGCTGCTGACGGCTTTCTTCGCCGCTGTGGTACTGCTGGCGTCTGCCGCCCGGTTGCACCTGACCAGACGTCTCTGGCACCACTTGGCGCTGGTTCCGGTTGGCTTCCTGGTGCTGCTCGTAGCCACATGTCCCTTTTCTCCGCAGCTACACCCGGGCGAGCTGGAAGTCACCGTGCTCGACGTGGGCCAAGGCGATTCCCTCTTCGTTGTTTCCCCGGCCGGCCGCACGCTCCTGATAGATGCCGGAGGCGTGTTCAGCACAACGCAGACAGGTTTTCGGACAGGGTTCGATGTGGGCGAGCAGGTGGTTTCCTCCTACCTGTGGCACCGCGGGGTGAAGCGGCTGGATGCGGCCGCTCTGACGCATGCGCACAACGACCACCTCGGCGGGCTGTTCAGCGTGCTGGAGAACTTCCCCGTCGGTGAACTATGGATCGGGCGCGAGGTAACATCACCTGCATTTCAAGCCTTGCTCGACCGCGCCCGGGCCCGCGGCACCCGCGTGGTGCGCCTGCAGCGCGGACGCGCTCTCGACTGGGGCGGCGTCAGCGTCCTGGTTCTGTGGCCGGAGACATCCGAGCCGACTCCGGCGGGCGCCAACAACGACTCCCTGGTGCTGCGGCTGGAACGCGGCCGGCATGCATTCCTGTTGCCCGGAGACATCGAAGGGAGCGTCGAGCGCGAGCTGATCGTGCGAGGCGATCCGCTGGGGGCCGCCTTCTTAAAGGTGCCACACCACGGCAGCCGCACATCCGTGAGCGAAGAATGGGTTGCGGCGGTTGCGCCAGCCGTTGCGACTATTTCCGCGGGTGAGGCCAATCCCTTTGGCCATCCTCATCGCGAGACGCTCGAGCGACTGGCGCGCCCGGGGCTGCGTTTGTTTTCAACGCATCGCGACGGCGCCGTAACCATACGCAGCGACGGGCAAACGCTTGCCATCAGCGCGCACCTGCAAGCAAACCCGAAGCAACGATAACTCTTCCCCTACCCCACACGCCACGGGCACCCTGCGGCACCGGCCAGCCTGCTATGATGACTCTAGAAGGCCATGACCGACGTTGGGAAACGCGCGCCGACGAAGGAAGAAATTGACGAGGAAACCCGAAAGGGGCGGCGACTCCAGATCGCCGTTAACCTGGCACTGAGCATCATTGCGCAGGGCGACCTGCCCTTCGAGGAAGCCAGTGAACTGGTTACCGCCACGCGGCGCGTGGCGCTGCAGCTTTTCCCCGGCAAGGAAGACGCCTTCGACCTGATTTACCGTCCGAAGTTTCAGCGGCTGATGAACCAAGTTTACCGGCTGCAGTAATCATTGGTAGCGCATCCGCAACCAAAGCAGCGCCGCCACCAGCAGAAAACCAATCACCGCGCGATATTCCTTGTTCTCTTCATACACCGCCCAGGAGAAGCTTGCACCATCGCGCAGCCCCGGCCGGAATCGAGGCCAGAATAGCGGAACTTTCTCGGCATAAGCTCGAAACGCCTCACCGTAGCGCTCGCGAAGCTCTTCTACTTCGCGCCAGATTGCCTGCGGATAGAACACGGCAAGATACACGGCCGCAATGGCCGCCACGGGCCATGCATCTGCGGCCACCGCCACACCGGTCGCTAGAATGACGTTTCCCAGATAGAGCGGATTGCGCGTGTACGCATACGGGCCGGAAGTCGTCAGAGCCTTCTGCTTGCGCAAGTGGCCCGCAGCCCAGCCGCGAAGGAGCAATCCGACCACGGCGACCAGGCAACCAATCTGCAGCGATTCCGGCGAGGGCTCCGACAGCCAAAGACAGGCCAACCCAAGTGGATAGCCCAGCCTCACCCGCCAGCGCGCCAACGCAGATCCCTTCATGCCATCCACCCCAGGCGGCGCTCAACAGCTTCCGCGACCTGATCCACCGTGATCGAAAGCATCGAGGGGGCAGGTTCATCGCCACGTTTATAGGTCGTCTCATCCGCCTGCGCATTGCGCACAACAATGTCGCTGGGATTGAAGGGACCATTGCGCGCCGGATCAGTGGGTCCGTAGAGGCCAACCACTGGCACGCCGAGGGCCACCGCCAGATGCAGCGGCCCGCTATCGCCCCCAACGAACAACCGGGCACGCCGGAGCAAGGCGACGAGCTGCGGCAAGTTAAGGTGCAGAATCACCGGTTCCGGCTCCACGGAGACCCGCCGCACCGTCTCAGCCAAGACGCGTTCGTGCGGTCCGAAGTTCACCACGCCCCGCCAGCCGTTCCCGCGAGGATGCTGCGCCAAGCGGTGGTGAAGATGTCCATAGCATTCTGCTGGCCAGCACTTGGACCGCCAGCCGCCTCCGGGACTAACGACGAAATAGTCCCGGACGCCGCGCGCTTCCAGTTGCGCGGTCACAAAGGCCTCCGCCTCGACGTCGGTTGGAATTGGAAAACACATCCCATCCGGCTTGGCTCCTGCAGCTCGGGCCAGGGCGAGGTTCATCTGAATGACATGCCCGGGCCTGGGCTCCACGCGCAGGTTGTAAAACAGCGCCGCACCACCTTCCCGGGCAGCCCGCCGCGCAAAGCCGATGCGCTGTGGAGCGCCCGAAAGCCAGGCCAGCACGGCAGACTTGTACAGCCCCTGAAAATCAATCGCGCGGGTGTAGCGCCGCCCACGAAGCTGCTGGACGCTCCAGACGAGCTGCTGCCACGAATCCGACCGAAGGGCAACGACCTCGTCCAAGTCCGGGTTGGCCTCGAGTAAGGCGCGCCAGCGGTCCGCGACAACCCAGTCAATCCTGGCCCCCGGGTGTCCCTGGCGAAGCGCATGCACGGCGGGCAGGGTGTGGATGATATCGCCCATCGAGCCGAGCCTCAGGATGAGAAAACGCTCACCGGCCATGGGTGGTGCGCAGCCTGCCCAGCAGTTCGCGGGTGGAATGGGATTTGCGGTCGCCGACAATCGCGACGCGAACACCCAGCCGCGCGGCGGATTCGCGCTCCGGAACGGTCTCGGCCGTGTAGTCGGTACCCTTGGCGTGGACATGGGGTCCCAAAGTTTCCAGCAGGCGCTCGACGTCGAGATCGTCGAAAACGACCACATAGTCAACCACCGCCAGCGCGGCGACCAGTTCCGCGCGCGCCTGCGAAGAAAGTATGGGTCGATGTTCGCCTTTCAGCTTTCGTGCACTCGCGTCGGAATTCACGGCTACGACAAGCACATCGCCCTCGGCCTTGGCCCCCTGGAGATAGCGCACGTGGCCCACATGCAGCAGGTCAAAGATACCGTTGGCCAGCACAATGCGCTGGCCGCGCTGGCGATGGTTCGCTAGGCGCCGCTCCAAGTCGTCGAGCGCGAGTATCTTTTCCCGCGTTTTCATGCCCGGGCCGCTCCGCCCAACTCGCTACGAACGGCCGCCAGCAGTTCCTCCCGGCTGACGGTAGCTGTGCCACGCTTCATGACGACGATTCCACCTGCGTAATTGGCCAGATGTGCTGCTTCCAAGGGAGTGCCGCCACTCGCCAGAGCCAGCGTGAACACGGCAATCACCGTATCGCCTGCCCCGGTCACGTCCACCGCTTCGTCCGAACCGAAAATCGGGATCGGCTGGGGCTTGCGGCGCGGCTCGCAGACGACCATGCCGTCCCGCCCGCGGGTCACGAGAAGCGCCTGGAGCTTCAAGCGGCGACGCGTTTGTTCGGCCAGCGCGCACAGTCTCGAGAAATGCTGGCCGATGCGGGTATGGTAGAGAGCCTCCAGCTCGGGCTCATTCGGCGTCGCTGCAGTGACACCGGTCCCAAGATAGTCGAGCAGTGCATACCGGGAATCGAGTGTGATAAGCCGCGCACGAAGTGCTTTTACCCTCTGCGGCGTAACCGCGCCGTAGCCGTAGTCAGAGGCCAGGACAGCCGATGCTCCCGGGACGCGCCTCCTTGCCTTGCCGAGCAGCGCGGTGCCCACCGCAGCAGGCAGGGGTTCTCGCGGCTCCTCATCCACCCGCAGCACCTGCTGACTCGTGGTATGCGTCCAGCCGGCCAGAAAGCGAATCTTCGCGGGCGTGCTCCAGCGGCGGACGCGAACGATGCCGGAAACGTCCATGTTCTTCTGGCGAAAGCACTCCAACAGCGCATCGCCGCGGGCGTCGTCTCCCACGGCCCCCACGGGTTGCACGCGCGCGCCGAGATCAGCCAGATTGTTGGCCGCGTTGGCGCCGCCCCCAGGCAGCAGGCGCGTCTCCCGGTGCCGCAGGATCAGCACCGGCGCTTCGCGCGACACACGAGAAATATCGCAGTAGACGAATTCGTCCGCTACGAGGTCTCCCAGCAAGACGATCCGCTGCCGTGGGAATGCCTCGACGAGTTCTATGAGCCGATTCAGGTCAACGCTCACCGCGGCTCCTTTAAAATGACGTCCACGGCGCGGCTCAAATCTTCGGCAACATAGTCGGGTTGGCGCGGCCAGCGCCCGCGGTTCCAGTCGTATTCTCCTCTGCCGTAGCCGGTGAGAACCAAGATGCCGCGCGCGCCCACGGCGTGGGCCATGCGCACGTCGTCGTAGCGGTCGCTGACCACCCACGATCCCGCCAGCGAAACATCGTGCTCGCTCGCGGCTCGTTCCAGCATTCCTGGCTTGGGTTTGCGGCAGGCGCAGCCATCGCCAGGCTGGTGCGGACAGTAGTAGATACCGTCCAACTGACCGCCGCCCCTGGCTAGCTCCGTCCGAAGCCGCTCATGCACCTGCCGAACAAGCTCCTCCGGGAAGAAGCCCCGCGCAACGCCCGATTGATTCGTGACCACAATCACGGGCCAATGGGCTTGATTCAACCGCCGAATGGCCGCGGCAGCAAACGGGAATACACGAAAGCGGCTGAGGTGGTTCATATACCCCATCTCTTCAGCAATCGTGCCGTCGCGATCGAGGAAGACAGCAGGGCGGGGGCTAGACAAGAGGCGAACTCTCCTGGGCAATCCACCGGCGCACAGCGGCGTACACCGTCTGCACATCCACGCGGCACATACAGCGATGATCCACGGGACAATGCCGGAGAAAACAGGGACTGCACGAGACAGTCTGCTGCACAACCGTCACGCGAGGTGCCATTGCCGCTGTGCCGCGAGGGTCCGTCGGGCCGAAGACCGCGACCACAGGCAGCCCGACCGCTCCGGCGACGTGCATCACCCCGGAATCATTGCCGACAAACAGATCACACGCGGCGAGCAAGCCCGGCAGGTCGCCGATAACGGTCCGGCCGACCAGCATCACGGGCTGCCGCTGCATCGCCGCAGCAACACGGTGGGCGACCGCGCGTTCAGAAACCGCGCCGAAAAGTATCACATCGGCGTCAAAGTCAGCAATCAGCCGGTCGGCGAGCGCTGCGTACCGTTCGGGCGGCCAACACTTGGCCGTGCCAAAAGCCGCCCCAGGAGCCATGGCAAGGCGCATGCGAGCGTCGCTTGCGCCAGCGGCGCGTAGGATTTCTTCAGCCCGGCTGCGAGTCCCCGGCAGCAAGTGAAGCCGAATGTGCTTCAGCTCGGGCAGGCGGTCAATCCATCCAGCGCGGCGGAGAAGTTCCAGGTAGTAGTAGCACTCGTGCGCAGGCGTTTCGCCTGGCCGAGGAACGGCTATCGCGTGTGTCAGCAGCCAGCTCCGGCCATCCCGCGCGTACCCGATGCGTTCCGGAATACCGGCGCGCCAGGCAATCCACGCTGCCTCAAAGGCATTCTGCAATAGTACAGCCACATCGAACTCCTGGCCGTGCAACTGGCGAACTAGGCGTTCCATGCCAAAGAAGCCCTGGTGAAGGCCATTGTGGTCGAGCAGCAGCAGCCGATTGGCAAATGGCTGTCCACGGAGAAGATCGGCCACCCACGGCCGCGCCAGGAGAACAATATCTGCGTTTGGCCAGCGGGCGCGGATCGCTTCCAGTGCGGGGATGCACATTACTGCGTCTCCTACCCAGTTAGGCACGCGAACAAGGATTCTCATGGCTGCGACTTTCGCCTGCGCTGCACTGTATCCAGGATACTCTGCCGAAACCTTTCCGCGTCGGAGACTTGCATGCTGATTCGGGAATAGTACGCGGGAAGGCCGGCGAAATGCACGCCGCGCAGGTTGTATACGTCCTTCTCCGTACAAACGAGGGCGCCAGCGCCGAAGGCCTGTGCCTGGCGCTCAATCTCCACTGCCTCCTCGCCCGAATAGCGATGGTGGTCGCGGAAACTTTTCCGGCCGACGACGGCCAGGCCCCAGCGGCCCAGGTCGTCGAAAAAGGCTTGGGGGTTGCCAATGGCGCAGAAAGCGAACACCTTGCGCCCACGGAGTTCGACCGGGCTGCCCCCGCTTTCGGCATCGAGTGGAAAGAAACCCTCGAGCTGAGTCTGGGCGTAGAGGATCGGTGCGGTTGTACAGCGCCGCACAACCGCTTCAACCGCGGGGGCGTGGTCAGTTCGCGTGATGATCACGATGTCCGCACGGCGCAAGGCGGCCTTCGGTTCCCTGCCGCGACCAGCAGGCAGCAGGCCTCGGCCGAAGGGGTCCGTCGCGTCAATCAGCACGATATCGGCATCGCGGGCCAAGCGGAGATGCTGAAACCCGTCATCCAAGACAAACCATTCCGTGCCCTGCCGTTCGAGCAGCCTCCCTTGAAGCAAGCGATCGGCGCCCATGCCGATGGGAACGGCATCGCCGAGCCGGCGCCCTAGCAGCCAGGCTTCGTCGCTTGTGGGCCCCAGCGACGGGTCGGCAGCAAAGGCCGGGAGCGTGTGATTGGAACTGCGGTAGCCGCGAATCAAGATGCCCACGCGTTTCCCTTCCGCAAGCAGGAGCTGGGCCAGCCAAATCACCATCGGCGTCTTGCCTGTGCCGCCCACGGTCAGATTGCCGACGCTGACCACAACGCCGTTCAGCCGTTTCTGTTCAAGTAATCTCTGGTACATCCAGGCGCGCAAGCGCACGCCGAGCGCAAAACCCATGGAGGCCGGCCACAGCAAACTGCGCAGGAGGGGATGCACGGTCATCTGCGGTTTCCCTGCAACACGGCTACGAGCTGCTCGACAGCGCGCTCCGTTGCACCCCGGTTGCGCTCGACCAGCGCCCGGGCGGCCTCTCCCATGGCTTCCCGCCAGGGCTTGTCTTTCACGAGTTTCACCCACGCCTCACCCAGTTCTTCCCCGCTCGACACCTGGAGGGCCGCGCGCGATGCAAGGAACTGCTGGGCAATCGCGCGAAAATTCTCCATCGAAGGCCCAAACACGGGAGCGCGGCTGAACCACGCCGGTTCGAGGATGTTGTGCCCGCCCGACGGAACCAACGAACCTCCGACAAAAACGACATCGGCCAGCCCATAGAGGCCGGCCAGTTCCCCGACCGTGTCGAGCAGGATGACCTCGGTGTTCTCATCCAATTGCGAGTCTGGGGAGAGCGCGCTGCGGCGCATCAAGCTCCAGCCGTCGCGGCGAACGATTTCCGCAGCCGCATCAAACCGGTCGGGTTTGCGGGGCGCCAGGACCAGCAGGGCACGGCGCCATTGGCGGCTCAGTATGTCGTAGGCGGCCAGTATCTGCTCTTCCTCCTCCTCGACGACGCTGCCAGCAACGGCCAGCGGACGGCGCTCCTGTTGTTCGACCTGCGCTTGCAGCCAGCAAACAAAGGGCCCCGGGGAAGGAGGCTGTAGATCGTATTTCAGATTCCCCGTGACGCTAACCCGCTCCGGTGCTACTCCGAGACTTAGCAGCCGATCCGCATCCTCCCGGCTCTGCATCAGGAACAGCGCTCCGTCGTTCAACACTCGCCGCACAAACCCGCCCAAAAATCCATTAACCCGCCGGTAGCCACGGAACGACCTGTCGGAGATGCGACCATTCACAAAAACCACGGGGACTCCGGTCCGTCGCGTTTCCCGCAGGAAGTTAGGCCAGATTTCTGTCTCCAGGATGACAACGATCCCCGGCCGCACTGCGCGGAGCGTGCGTCGCACGCACCACGCCCAGTCGAGCGGGAAATAGAAGACATCATGGGCGAAACCCATTCGCTCTCGCGCGACAATCTGGCCAGTCCGCGTGGTCGTGGAAACAACCAGCTTCCGCTCCGGAAAGAGCTCCATCAACCGCCGGCCTAGAGGCAGCGCGGCCAGGACTTCTCCGACCGAGACGGCATGAACCCAGATAGTGCCCGCCGAGCCCTCGCCCAACCGCTTGGACACATCCGGAAGGAATCCTAGCCGCTGCCCTAAGCTGTGAGCGTGCTTACCCTCCCGCAGGCCGCGAACGAGAAAATACGGCAGGAGCATGATCATGGCCAGACCGGTGAGCAGGCTGTAAAGAAGATGCATTGGAAAGCACGCGGAACTCTTCCCCGGGTATTATAGGGCAGGGGCACGAAGCAGCGGCAGGCAACCCGCTGGTGCCGCGGGCATCTGATTCGGCGAAGCCATGCGCCTGCTGGCCTGTATAGGTTTTCTCCTGCTCCCGACAGTGACGGCCCCGCAGACGGGTCCGGAGAGTTGGGCGGCTCGGGATTCCCACGAGGGTTTGACCGTGGCCGCCGACCTCTACGACACAGAAGCACGCTCAAGGCAGCGCTTCGGGAAAAAGCATCCGTATGCGGCCGGCTTGGTGGCTATCGAAGTTCTGTTTCACAACCAGAACGACTACGCGATCCGCGTTTTGCTCCAAGAGATCCGCCTGATCCTGAGCCCGCCCGGAAGAGACCGGCAGCGCCTGGCTCCCTTGGCCTTCGAGACTGTGCTTGACCGGCTCCTGGAGGAAAAGCTGCCAGATGCCCGCCGCAAGACCTATCCGGTACCCATCGGCCGGCCCAGAAACCCCCGCAACAAAGAATGGGAGAAGCGGAAGACCGAACTGCAGCCGCTCGTTCTGGAGATGGACGTGATCCCGCCCCGGGCCACCGTGCGCGGCTTTCTTTTCTTCGATGTGAACGGGCAGTTCGACTGGCTGGCTGACGCGCGGCTCTACCTGCCCGAGCTGGTTTTGCTTCCGTCGAACAAGCCTTTGCTCTTCTTCGAGCTGACCCTGAAACCTTCAGACAAGTAAGCCGAGAAGGCAACCTGCCCTGCTCGAGTCAACAGAGGGGTTTGTGAAGCTGTAGACCGTCGGCTAGAATCCGTCGCTGGGAAACTATGGGGGCGCGCGCAACATTTGTCCTCGACGAACTCAACCCCGCGCAACGGGAAGCCGTGCTGGCCAGCAAAGGCCCTGTGCTCGTGCTGGCGGGCGCGGGGAGCGGCAAGACGCGCGTGATTACCTACCGCATTGCCCACCTGATCGCGCAGGGCGTGCCCGCCGAATCGATCCTGGCGGTCACCTTTACGAACAAAGCTGCCGAAGAAATGCGGCAGCGTGTTGCCCAACTGGCCGCCCGCGCGGGCTTGATCGCCGCGGACCCGACCATTTCCACGTTTCACTCTTTCTGCGCACGCCTGCTGCGCCGCGAAGCGCCCCGGCTGGGCCTGCGACGCGACTTCTTCATCTACGACGACGACGACCAGATGGCCGCCATCAAGATGGCCCAGCAGGCGCTTGGCCTCCAGGAGAAGCGCTTTCCGCCACGCGCGACGCTGGAACGCATCAGCCAAGCCAAGAACCAGGGCCGTTCAGCGGAGCAACTGGCCGCCCAAGCCCGGGATGACTGGGAGGAAGGCGTTTGGGCCGCCTATCAAGCCTACGAGCGCATCCTGGCGCAGGCGGGAGCGCTCGACTTCGACGATTTGCTCCTTCGCGGCGTGGAAGTGCTGGACCGCTTCCCCGATGCCCGCGAGCAATGGCAGCGCCGGTTCCGCTACCTGCATGTGGACGAATATCAGGACACTAACCCGGTCCAGTACCAACTGCTTCGACTGCTCTCTGGCCAAGCGAGCAACGTCTGTGTCGTGGGAGACGAAGACCAGGCCATCTACAGTTGGCGCGGGGCGGACATGGGCATTCTGCTGCGTTTCGCGCAAGATTTTCCGAATGCTCTGGTCGTGCGCCTCGAGCAGAACTACCGCTCCACGCAGGCCATCCTCGACGCGGCGGGGGGCGTCGTGGCCAAGAATGTCCGCCGGCTAGGAAAGACCCTCAGCGCTACGCGCGGCGGAGGGCAGCCGCTGCGGTACTTCGAAGCGCGCGATGCCGTCGGTGAGGCCGAGTTCGTCGCGGGAGAAATCCGGCGGCTGCAGCGGGAAGAGCCGGGCAAGCGCGTGGCCGTTGCCTACCGCACCCATGCGCAGTCGCGCGCGTTTGAAGAGGCCCTGCGGAAACTGGGCGTGCGCTATCGCGTTGTGGGCGGATTCAGCTTCTACCGCCGCGCGGAAGTCATGGATGTGCTTGCGTGCGCCCGGCTGGCTGTGAATGCCGACGACGATGTGGCCCTGCTGCGTGTAATCAATACGCCGCCGCGCGGCATCGGGCCCGCGACGCTAGAGACGCTGCGCGAGCTAGCCGCCCGCCGCGGCAGCTCGCTGTGGTCCGCTCTAGTCGAGTTGACTGAGGGAGGCGCACCGGGCCGCGCGCTCCAACCCTTGCGCGGCTTCCGGCAGTTGATAGAGGCGCTGGCGGAGGAGCGAGACACTTCCTCGCCGCCGGAGTTTCTGCGACTGATCCTCGAGCGCACGGGATACCTTGACGTGCTCGAGCACGCCCGGTCGCCTGAGGAGCGTGCCCGTGTCGAGAACCTGCGCGAGCTGGTGAACGCCGCAGCGGAGCTCGCGGAGCGGGGTGAGAGCCTAGCCGACCTGATCGCGCAGGCCGCGCTGGTCAGCGATGCCGACGACTACGACGAGCACGCCCCAGTGACGCTCATCACACTGCACAGCACCAAGGGCCTCGAGTTTGACCACGTTTTTCTATGCGGCCTTGAAGAGGGCCTTTTTCCTCACATACGAGCCGGCCAGGACGATGCAGCCATGGAGGAGGAGCGGCGCCTGTGCTACGTTGGGATGACGCGCGCGAGAGACACCCTGACACTTACGCGCGCCGCCTACCGGCGCAGTCATGGAGACCAACGGCCGCGGGCATCTTTGCCTTCGCGGTTCCTCAGCGAGATCCCTAGAGAGCTGATCGAAACTGTCCCCGGGTCGTTGGCCCATCCGGGCGAAACCCGTCGCTACGAGTATGACGAAGACTTTCCCCCTGCCCGGCGCTACCCGGAGGATTATTCGGGCTCCGACCTGCGCTCGTCCCGCCGGGCGCGAAGCCCAGGAAAGCGGCCCACGGAAGGTGCACATCCACTAATCGGCAAGCAGGTGCGCCATCCTAGCTACGGCATCGGCACGATTATCGCCGTGGAAGGCGAAGCTGGTGACCGCAAGATCACCGTCAGTTTCCTCGACTATGGCGTGAAAAAGCTGTTGGAGCGCTATGCGCAGCTCGAGCGGGCATAATCCCAGGCACGGCCCAAAGTTCACCTCGGATGGCAGTTTTTCCAGGGCTGTGGTTGAAGTGGCGCCAAAGGCCCGCAAAGGTATATTGTGACGATTCCTGGCTCAGGGGGAGCATTGGCTTCACAACTGTTTGCCACCAAGAACATTGACCGGCTGCTGGTCGAGGCGGATGAGCCGCAAAGGCGCCTCAAGAAGACGCTCGGCGTTTGGAGCCTGACCGCGCTGGGCGTCGGCGCCGTCATTGGCACCGGGATCTTCATTCTTACGGGCACTGCGGCCGCCGGCCAAACCGTGCAGTACCCTTCCCTGTTCAAGGCACCTTTTTTGGACGTCCTCCTCCATGGCAGTGGGGCACTGGGCGCGGCAGGACGTCCGGGTGCCGGCCCTGCGATTGCGCTTTCGTTTTTCCTCGTGGCCGTGGTTTGCGGCTTCGCGGCGCTCTGCTATGCCGAACTGTCCTCGATGATACCGATTGCGGGCAGCGCCTACACGTACACGTATGCGACGATCGGGGAATGGGTGGCGTGGATTATCGGCTGGGACCTGATTCTGGAATACGCCGTCTCCAACATGGCGGTAGCAGTCGGCTTTTCCGCTTATGTGGACAGCCTGCTGCAGAGCTTCGGCATTGAGCTCCCGCGCGCTTTGATCACACCGGCGTACACACCGCTGGACGGCTGGCGCATGCACTTCAACCTGCCCGGGTTCGTCATTGTGATGCTCCTGACGATCCTGCTGGTCATCGGCATCCGGGAATCGGCGGGAGCCAACACGTTCATGGTGCTGGTCAAAGTAGCCGCGATTCTGATCTTCGTTTTTGCGGCGATTGAGTACGTCAATCCTACAAACTGGAAACCGTTCATGCCCAACGGGTGGCAAGGCGTGCTGACCGGTGGGGCCATCGTATTCTTCACCTACATCGGCTTCGACTCGGTCTCCACCGCCGCTGAGGAGACCAAGAACCCCAAGCGCGACCTGCCGCTGGGCATTCTCCTGACGCTGGTGATTTGCGCCGCCCTCTACGTCTCCGTCGCCATCGTGCTGACCGGCTTGCAGCACTACTCCAGCTTCCTCGGGGACGCGGCCCCGGTCGCCAACGCACTCAAATCCCGGGGCATGTTCAGCGTCCAGCGCATTGTGACTATCGGTGCGCTGACAGGCATGATCTCTTCGATCCTGGTGTTTCAGCTCGGCCAAGCTCGCGTCTGGTTCGCCATGTCGCGGGATGGCCTGTTGCCCAAGGCGTTCTCGCGCGTGCACCAGCGGTTTCGCACACCGGACATTTCCACATGGGTTGCCGGGATCGTGGTGGGCGTTCCGGCGGGGCTGCTCGACATTGGCACGCTGGCTGACCTCTCCAGCATTGGCACGCTGTTTGCCTTCGTGCTGGTCTCGGCAGCCGTGCTCCTGCTCCGCCGGAGCCAGCCCGACCGGCCGCGAGCCTTTCGCGCCCCTCTAGTTCCCTGGGTGCCCTTGATCTCCACACTGGCCTGCTTCGTGCTGATGCTCGGCCTGACTGTGGAGAACTGGGTGCGCTTCGTGGTCTGGCTTGTCCTGGGCCAACTGGTCTACCTGGCCTACGGCATCCGGCGCAGCACTCTCGGTGCAGAAACCGAACCGGAGGTGCGTCGCAGGACGCTTCAGCGGGCCGACCGATGGCTAATCGCCGCGAGCTTACTGATAGGCAGCGGAGGGACCTACTACGCAGCTGTCACGGCGAACCCGGCATCGCCCAGCTATTACGTCTGGCTTGTTCTGGGAGGCTCCCTCGGCTGGCTGTTTGCGTGGGTAGGCGCCCGGAACCTGCGAAAGGATGCACAGCTTTTGCCTCGTGCGTAAGCCACCTGGCTGCTTACCGGCGACCGGATGAACTCCAACCACAGGCCGCGGCCGAGCTATCGAAGCCTCAAGCCATGACCGCAGGAGAAACTGCCCTTCCGCCCGGGTTCGCGGACTTGCCCAAAGCCGAGTTGCACCTCCACCTGGAAGGCTCGATTTCGCCCTTGACGGTCGTTGATCTGGCCCGTCGTCACGGCGCCACGCTGGACATCCGGGAAGCCGCCGCCCGTTACCAGTTCGCGGATTTTGCCGGGTTCCTAGAAGCGTTCAAGTGGGTCACTTCTCTACTGCGCACGCCGGAGGACTATGCCCTCGTCACGCAAAGACTCGTTGAAGACCTGCGCGGCCAGAACGTCATCTACGCCGAAGTGACCCTGTCCGTAGGGGTGATGCTCCGGCGCAGGCAGAACGTCGAAGCCAATTTCGCCGCGATTCGCGAAGTGGCAGAGAGCGCGCGCCGCAACGGGTTGCGACTGCAATGGGTGTTTGATGCCGTTCGTCAGTTTGGGCCGGAGAAAGCCATGAAAGTCGCACGGCTGGCGGCCCAGATGAAGCGCTACGGCGTCGTGGCCTTCGGCATGGGCGGCGACGAACTGTCGCTGCCCGCCAGTCGATTTCGTCATGTCTACGACTATGCTGCCCAGGAAGGCCTGCACCGGCTTATCCACGCGGGCGAGATCGGCGGCCCGGGCAATGTGCGCGAAGCCATAGAAACACTTGGTGCAGAACGCATTGGCCACGGCATTGCCGTCGTTCGCGACCCGGCCTTGATGTCCGAGCTCGCCTCGCGCGGCACCGTGCTGGAGGTCTGCCCCACCAGCAATCTGCGCACAGGGGCCCTGGCGCGCCAAGCCGGTCACGCCCGCGCGAGCATGGAGCACCATCCCCTGCCGGAACTCTTCCGGCGCGGGCTGCACATCGCCCTTTCCACAGATGACCCAGCAATGTTCCAGACCAACTTGCTCGACGAGTACGCGCAGGCTACACGCACGGGCCTCACGGAGGCAGAACTGGTCCGGCTGGCGGCCATTAGCTTCGAAGCCGCTTTTCTGCCCGAAGATGAAAAGGCACTATTGCGGGCCAGATTCCAGGCTGCACGGGCTCGTCTGAACCTCTGATTTTGAGCCAGCCTCGCGGTATGCAACGCTTGCGGTATAATCTCGCGGCATGAAAGTTCATGTGTGGGTGATGCTGAAGCCGACAGTGCTTGACCCCCAAGGACAAACCATCCAGCAGGCGCTCGTTTCACTCGGCTACCGCTCCGTGCGCGACGTCCGCCAGGGGAAGTTCTTCATCATCGAACTGGACGGCACTTCGCGCGAAGAGGCAGAAAAGCAGATTGCCAGCATCGCCCGGGACGTGCTCGCCAATCCGGTCATCGAAGAGTTCCGATTCGAAATCCTCGACTAAGCGTCCTCTGGGCTGGAAAGGAGTGCGCCATGCAGGAAGGAATTCGGAAGGCAATCCGCCGACTGTACGTGCTGACGCAGGCCGGCGGGCTCTTCATGGGCATGTACATCGCCAGCGCCATCATCAGTTGGCGCGTTCCCTCGGGCGCCTTTCCCTTTCTTCCACTCAAGCTGCCGTGCGTCATCCTGGGCTTTTTGTTTCTGGCTCTTGCTCACCGGCAGTATCTCGGCCTGGTGCGCACTCAGTCCGGGGGCTAGCGCGAAGGCTGTCACGTTAGAGGTTTGCGCCAGACACGGTCCTGGGCTGTTTACTTGTGCTAATCTTGCGCGTAGGCAAGTTTGCTCGGTGCGCTTGAAAGAAGGAGTGGGTCATGTGCGGGATCGTCGGTTACATCGGGCCAAAGAAAGTTGTGCCGCTGATCATTGACGGTTTGAAGCGGCTCGAATATCGCGGCTATGACTCGGCCGGGATTGCCGTGGTCAGCCAGAACGGAAAGCTGGAGATCCGCCGCGCGTCGGGCAAGCTGCGCAATCTGGAGGAAGCCATCCGGCTGTCGCCGCTCGACGGCATCTGCGGAATCGGTCACACGCGCTGGGCCACCCATGGCCGACCCACCGAGGAAAACGCGCACCCGCACCGGGATTGTCACGGCGACATAGTCGTCGTGCACAACGGAATCATCGAGAACTATTTGGAGCTGAAGCACCAGCTCGCTGCCGAGGGTCACCGGTTCGTCACCGAGACGGACACGGAGGTCATTGCGCATCTGGTGGAGAAGTATTCGAACGGAGTGCCGCTCGAAGAAGCTGTCCGCAAGGCTGTCAGGGAACTGAGCGGCGTTTATGCCATGGCGATTCTTTCCACGCGCGACCCACAGAAGATCGTCGCCGCGCGCATGGGCCCGCCCGCGGTGATCGGCCTGGGCCGGGACGAATACTTCGTAGCCAGCGACATCCCCGCCGTCCTCTACCACACCCGCGACGTCTTTTTCCTCAGCGACGGAGATCTGGCCGTGATCACTCCCCAGGGCGTGCGCCTGCTGGATTTCGACGGCCGACCCATTCAGCGCGACCTGCACCATATCACCTGGGACCCCATCATGGCGGAAAAGGGCGGGTTCAAGCACTTCATGCAGAAGGAGATTTTCGAGCAGCCGCGCGCCGTCCGGGACACAATGCTCGGCCGCATTTCGCTCGAGACCGGCCGCGTGTTCCTCGACGAGATGAACATCACAGAGACCGAGTTCCAACAGTTCCGCGACATTAAGATCGTCGCCTGCGGTACGAGCTGGCATGCCGGCTTGGCCGGCAAGTTCATGATTGAGCAGTTGGCGGGCATTCCCGTGGAGGTGGACTACGGCAGCGAGTTCCGCTACCGCGACCCTATCGTGGATGACGATACCCTGGCCATCCTGATCAGCCAGTCCGGCGAGACCGCCGACACGTTGGCGGCGCAGCGGGAAGCCAAGCTAAAGGGGGCCAAGACACTGGCGATCTGCAACGTCGTCGGTTCGATGGTCACGCGGGACGCCAACGGCACCATCTACACGCATGCCGGCCCGGAGATCGGCGTGGCCTCGACCAAGGCCTTGACGGCGCAACTAACGGCCCTGGCGCTTGTGGCCCTTTACCTTGGGCAGGTGCGCAACCGCATCCGACCCGAACAGGCCAAAGCGTTGCTGCAGGAGCTGACTCGGATCCCGCACAAGCTGGAGACGATTCTGCAGCGCGATGAAGAGCTGGAAGAGCTTGGCAGGCGGTTCTTTCGCCACACAGACTTCCTCTATCTCGGTCGCGGTATCCATTACCCCATCGCCCTCGAAGGTGCGCTCAAGCTCAAAGAAATCTCCTATATCCACGCTGAAGGCTACCCGGCGGGGGAGATGAAGCACGGGCCGAACGCGCTGATTGACGAAAACCTGCCCGTCGTCGTCCTGGCCCCTCGCGACGAGAACGATCCGGCTTCCATGACGCGCTACGAAAAATGCATTTCGAACATCAAGGAAGTCAAGGCCCGCGATGGCATTGTCGTGGCTGTGGTGACCGAAGGCGACAAGCTCGCCCGTGAGGCGTCCGACCACGTCATCGAGATTCCCCCAGCCCCTGAGCTTCTGCTGCCGATCCTGGAGATTGTTCCGCTGCAACTGCTGGCCTATCACATCGCCGTGCGTCGCGGCTGCGATGTAGACCAGCCGCGCAATCTAGCCAAGTCCGTTACGGTCGAGTAGCGCCATCGCATCGCCGGTCGCTTTCAACTCCCCTACAATAGGGCTGAGGGCAGCATGAGCGGAATTCGCGCACTCACCGCATCCTCCTTCCTGGCGCTCCTGCTGGCCCTCGGCTCGGCGACCACAACCCAGAAAGGCAAGCTGGTGCGCATTACGGTGACTGGCTCGCAGCGCTTTTCGGCCGAGCAGATCGTTTCCGTAAGCGGCTTGAGCATCGGCCAGGAAGTCACGCGCGACGACCTGCAAGCCGCGGCAGACCGCCTAGCGCAGATCGGCTATTTCCGAGACGTCGAATACCGCTTCACGAGCCAGGGCTCGGCGCTGACGCTCGAACTCTTCCTCAAGGACGCGCCGACGGTGGAAGTCTCCTTCGACAACTTCCCCTGGTTCACAGACGAGGAGCTTCTGGCTGCGATGCGCCAGACGGTCCCCCTGTTCAACGGGACCGTCCCGGAAGACGGCGCGATTCTAGAGCTCATGCGTGAAAGGCTGGAAAAGCTGCTGGAGACCAGGGGGGGAAAGGCACGCGTGGCGTACCGCCTGATGGCGCGGCTGACCGAAGAAGGCATGTTTCTCCAGTTTTTCGCAGAAGGCGCATCGCTCAAGATGAATGGCATTGTGCTGACCCATCCGCTCGCGGCGGAGAACCGGCGGATTCGCGAGCTTCTTCCGACGTTGGTCGGAAAGCCCTACTCACGGTTCGTCGTCGAGCTGTTCCTGCACGAGCACGTCCGGCCGCTGTACACAGCCCAGGGCCACCTGCGCGCCCGCCTGGGACCCCCCGAGCCCCGTTTTGTCGGCGATCCAGACCAGCCCTTGCCTGATAGCGTGATAGTTCGCGTTCCCATAGAGCCCGGCCGCGTATACCGTATCGGCAGCGTAAGCTGGTCCGGTTACGCCGCATTCGGCCCAGTTGCCCTGGAAGGATTCTTCGGCATGAAGCCGGGCGACGTCGCAGATGATTCGCGGATTGTCAAAGGATGGCAGCGGCTCGCCGACGAATATGGGCGGCGCGGTTATCTGGAAGCGAGAATCGAACCAGAACCGATTTTTGACGACGCTAACGCGCACGTCCACTTTCACGTCGCCATTCGGGAAGGAATGCCCTACCGGATGGGGCAACTGATCATCACTGGTCTTTCACTGACGGCTGAGCGTCTGGTCGTTGCCGCCTGGAAAATCCCGCCGGGCGAGATCCTGGATCGAGTGTACTTCGAAGAATTCGTTCGCCGTCTGGAAGGTCCGGATCGGACAGCCATTTTCGGCGAGCACGTGGTGCACTACACCACGGTCGGCCGGTTGCTCCGCCCGAATCCAGAAACGCGCACGGCGGACGTGCTGATTGACTTCAAATAGGGCCCCCGCTGGCCGCTTCCCACAGGAGAAGGGATCCCCGCTTGCGTTATACTTGTGCGCGATGCGAGGGGATGCGACCCTGTCCCACGGTAAAGCACCTGAGAAGCAGGAGCGGCTTTTTGCATCCTTGAGCAGGCTGGATTCGCTGCTCGTGGCGTTCTCTGGCGGTGCGGACTCGGCGTACCTGGCTTGGTCCGCTCATCGCGTGCTCAGAGAGCGAGCGCTGGCGCTTACCGCGCTGTCTCCCAGCTTCTCGGCCCATGACCGCGAACAAGCGGCAGCCTTTGTTCAGACGGTGGGCCTTCGCCACGAATGGATCAAAACACAGGAGTTCGCAAATCCACTCTACGTGGCCAACGGTGTGGAGCGCTGCTACCACTGCAAGAACGAGCTGTTTCGCGTGCTCGGGCAATTGGCAACGGAGCGAGGCTTCGCTGCCATCGCCTACGGGATGAACGCCGACGATACGCGCGATTTTCGTCCTGGGCATCGCGCCGCCGGCGAGCACAACGTCCTGGCCCCACTGCTCGATGCCGGGCTCACCAAGGCGGAAATCCGCAGCCTGTCGAGGCAGGCTGGCCTGCCAACCTGGGATCGGCCGGCCTCTCCGTGTCTTTCCTCGCGCGTTCCCTTCGGAACGCCTATTACGCCCGAGGTGCTAGCAAAGATCGAGCGTGGCGAAGCAGCCTTGCGCGGGCTGGGCTTCCCTCAGGTCCGCCTGCGTTACTACGGTGAGCTTGCCCGAGTGGAAATCCCTCGCGAGGAATTGCCCGGGGCGTTCGAGGCACCCATGCGCGAGCGCATTGTCCAGCTCCTCCGGCGGGCAGGCTTTGCCCGCGTCATCATAGATCCGAACGGCTACCGACAGGGCTCGCTGAACACAGCGATCATGGAATGAACATTCTTGCGCTCATTACCGTATGTCTCAGAGGAGAAGGCCGGGCTCCGGGCGCGTAGACCAGCTCGGCAAAGTGCGCGAATGGACAGACCATGAATCCACGGCACCGACACATTTGGGTGGCATGTTGCCTCGCCCTAACCCTGGCTGGCTGCCGCTACGAAGACGGCTATGAGGGCAGTTTCGAGCGGACCCTGACCGTCACGGGGCGAGTGCGCCTGGAGCTCAAGAATGCGTCTGGCGACGTGGACATCACTAGCGGGGAGCCAGGAGAAGTCCGAATCAGGGGTGAGTATCGTATCCGAGGGTGGAGTTTCGGCGGCCAACGCCGCCGGGTCGAGGACTTGAAAGATCATCCACCCATCGAGCAGCATGGCAACTTCATCCGCGTAGGCGAGCAGCGAGAGTCTTTGCGCAACATCAGCATCCGTTACACCGTGGTGGTTCCTGCAGAAACGGAAGTGCGCGCTTCAACCGGATCCGGCGACCTGCGGCTGACCGGCGTGCGAGGGCCCGTGAAGCTCTCGACGGGCTCAGGCGACGTGACCGCGGAGGACCTCGGGGCCGACGCCGCGCTGTCTACGGGCAGCGGTGACATCCTGCTGCGCAACGTCCAGGGCCGGGTCGAAACCTCCACGCGCTCCGGCGACATTCACATCCAGCAGGCCAAGGGCGATGTGCGCGCCTCGACGGGCTCCGGGAACGTGCGCGTGGAGGATGTCGGCGGGCGGCTAACTACAGAGACCGGCAGCGGCGATATCGAAGTGGACGGGATCGGCGCCGACCTGAGAATGACCGCGGGGTCGGGTTCCCTGACGGTGCGCGGCAACCCGGCTCGCTCCACGTTCTGGGAGCTGGATACGGGTTCCGGCGACATTGAGCTGGAAGTGCCCCCGAACGCGAGCTTCCGGCTTTATGCGCGCGCCCGCAGCCGCGAGATTGATACGGGGCTCCCCATGGTCATCGAAGAAGAGTCGCGCAGGGAATTGCGGGCGCGTATCGGCCAGGGCGAGGGGCGCGTGGAGGTGCGCACTTCTTCTGGCACCATTCGTATCCACTGACACTGGCCTCGCCTCGGAGCGAGGGTTAGAATCAAGGCGTGAATGCATTCGTCTCTTCCCTGGTTTGCTCTTTCCTCACTCTTTGTAGCCTCGCCCTGCCAGCCCAGCAGCAACTGTCCCAAGACGAGCAGGTACGCAAGGATGCTGAGCTGGCCCTGCAGCGCGCCATCGAGGAGGCGGGAAACGACCGGGCCGCCCTGGTGCGCAACCTGGAGGAGTATCTTCAGCGTTTTCCTGACACTCCCCGCAAAGTGGCCATCTACCGTGCACTCGTCGAAGCCGCCATGCAGCTTCGCGACGTAACCAAGGCCCTCGACTACGCCGAGCGCATCATTGCTCTGCGCCCGGATGATTCTTCGATGCTCCTGTATGCGGTGGACCTGCTCGAACAGATGGGCGGCGAGCAGCACTTGCTGAGGGCTGCCGGCTACGTCACCCGGGTTCTCGATCGCATCGAGAAATCTCCGGAGACGGAAAAGCCCGAGCGCATCTCCCACGACGATTGGAAGCTGGAACAGAAGAAGCTGCTGATGTCCGTCTACCTGATTCGTGGCCGGCTCGAGATGCAGCGCCGGAACTACGAGCGCGCCGGCGCGGATCTCGCAGCCAGTTACGCGCTCCTGGCCACGCCCGCCGCGGCTCTGCGACTCGGGGAAATCGCCGAAGTCCAAAAAGACTACGGCAAGGCCATTGACTATTACACCGTAGCGTTCGTCTTGCCGGACACGTACAGCACCGGCATCGATCGTCGCGAGGTGCGCCGCAAGCTGGGCAATGCTTGGCGCATCCTCCACAACAGCGAGGCCGGACTGGGGGAGCACCTTCTGGCCGCTTATGACCGGCTGACCGCTGAGGACACGCGGAGCGTCGCCCGCCCAAATTCCGCCGCGACAGATCTGTTTGCATTTACGGTCCGCAGGCTGAATGGCCCTCCCCTGCAACTGACAGAACTGAAAGGCAAGATCCTGGTGCTGATCTTCTGGGCCACCTGGTGCTTGCCCTGCCGCGAACTGGAACCCTTAATCGAGAAAGTTGAGCAGGACTTCGCCGGAAACGACGAGGTGATGTTCCTTGCGGCCAATGCCGACGAGGACGAAGAACGCGTGAAGCCTTATGTCGAGCGGCACAAGCTGCGTTCCACAGTGGTCTTCGAAGACGGACTGGGCAGGTTCTTCCAGGTATCCTCGATTCCTACGGTGATTGTCCTCGACCGCAGCGGGAAGATTGTGTACCGCAGCCAGGGTTTCCTTCCTGAAGGGTTCATGGAGAATTTGGCCGCTGCCATTCGTCGCGCACTGGCCGCAACTGCGCCCACAGCTCCGTAACTCGGTCAGGACCTTGGTTGTGAGCGCGGTCGGCCTCTGCGCATCGCGCTAGTTGAAGCCCGCAACTTCCCACTTCTTCAGCACGTCCAGGACGAATGCCTTCACCCTGGCGATCACTTTGCGAAGATACTCGTCGGCCTTGGCTTGGTTGAAGTCCTTCGGCCATCCCTGGCCCTCCTTGTAAAGCGTGATAGCCGAAGGAAACGGCGTGGCCGACCAGGCACCGGGCGCAGGGTTGGGCGTGGCCATGTCCTTGCCCGTGTACAAATCCCGACGCACTAGCTTCGGGTTAATCGCCTGGATAAACGCCGTTTCGTTGATGCCCGCGTGTCCCCCGTCTTCCTCGAATACTTCGAGCGTCACATCGGCGGCCAGCGACCACCAGTTGATGACCAGGGTGTTGACGTTCCGCGCCATGGCGACGTCCCGAGCAAGCTGATCGAGAATCGCGGTCTGCGGCCCGCCGTGGCCGTTGATAATCACGATGTTCCGAAACCCATTTTTCACCATGCCCTCGAGCACGGCCCGCGCATAGCCTCGGAAGGCCTCCTCGGGGATGTGCAGCGCGCCGGGGTAGGGCGCCATCGAACCCGTAACGCCGTAAGGAATGTGCGGCGCAAGCAGAGCATCCGCATCTGCCGCGATGGCCTGCGCAATGGCAACCGGCGCAGTGTTGTCTGCCCCGTTGTTGATCACACCGTGCGGCTCCAGCGTTCCCACGGTCACGAGCACGGTCTTTACCCTTGACGGCACCAGCTGACGAAACTCCATCCAGTTCAGCTCGTCCATGGATCGCGTGCGGGGCTCCTGCGCCAAGAGGGCGCAAGGCAAAAGGAAAAAGACCAGCGAAGACAGCCAAACAACTATGGAACCCATGTCCGCCTCCTCAAGAGAGGTATGTAGAGAAGGTCCTCTCTAGCCATACCGTGGCTGTTGGATTCTAGACGAGTTCAGCGTAGGGAAGCTGCAGCTTTCGCGCGAGCCACTTCGGCAGCGGCCAAGATCGTGTTTGCGTGGATGCGCACGGTGTCTTCTAGGCGGCGGGCGTAACCCCCGGCCAAGGTAATAGCCACCGGGACGCCGCGCCGCTGCGCATGTTCGAAGACAAGCTTGTCGCGCCGTTTAAGCCCCTCGATCGTCAGGCCCAGTCCGCCGAGCTGATCTTCGCAATACGGGTCGGCGCCCCCCACGTAGAACAGCACACCAGGATGAAAGTCATGGAAAGCCTGGAGTAAGTGCTTCTCGAGAATGGCTAGGTAGTCCTCGTCGCCGATCCGATCCGGCAGGTGGATGTCCATGCTCGACGGCGGCTTGGGCATCGGATAGTTGCTCTCCTGGTGGATGGACAGGGTAAAGACGTTGCCATCCCCCCCAAAGATGGCTGCGGTGCCATTGCCGTGATGGACGTCGGTGTCTACCACCATAGCTGTTTCAATGGCCTTGTTCTTCTGCAGCCGCCGGATGGCAATCGCCACATCATGGATCATGCAGAAACCTTCGCCGTGTTCAGGAAACGCATGATGAAATCCTCCGCCGATGTTGGCTGCAAGGCCGTCCACAAGGGCCCGTTCGCCGGCGAGGATCGAGCCTCCTGCCGCCAGCCAAAAAGCCTCCATGGTCGCACGCGAATAGGGGATTTCCATGCGCATCTGCTCGAGTGGCGTCAGCCGACCCGTGCGCAACTTGCGCACCCATTCCTGCGAATGCACCAGCAGCACATCTTCGTCGCTGGCTGGCTCTGGGGCGAGAAAATCCTCGGGCACAGCAATGCCTTCGCGCAGCAGCAAGTCACGAATCAACCGATACTTCTGCGAAGGAAAGACGTGCGCCCCCAGGTGTAGGTCATAACCCTCGTGGTAAATCACCTTGAACGGAAGCATCGGTTTCTTGCCGAACGCACAATCCCTCAGCGCGACACATGCAAGCCGCTTTCAGCAACGCTGGCCGCGGAAGGCTTCCCAGCCTTCGTAGGGCATCAAGGAAACCATGGCCAGTGCAGCAAGCGGATCCGCCCACCAGCAACCCAGCCAAGCGCTCAGTCCCAGCCCGAGGAGTAAAGCAAGCGAAAGATAGGAGCAGGTAGGTCTCCATCCCATCGACGGCAAGGGCACGGCTGCCCAGGCGACGCGCCGTTTGGCCCGGCCGAGCAGCGACATTACGACCAGCGACACGGCAGCCAAGACAATACCGACGCGGCTTTCCTGCGCTGTGCTGCCCGCCCGGAGGTCGCTCCAGAGCTCATAAACGATATATCCCGCCAGCAGAAAAAACGTGATTCCGACGATGCGCAGAGCGAGCGATTCGGCCCGCGCTTCCGAGTTCCCCCGTTGGCGCAGCCGCCCCAACAGCGTTGCGCCAGAGATCGTCTCCAACGCACTGGCCAGACCGAACCTGGCGAAAGCTATGGTGCCAGTCAGAGCCCCGGCCACAATTGCCACGATGGCTTCCAGCAGATTCCAGGCGATGGCTAGATACTCAAGCCGGATGGCGCCGTGGCGCCACAACTGGGCCGGTGCGATGAGGGCTGCCGACGAACCAAAGTCCATGGGGTTAGCTGTCGCGGTCGAGGATGAAGTCGGGGACCGCCAGTAGGGCGCGGCCATAGTCGTTGTCCGCCAGGCCGTTGAGGCTCGCTTTGGCCTTACTGGCATAGGCGGAGGCGAGCTGGCGAGTGCGCTCGAGCGCGCCCGTATCGCTCACGAAGGTGACAATCTCCCACGGCTGCACGGAATGAAAGCCTCGTTCGGCAAGCACGGCGGCCACGAGTCGACGCCCTTCACTGTAACCCTTCTCTAGCGCGTAAATCAGCGGCACCGTGACCTTGCCCTCTTTGAGGTCACTGAGCACAGGCTTGCCGAGCTGAACCGGCGAGGCCGTGAAGTCCAGCAGATCATCCACCAACTGGAAAGCCATCCCGGCATTCCGTCCGTACTCAGCCAAAGCGGCTTCCACGCTAGATCGCTGCCGCCCTAGCACCGCGCCGAGCCGGGCACAGCCACTGAACAGGCAGGCGGTTTTCCGGTAGGCCAGATCGAGCGCCTCGCCTTCCGTAAGGTCCATGCGCCCGAGTTTCGCGAACTGCAGCATTTCACCTTCCACCATGTTCTGGGTGAGCTCAATCAGGATGTCGAGGATGCGGAAGTTGCGTTCGCGCAAGGCCAGTTGAAACGCCTGCATGTAGAGCCAGTCGCCAGCCAGCACGCTCATGTGGTTGCCCCAGCGGGAGTTCGCGGAGGCGCGTCCCCGGCGCGTGTCGGCAGCGTCAATCACGTCGTCATGGATGAGCGTGGCACTGTGGATCAACTCGACCACGGCGCCCAGCCGCACGGCGGCCTCGCTGCGTGCCCCGCCCAGCCCAGCGGAGAGCAATAACAGAGCCGGCCGAAGGCGCTTCCCTCCCCCTTCGAGCAGATAGCTGGAAATCTCCGCAATGGGAGCAATGGCCGAGCCGTTCTGAGACGCAATCACCTGCTCGACGGCGGCCAAGTCGTCGCGGACGAGCTCGAAGATTTCCTTAACGGTGAGGATTGCGATGGCCGTGCCCCCCTCGAAGCACTCCCCCTAACTCAGCCCGAATAGGCGGCGGAAATTGGCCGTGGTGGCCGCAGCGACCTCGGCAACGGGCAAGTCTCTCACATTGGCCACGGTTCGCGCTACCTCCGCAACATAAGCCGGCTCATTGCGCTGCCCGCGAAAGCCTTCCGGGGGAAGAAAGGGGGCGTCCGTCTCAATCAGCAAGGATTCCAGCGGCAACCGCTTCACGACCCCCCGGAGGGCTTCCGCGCTCTTGTAGGTCAGGTTTCCGGCGAAAGAAATCATGAAGCCCATTCCCCTGCCCCGCTGGGCCACTTCGAGCGTGCCGCTGAAGCAATGAAAGATCCCACCCAGGCCCGTCGAGCGCCAGTCCTCGTCCAGGATGCGCAAGCAATCGTCCCAAGCGTCGCGACAATGGATGACTACTGGCAGGCCCGCCGCTCGTGCCTGCTCGAGTTGGCGGCGGAAGACGCGCTGCTGGACATCGCGCGGAGCGTAGTTGCGGAAGTAGTCGAGCCCGATCTCGCCCCAAGCAATGACACGGGGGTGGTGCGCCAACCGGTCCATCTGGCCGTAATGCTCGTCGCACACCTTGGCCGATTCGTGCGGATGCACGCCAATCGTGGCATGGATCCAGCTATGCTGTTCTGCGAAGGGGAGGGCGACGTCCAGCCTGTCCGGCCCGGCCGCGCTGCCGATGGCTAGCAGCCCGACCAGGCCTGCCTGCCGCGCGCGGAGGAGGACCTCGCCACGATCCTGGTCGTAGGCGGGAAACTCCAGGTGAGCGTGAGAGTCAACGAGTTCCATCAGTGGTTGGCTAGGCCGCGTTCGCTAACCTGGTACGGAACAAGTGCGGCATCGAGCCAGGGAGCTTTTCCTGGGTCTTCTACTTAAGCCTCGCCCCGATTGGAACATCTTCCGTAAAGGTGCAGAGCACGGGGCGGCCATCCGGTTCGACAGCCGCGGCAACAATCATGCCATTGGATTCCACGCCGCGCAGCTTGCGGGGCTGGAGATTCGTCACCACAACCACCTTGCGGCCGACCAGCCGCTCCGGCTGATAGGCCTCCGCGATGCCTGCCACTACCTGGCGCACTTCAGTGCCGATATCCACGAGCACTTTGAGCAGCTTATCCGTGCCAGGGACGCGCTCGGCGGCCTTCACTTCTCCCACGCGCATCTCGATCCTCGCGAAATCCTCGATGGTGATCATATCCGACTTGGCCTCCTTGGCCGGGCCCGCCGTCGCCCGAGCCAACTGAACCGCAGCTTCCCGGCGAAGCTGCTCTTCGCTGGCCTCGATCTGCTCAATGGCATCGTCAGCCTTGACCCGCGGGAAAAGCGGGGCAAACTCCCCGACAAGCGTGCCGGGGCGCAGCCCGCCCCACACAAGCTGATCCAACTGCACACGAGCCAACGGACCAACTTGGCCGAGCTGCGTCCAGATCTTCTCACTGGCGTGCGGAATCACCGGGTAAGACAGGGCCGCGCTGACGCGTAGGACTTCGGCCGCAGTGAACAGAATAGCGCCCAGACGGGCTTTTTGCTGCGGCTGGTCGGCGAGCGTCCACGGTTGAGTCTCCACCAGATACTTGTTCGCGGCCGCAATCAACGTCCACACGGATTCCAAAGCCCGAGAGAACTCACAGCGGTCGTATTGCTCAAGGACAACCCCGATGATCCGCTGGGCTAACCGGGCAACGGCCTCTTCCTGGGAACCGGCTCCCGCTGGTTCAGGGATTACGCTCTCGCAGCAGTTGCGGATCATCGTCAACGTGCGGCTGACCAGGTTGCCAAGATCGTTGGCCAGGTCGCTGTTGTAACGGTGGACGAAGGCTTCCGAGCTGAAATTGCCGTCCTGGCCGAAGACCATCTCCCTGAGGAGAAAATACCGTAGCGCATCGATCCCCAGAACGCGGGCGAACGGCTGGGGCAGGCGGATATTTCCGCGCGTCTTCGACATTTTTTCCTGGTCAAACAGCCACCAGCCATGGGCAAAGATCTGCCTAGGCAGCGGCTCGCCCGCGGCCATCAGAAACGCAGGCCAGTAGACGGCGTGAAAGCGCAGGATTTCTTTGCCGATCAGATGCAAATCGGCAGGCCAATATTTTTCCCATTGCAATTCGTCGTCGCCGTAGCCAATCCCGCTCATGTAGCTGGTCAAGGCGTCCAGCCAAACATAGAACACATGCTGCTCATCCCCGGGCACGGGGATGCCCCAACGCAGCGAGGTGCGGCTGATGGACAGGTCCCGCAAGCCGCCGCGCACAAAGCTGACCACTTCATTGCGCCGGGTTTCGGGCCGGATGAATTCCGGGTTCTTCTCGTAATGCTCGAGCAGGCGCTCCTGAAACGCCGACAGCCTGAAAAAGTAGTTTTCCTCCTTGATGCGCTCCGTCGGGCGCCCGCAATCCGGGCAGAGCGCGCCCTGGCCTGGATCATCCACGTACAGCTCGTCGAAGACGCAGTATTGGCCTTCGTAGAAGCCCTTGTAGATGTAGCCCGCGTCCTGCATGAGGTGGAACAGACGGTGCACGGCACGCTCGTGCCGGGACTCGGTGGTGCGTATGAACCGGTCATAAGGCAGGTCCAGGTCGGCCCACAGTTTCCGATACTCGCCGGCAATAACATCCACAAATGCCTGCGGTTCCAGTCCGGCTTGGCGCGCCGACCGTTCCACTTTCTGGCCGTGCTCATCCGTCCCGGTCAGGAAGACGACGTCGAAGCCGCGCATGCGCTTATACCGCGCAATCACGTCGGCCACGATGGTCGTGTAGGTGTGACCGACGTGCGGCCGCGCGTTGACGTAATAGATTGGAGTGGTCAGGTAGAACTTGGGCATGGATTACCCGGCAGCTCCGCGCTGCTTGTAGAAATACTGGGTCACTTCGGTCAGCACCTGCTTCAGCGGGATGCCACGCTCAGCGGCGATGCGGCGGCAGTCTTCGTACTCAGGCGCAACGTTCAGCACTTGGCCGTTGTACCGCGCAACTTTGACCCGCACCGACCCGTAGGGCGTGTCCAGCGAATGCGTTTCCCGCTCGAGCACACGGCGGTGCATCTCGGAGAAACGGACTCCAATCGTGGTCGTTTCGCGAAAGAGCAGTTCCACCATGCGATCAACGGCATAAGGATGGCACAGAACGGTCACGAGCTGCCCGGGGCGATTTTTTTTCATCTGCACTGGCGCAGAGTACACGTCCAGTGCGCCGGCGGCCAGCGCCTGCTCGACGAACCAGCCGTAGAGTTGCGGGTTCATGTCGTCCAGATTGGCTTCGATGACGGTAACCGTCTCTTCTTGCGTCACGACCTGAGCCGCTGATTCGCCTATAAAAATACGCAGGACATTGGGCCGCTCCTTCATCTCCGCGCGGCCTGCTCCGTAACCTATGGCAGAAACCGTCATCGGGGGCATCGGGCCAAAGCCCACGGCAAGCGTCGTGGCAATCGCAGCGCCGGTGGGCGTTGTGAGCTCCCGGCCAACCCGGGTGGAATAGCTGGGCGCACCCTTCAGCAGCTCGGCGGTGGCCGGAGCGGGAACGGGCAGAATGCCATGGGAGCTTTTGACTTCTCCGCTCCCAACGTTCACAGACGAACAATAGACCGCCTGGACCTTGAGCAGATCCAGGGCGACGCACGTCCCGGCGATGTCCACGATGGCGTCCACGGCACCGACTTCGTGGAAGTGGACTTGTTCAACCGGAACATGGTGGACGCGCGCTTCAGCCTCACCCAGGCGGCGGAAAATGGCCGACGCATTGCGCTCGACCGCTGGCCCCAGCTCGGCCGATGCAATGATCCGTAGAATCTCTGCCAAGCCACGGTGATGATGGTGCTCTTCGATCTCGACGCGGATCTGCGTGGCGGCCACGATGTCTTTGCGAACCTTCTCCGCTCGGATAGTAAACCCCGCTACGGGCAGACGCCGAAGCTGCGCCCGGACATGATCCAGGTCCGCGCCGGCATCTACCAGCGCTCCCAGCATCATGTCGCCGCTGATGCCAGAGAAACAATCGAGGTACGCGATTCTCATGCTGCTTGTCTCAACAGTTCGGGAAGGAGCTCGCCCGTCTTGCCCCTCAACGAAAGGTGAGCCAGGGAACTCAACTCCGTCGGCTCCAGGTTGATCTCCACGACGCGCGCGCCGCGCTCCAATGCCACACGCGGCAAAGCCGCCGCCGGGTAAACGACTGATGATGTGCCCAGCACGAGGAATACGTCGGCGCGCTCAGCCGCGGCAAAAGCAGCGGCCAACGCCTTGTGGGGAAGCGGTTCGCCAAACCAGACAACTCCAGGCCGAAAAAGAGCGCCACAAAGGCAGCGCGGCGGAAGCTCGTCCAGAGGCACCTGCTCGTTGTGCTCTTCCCTGCCGCACCCTGTGCATCGCAGTGTCCAGATATCGCCGTGGAGCCTGACAATGCGCCGGCTGCCAGCGCGATCGTGCAGGCCATCCACATTCTGAGTGAGCAACGTGAAGTCTGAGAACCGGCGTTCCATGTCCACGAGGGCGTAATGACCGGCGTTCGGGCTGGACCGGGCAATCAACGACCGCCGCCAGTCGTACCACTCCCACACAAGCTTCGGGTCGCGCGCAAACGCGCCTGGAGTCGCCAGTTCTTCTGGGCGGAAGCTGCGCCACAGGCCCTCGGCCCCGCGGAACGTCGGCACGCCGCTTTCGGCCGAGACCCCTGCTCCGGTAAGCGCGACAACAGTCCCGGCGCGAAAAAGCCATTCGACAGCCCGCGCCAGCATCTCTTGCACGATTTCCCTTTGCAAAACGCTTCATACTATGCGCCAGACCAAACAGGTGTCAAATGGCCCTCCGGACTCCACCTCCCAGTCTTGGCAGCGGTGCTCATTAACATTGCTTTCCCGGAAACTGATCCGGCTTTACACCATTGCTGAACTGCCGTAGCATCCGCCACCGACTTGGCAAGTGACCGGCGCTGTGTCTGGCGCAGCTCATGGTTCAATTGACAGCACTCGACTGGTTCTGGATCGTGGCTTTTCTGGCCCTGATGATTGCCTGCGGCGTGCTGTTTCACCGGCTGGCAAGGCGCTCGGAAGCGGACTTCTTTCTCGCCGGGCGGGGGCTGCCGTGGTGGCTCCCAGCCGCCTCCATTTTTGCAACCCATACGGCTACTGACACGCCGATGTGGATCACTGGTGTGGTCTATCAGCATGGCCTGCGGGGCATCTGGTACGCGTCGCTGTTCCCGGCGTGGTGCGCCATCAGCGCCATGATTACGACGCGCGTGTTTCGCCGCTCGCTGGCCTATACGCAGGCCGAATGGCAGAGCCTGCGCTACAACGGCTTGGGAAGCGAACTGATGCGCGGCTGGATGGCGGGATGGGGCATCTTCCTGAACATGTTCATCCTGGGTTGGGTGGGGATGGCCATGGGCAAGGTGTGCAACTTCGTGTTCGGTTGGCCGAACTGGCTGGGGCTCGTTCTGTTTTCCTCGCTCTGCGCCATCTACGTCATGGCTGCGGGCTACTGGGGTGTGGTGATCACGGACTTCCAGCAGGGCGTGATAGCGTTCGCGGCTATCGTGCTGGCCTCTGCCTGGGGAATCGCTGCGGCGGGAGGCCCCCGGGCGATTGTGTCTCGCCTGGAAACCATGGGAGAAGGCTGGCGACTGGACCCGTTCCATTTCAGCGGATTTTTCAGCGGAGATTTCCCCGTGGCCTGGTTTCTGACCATGCTGTTCTTCGCGTTGGCCGGTGGCCTGGGCATGGGCACGACGATTGACTGGTACGCTGAGGCACAGCGCATCCAGTCTGCTCGGACGGTTCGGGACGCGAGCTACTCGATCTGGGCAGGCAGCGCCATGGTGCTGGTCCGCAACTCCCTTTGGACGGTGGCCGGCTTGGCCTTCTTTGTCCTTTACCCTGGTTTGCAGGACGCGAAGCAGTACGAGATGGGTTGGTTCCGCCTGGGGTTTGAGTTTTTCCCCATGGGCATGGCCGGCTTTTTCTTCGCGACCATTCTGGCCATTCATTTTTCGACCATTGCGACGCACCTGAATCTAGGCGCGCTGTACGCCAGCCGCGACCTTTACAAACACTACATCAACCCGGCAGCAAGCGAGAGCCGCCTGGTGTGGATCGGGCGGGTCAGCTCGTGTGCCGTGCTGCTGGGCTCCTTCTTGCTGGGCCTGATGATGGAAGAAATCACCCGCTGGCTCATATTTGCCTTGTGGATCATGGTGGCCGGAATGTGGTTGCCCAATGTGTTGCAGGCAGTCTGGTGGCGGTTCAATGCCTGGGGATACTTGTCGGCGTGGATTGCCAACCTAGGCTTCAGTTGGCTTGTGGTGTGGATCCTTCCCGCTTACCAGGTGATTCCCGAGCTTCCTGACTACTTGCAGTTCTGGGTGCTGCTGGGTCTCGGCGTTCTGGTCTTCTTACCTATCACGTGGCTGACAAAGCCAGAAGACATGGATCACCTAGTGAAGTACTACGTCATGGTGCGACCGATCGGCTGGTGGGGACCCGTGCAGCGCGAAGCGGAACGGCGCGGACTGTTGGAAGCAACCTGAGTCGGGAGACAGCATGAGCTGGATTCAGCGCCGGTGGACACCTGAAGAAGCAGACAATTGGAGCCGTGAGGACTGGATTGCTGCGTGTTTGTCTGTGCTCGCATACCTGCTCATCGCGATGGG
>Ga0073934_10001782_pt1 | contig 49143 bp, 56 predicted proteins | sample LarsenN4metaG_FD_76834 | JGI IMG/M metagenome (GOLD analysis project Ga0073934, IMG submission 76834) | Hot spring sediment bacterial and archeal communities from British Columbia, Canada, to study Microbial Dark Matter (Phase II) - Larsen... ...
GACGGTTACGGTGAGCTCGGGCACGGCAGCGTCCTTTCGTTCGGCGATGAACGGACGCTACGTGCCCCTTCCCCTCAGATGGGGGATTTCGCTCCGCCACTGGCTCGGGGGCGACGCTAACGCTTCTTCTGACCCCCCTTGACACGCCGCGGGTGCGCGGGGTTGACTCGCACCTGCGAATCCGATGTAGGAGGTCGGGAATCGTGATCCGCACGAGGTGCCGTGGGCTGGTGGGAGCGATGATCCCCAGCCGCCTCTGCTGTCCCGGGGAGGCCCCCGGGCGGTAGCCCGACGCACGATCCGATCCGAGCCGCGTCCGGGCCGCCCGCGGCGGCCCGCTGCAGTCCCCAGGTGTTCCGTTCGATGCGAGCAGGAGGGGTGTGAGGGAGATGGCCGGATACGCGAACCCGCAGGCGCTGGTCGAGACCGACTGGCTCGAGGAGCACCTCGGCGACGAGGGCATCCGCGTGATCGAGGTGGACGAGGACACGGCCGCGTACGAGAAGGGGCACATCCGCGGCGCGGTCGGGTGGGACTGGAACACGGACCTGCACACGCCGATCGGCCGGGACTACGTGGGGCAGCGGGAGCTCGTCGAGCTCCTGTCCCGCGCGGGCGTCGGGAAGGACACCACGGTGGTGCTGTACGGCGGGAACAACAACTGGTTCGCCGCCTACGCGTACTGGATCCTGAAGCTGCGCGGGTTCGACCGCGTGAAGCTGTTGAACGGCGGTCGCAAGAAGTGGGAGCTCGAGAGCCGGGAGCTGACCCAGGAGGTCGCGAGCTACGAGCCCACCAGGCTGGCGCTGGAGGCTCCGGAGCGGCCGGAGATCCGCGCGCTCCGCGACGAGGTGCTCGGCAAGCTCGGCGCGGCCTCGTTCGTGGACGTGCGCTCCCCCGAGGAGTACCGCGGCGAGAAGCTCGCGCCCGACCACCTGCCGCAAGAGCAGGCGCAGGTCCCGGGACACATCCCCGGCGCCGCGAACATCCCGTGGGTCAAGGCGGCGAACGACGACGGGACGTTCCGATCGGCCGACGAGCTGAAGGCCCTGTACGAGGCCGAGGGCGTCACGCCCGACCGCGAGGTCATCGCGTACTGCCGGATCGGCGAGCGGTCGAGCCACACCTGGTTCGCCCTGACGGAGCTCCTCGGCTACGGCAAGGTGAAGAACTACGACGGGTCCTGGACCGAGTACGGATCGCTCGTCGGCGCGCCCGTCGAGAAGGGGTAGTGCTCGAGGCCAACCGTCGCTACGCGGAGCGGTTCGACGGGGGCGCGCTCCCGGCCCGGCCGGTCCGGGCGCTGGTCGTCCTGACGTGCATGGACGCCCGGCTCGACCCGCTCCCCGCCCTCGGGCTCGCGCTCGGGGACGCGCACGTCGTGCGCAACGCCGGCGGCCGGGCATCCGAGGATGCGATCCGATCCCTGATCGTCTCGACGCACCTGCTGGGGACGCGGGAGGTCGTCGTGATCCATCACACCGGGTGCGGGCTGGAGGGGGTGACCGACGAGGAGCTCCGCACGCGGGTGCGGGAGGCGACCGGCGCGGACACCTCGGGGCTCGCGTTCCTTCCGTTCGAGGATCTGGAGGGGAGCGTCCGGGAGGACGTGCGCCGGATCCGGGAGAGCCCGTTCCTGCCGCCGGACGTGGTGGTCTCCGGCTTCGTGCAGGACGTGCGGACCGGGTCGCTCCGCCGGGTCTGAGGTATTCCGACCGGGGAAGTAGACTTCGGTCACCCTCCGCGGGTATCCTGGCTGCGGAACCGGAAACGACCGAGAGCGAGGGGATCGACGTGGCCGTCACCCAGGAAGAGCACCTCCGAGAGCTCTCGAAGGGCTACCGGTTCGACTGGAAGGACCCGGCCCACTACGTGTTCGAGCCCAAGCGGGGGCTCTCCGAGCAGGTGGTGGAGGAGATCTCCCACATCAAGGGCGAGCCCGACTGGATGCGGAAGTTCCGGCTGAAGGCGCTGAAGCACTTCCAGGGCCGGCCGATGCCGTGGTGGGGCGCGGATCTGTCGGAGATCGACTTCGGCAACATCTACTACTACCTCAAGCCCACCGAGGGCCAGGCCAAGACCTGGGACGACCTGCCCGAGGACATCCGGGGCACCTGGGACAAGCTCGGGATCCCCGAGGCGGAGAAGAAGTATCTGGGCGGCGTGAGCGCCCAGTACGAGTCCGAGGTCGTCTACCACAAGATCCGCGAGGAGCTCGGGTCGATGGGCGTCCTGTTCACCGACATGGACAGCGGCCTGCGCGAGCACCCGGACATCGTGAAGGAGTACTTCGGCACGATCATCCCGCCGAACGACAACAAGTTCGCCGCGCTGAACTCGGCCGTGTGGTCGGGCGGGTCGTTCATCTACGTGCCGCCGGGCGTGCACGTGGACATCCCGCTCCAGGCGTACTTCCGGATCAACGCCGAGAACATGGGTCAGTTCGAGCGGACCCTGATCATCGCCGACGAGGGCTCGTACGTGCACTACGTCGAGGGTTGCTCGGCGCCGATCTACACGAGCGACTCCCTGCACTCGGCGGTCGTCGAGATCATCGTGAAGAAGGGCGCGCGCGTCCGGTACACGACGATCCAGAACTGGTCGACGAACGTCTACAACCTGGTCACCAAGCGCGCCGCCGCCTACGAGGACTCCGTGATGGAGTGGATCGACGGCAACATCGGCTCGAAGGTCACGATGAAGTACCCGTCGATCTACCTGCTGGGCGAGGGCGCACGCGGCGAGGTGCTCTCGGTCGCGTTCGCCGGCAAGGGCCAGCACACCGACGCCGGGGGCAAGGCGATCCACGCCGCGCCTCACACGACGAGCGTGATCACCTCCAAGTCCGTCTCGAAGGACGGCGGCCGCACCGGCTACCGTGGGCTGGTCCGGGTGGAGGAGGGCGCCGACCACGCGAAGTCGATGGTCCGGTGCGACGCGCTGATCCTGGACGAGATCTCGCGCTCGGACACGTACCCGTACGTCGAGGTCGAGGAGCAGACGGCGCAGCTCGGCCACGAGGCGACCGTCGCCCGGATCGGCGAGGACCAGCTCTTCTACCTGATGAGCCGCGGGCTCTCGGAGGCCGAGGCGAGCGCGATGATCGTGAACGGCTTCATCGAGCCGATCACGCGCGAGCTCCCGATGGAGTACGCGGTCGAGCTGAACCGCCTGATCGAGCTCCAGATGGAGGGCGCGATCGGGTAGGAGCCTACGGCTCCAGCACCCAGTGGTTGCAGCGCAGGCTGCGACCCAGGTAGTCGATCGAGCGCTCGCCGACCAGCCGGAACCCCGCCTTGCGGCAGATCGCGTTCGAGGCGCCGTTCGTCACGCCCGGGAACGCGTGGATGGGTCCCCCGCGCCGCTCGGCGCGGGCGCGTTCGAGGAGCGCGAGGGTGGCGGCGGTCGCCAGGCCGCGCCCCTGGCGCGAGGGCAGGACCATCCAGCCGATCTCGCTGATCGGCTCGCCGATGTCGTCGTCCGGGTGGTCCCAGAGGCAGACGGTCCCGGCGCCCTCATCGCTCCCGTCGGGCACGATGACCGAGTACCAGGCCTCACCGCGCTCCACCTGCTCGACGATGCCCCGGAGCTTGCCCTCGAGTACGTCCTCGGGCAGCGGCCCGCCGAGCTCGGCCATCGTCGTCGGGTCGGTCAGCAGCGCCCGGTAGAGCGGCAGGTCCTCCATCGTGATGTCGCGCAGGCGCATCGCACGGCAGGCTACACGTCTACGGCGGGGCCCGATCCTCCAGCACCGACCCGTCGGGCCGTCGGAACACCGGACGCCCGTCCTCCAGGCCGAGGGTCAACCCGCCGGGGCGGTGCACCAGCCGGTGGTGCCGCCGGCAGAGCAGGATCAGGTTCCCGAGCGCGGTCGGGCCGCCCTCGGCCCAGTGGACGACGTGGTGGGCGTCGCACCAGGGATGCGGCCGGTCGCAGCCGGGGAACCGGCAGCCCCGGTCCCGCACCACCACCGCCCGACGGAGCGAGGGCGGCACGACCGGGGTGCGCCTGCCCACGTCCAGCGGCTCCGAGCGCCCGGCCATCACCACCCGCATCACCGAGGCGTCGCAGGCCAGACGCCGCGCGGTGGCCACCGGCATCGGGCCGGCGTGGTCGGCCTCGGCCGCACCCCGCCCGTCACCGAGCGCCTGAGCGTCCACCGTCACGGTCAGGTGCGGGCGCTCGCCCCCCACTTCGGGTCGGTCCGAGCGGTCCAGCCACTGCCGGCAGATCTCCACCAGCGCGTCGGCCCGCCGCTGGGCCGGCGTGCGGTCGTCGCCCTCGGTCCGGGAGCGGGCCTCGGCATCCAGCACCGCCCGCAGCGCGCTCAGCAGCGTCTCCCCCCCTCGGGGTCCAGGTCCCCGTCCACCCTGACCATCCCGAGGAAGGTCGCCGAGGCATGGAGTCGGCGCCGCGAGCGACGGCGCTCCTCGCCGTCCGCCGACCGTTCCCGCTCCACCGCCTGCCGCCAGTAGGAGGCGATCCTCTGCAGGTCCTGCACCTGGTGGATCCGGGCCGCCTCCACCAGGCTCTGCTCCGCCCCCTCGAAGGCCTCGGGGTCGACCTCGCGGGCGAATGCGAGCACCCGGACGGCCGAGAGCGAGACCTCGCCCGCCTCCAGGGACCGGCGGGCCACCGGCAGGTGCTCCAGCGCCCGGGCGAGCCGCACGGCCTGCCTGGCCGCCCCCCAGGCCACGCCGAACCGCGCGACGAGCCAGGAGGCGGCCGACAGGAACCCGTCCCGCTCGAAGCAGCGCCGGCGCTCGATCTCGGCCAGGCGGCGCAACCGCTCGGACTCCAGCTGCTCGCAGGCCTGCTGGAGCTCGGCGAAGTCCTCCTCCAGCCGGGCATCGGGCAGCTCGGCCAGCACCTCGGCGCGCAGCACCTCGACCGCCGACCGAAGCTCGCTCATCCCGGCTCCCCGAACATGTGTTCGAGGCTACCCGATTCCGTTCCCGAGCGCAGTGATCCAGGTCACACCGGGCAGGTTTCTCTTCCCTCGCTGCGGCCTAGCTAGCTAGATACCTGAGCCCGCGCCCACCAGGGAGGTCCCGGCTCCGTCACACGTCGGAGGTCCCGGCTCCGTCATGCCGTCGCGACGCTCCGGTCGCGCCGCAGGAGCTGCGCGTTGATCGCCACGATCACCGTGCTGGCGGCCATGAACAAGGCGCCGACCGCGGGGGGCAGAAGCACGCCGATCGGCGCGAGCACGCCGGCAGCCAGCGGCAGCGCGACCGCGTTGTAGCCTGTAGCCCACGCGAGGTTCTGGATCATCTTCCGGAACGTCGCCCGCGACAGCGAGATGACCCGCGCGACGTCCCGCGGGTCGTCCCGGACCAGGATCACGTCGGCGCTCTCGATCGCGACGTCGGTGCCGGCCCCGATCGCGATGCCCACGTCGGCCTGGACCAGGGCGGGCGCGTCGTTCACGCCGTCGCCGACCATCGCCACCACGCGGCCCTGCCCCTGGAGCTCCTTCACCCGCTCGGCCTTGTGCTCGGGCAGGACCTGGGCGAAGTACTCGTCCAGGCCGAGCTCTCGGGCGACCCAGCGCGCCACGTCCTCGGAGTCGCCGGTGATCATCGCTACCTGCACCCCGAGCTCCTTCAGCCGGTCGACGGCCTCGCGCGACTCCTCCCGGATCACGTCGGCGAGCGCGAAGGCGGCGGTGACCTCCCCGTCCTCGACCAGGTGCACCACGGTCTTGCCCTCCTCGGCCCAGCCGCGGCCCCGACGCTCGAGCGTTTCTGGCGGGTGCACCTCGAGGGACTCGAGCAGGCGGGGCCCGCCCAGGTGCACCTCGCGGCCGTCGAGCTTGCCACGGACGCCGAGGCCCTTCAGCGCCTCGAACCCCTCGACCCGGGCCGGCTCGATGCCGCGACCCTCGGCCTCCGTGACGATCGCGCGCGCCAGCGAGTGCTCGCTGTCCGCCTCGAGGCCGCGCGCGACCGCCAGCGCCGCCTCCTCGGAGCGGCCGTCGACCACGGCCATACCGACCACCCCGAGCTCGCCGCGGGTGAGCGTCCCGGTCTTGTCGAAGACGACCACGTCCATGTTGCGGCCGCGCTCGAGCGCGAGCCGGTCCCGGACCAGCAGCCCGTTCCGCGCCGACAGGCTCGTCGAGATCGCCACGACGAGCGGGACCGCCAGCCCGAGCGCGTGCGGGCACGCGATCACGACCACCGTCACCGCCCGCTCGACGACGAAGTCGGCCCCGCGGTCGGCCGCGAGCAGCCCCCACGCGAGCGCGGTCGCCGTTCCCGCCCCGACCGCGATGTACGTCAGCCACATCGCCGCGCGATCGGCGATCGCCTGGGCGCGGGACTTCGAGGCCTGCGCGTCGGCCACCAGGCGCATGATCCCGGCCAACGCCGTGTCCTCCCCGGTCCGGAGGACGCGGACCCGGAGCGAACCGGAGCCGTTCACCGTCCCGGCGATCACCTCGTCTCCCGGGCCCTTGCCCACCGGCTTGGACTCGCCGGTCAGCATCGCCTCGTTCACGTCCGACGACCCCTCCACCACCTCGCCGTCGGTCGGCACCCGCGCGCCGGGACGGACGAGCACCAGGTCGTCCGGCGCGAGCTCGGAGACCGGCACCTCCAGCGTGGAGCCGTCGGTGAGGCGCTCGGCCGTGTCAGGCAGCAACGTGGCGAGCTCGGTGAGCGCCCCCTGGGCCCGGCCGATCGAGCGCATCTCGATCCAGTGGCCGAGGAGCATCACATCCACCAGCGTGGCGAGCTCCCAATAGAAGCCCTCTCCCTCCACGACGAACGTGGTCGCCACGCTCCACCCGTACGCGGCCGTGATCCCGAGCGCGACGAGCGTCATCATCCCCGGGACGCCCGCGCGCAGCTCGCCCCAAGCCGAGCGCAGGAAGACGATCCCGCCGTACAGGTAGATCGCGGTGCCGAGCGCGAACGACACCCCGCGTCCCCCGGGGAGCTCCGGCGGGTCCAGACCGACGAGCTCCCACAGCCCCTCGGCGTAGATCAGGACCGGGATCGTGAGGACGAGGCAGACCCAGAACCGGTTCCGGAACATCTCGACCGAGTGGCCGGCGTGCCGGTCGTGGCCGCGGTGCTCGGCGTGCTCGTCCTTCGGGGGCGCGCTCGCGTGCTCGGCGTGCTCGGCGTGCTCGACGTGCTGGGCGTGCTGGGCGTGGCCCTCGTGCTCGCCGGCGTGGCCTCCCTCGCCCCCGTGGTCTCCGTGGTCGCCGTGCTCCCGGTGGGACGGCATCACGACCTCCCGCATCGTCTCCGAACGACTCGCTGGACGCCGACCCCACGATACCTGCGGCGCGCGCGTTCCCGGGACCGAGCTGGCCGGGGTTGGGGGCAGGCGCACCTCCCTTCTCCATGGGACCGACGGAGCAGCTCCGCGGAAGGGTGATGCCGATGGCCTCCGATCCCATACGGTTCGAGGAGCCCGGGTTCGCGAGATGGCTCTTCGCCTCGACCGGCGCCGCCGGGATCTGGCTCGTGGCACGGATCTCCTTCGGGTACCAGTGGGCCCAGTCCGGTTGGGACAAGGTGAACGATCCCGTCTGGATGTCCTCGGGCGAGGCGCTCCGCGGGTTCGCGACCTTCGCCTCGACCGAGCTGACGCAGGGCGAGCACCCTCCGGTGAACAACGGCTGGTACGCGGCGTTCCTGCGCTGGATCGCGGACGACGCCTACCCGTGGATGGCCAAGCTCATCGCCGTGGGAGAGCTGGCGATCGGTGTGCTGCTGATCCTGGGGCTGTTCACCGGGATCGCGGCGTTCCTGGGCGGCATGCTCAGGATGTCGTTCGGACTCGCGGGCTCGGCCGGGGTGAACCCGATGTTCTTCCTGTTCGAGGTCCTGCTGATCCTGGCATGGCGCAACGCCGGATACATCGGGCTGGACCGATGGGTCCTCCCGGCGTTGGGCACGCCGTGGCAGCCCGGGCCGTTGCTCCGGCGGCTCGCCCCCGAACGCGAGCGGGAACGCGGGGTCGTCTGAGGTCGAACCCGCTCGACCGGACCCCTACACGCGGAGGGCTCCGCGCAGCGCGTCCGCGTCGTCGGCCACGAAGACCAGCCGCGAGCCCGTCGCGACGTAGCAGGCGACGAGGTTCACGCCGGCGTCGGCGGCCCTGCGCGCGAGCTCGCCCAGCTTGCCGGGCCGGTCCTCGGCCGACACGTCGATCACGACGGCCTCGCGCGTCGCCTCGACCGCCATCCCGGCCGCCTCGAGGGCCGAGCGCGCGGCCTCTCCGTCGTCGACGAGCAGATGGACGTGCCCACCGCCGTGGCCGCCGAGCCCCGCGAGGCCCATGATGTTCACCCCGGCGTTGCCGAGCGCCTCGCCCACCCCGGCGAGTCCGCCCGGGCGGTCCTCCACGGACACGGACAGATCGGTCGCCATGGCCCCTCCTTCCATCGCCGGCCGCTCCGGCCTCGATGGGCCAGGGTGTATCGCTCCGGCGACGGCCGAGTCAAGACGCCGGGCTCACGGCCTCGCGCTCAATCGCCGAGGGCCCTGGACAGGTCCTCCAGGCTCTCGAGGTTGTGCCCCGGAAGGAACACGTCGATCGACGGGAGCGCGGCCGCCATCCCGCGCGCGAGCGGCTCGTAGCGTGGGCTCCCCTTGAGCGGGTTCACCCAGACCACGCGGTGGACGAGGCGCCGGAGCTTGGCCATCTGCTCGCGCAGGAGGTCGGGCTCGCCGCGTTCGAGCCCGTCGGAGCAGATCACCGTGACGCTCCCGCGGAGCGCGGCTCGCTGGCTCCACCCCTCGAGCAGCCCCTTGAGCGACTCGCCGATCCGGGTCCCGCCCTCCCAGTCGGCGACCAGCCGCCCGATCTCGTGCATCGCGCGGTCCGGGTCCTTGGTCCGCAGCGTCCGGGTCACCCGCGTCAGGCGCGTGCCGAAGCAGAAGACCTCCACCCTCCGGCCGGCGGCCATCGCCGCGAAGGCGAACTGGAGCAGCGCCCGCGAGTACGGCGCCATCGACCCCGAGATGTCCAGGATCAGCACGAGCGGCCGGATGCGGCTCGTGCGGGCGCGCCAGGACCGGTGGAAGGGCTCGCCGTGGGTCCGCAGGGATCGCCGCAGCGTCCGCTTCACGTCGAAGCGCGGACCCGCCGGCGCCGGTCGGAGCCGGCGGGTCCGCCGGCTCGGGACCAGGACGGCCAGCCGACGGATCAGGCGTGCCACCCGGAGGCGCTCCTCCTCGGTCAGCTCGCCGAAGGACTTCTCTCGGAGCACCTCCACGGCGCTCGCGACCAGGCGGACCGCGGCCTCACCCTCGGTCTCGTCCCCCCCGCCCGACGCGCGCCACGCCTCCGCGACGACGCGCTCCTCCTCGCCCACGAGCCCTTCCGGAGGCGGCTCGGCGTCCGTCCGTGCGATCGCGTCGGGGCCGGGGGCGGACAGGTCGAGCTCCAACGCCACCCCCCGCTGGAACCACTCCTCGAACGCGGCGTCGAAGGCGCCGAACTCCTCCGGGCGCGAGACCAGGGAGGAGCGCGCGGCCCAGTACAGGTCCGTCCGGTCAAGCGTGCCGAGCACGGCGGCCGCGCGGCAGAAGGTCACGATCCGGCCCGTCCCCACCGGCAGACCGCGCCGGCGGAGCTCGCGGCCGAACCCGATCAGCCGGCCGAGCGCCTCGACCTCAGGCCCCGCCATCGCCCACGACCTCGGCCAGGCGCCGGGCGGCGAGCTGCTGGTCGTCGTGGTCCTTCAGCACCGAGCCGAGCGTCGCGGCCGCCGTCTCCTCGTCCAGGCGCTCGACGCCGAGGAACGCGAGCGCGTGGGCCCAGTCGATCGTCTCGGCCACGCCCGGACGCTTGGCGATGTCGAAGGAGCGCAGGTGGCTCACGGCGACCGCCACGTCGCGCGCGAGCGCCTCGGGGACCTCCGGGGCACGAGCGCGGACGATCTGCACCTCGCGGTCGAGCCCCGGATGGTCGATCCAGTGGTACAGGCACCGGCGCTTGAGCGCGTCGTGCAGCTCGCGCGTGCGGTTCGAGGTCACGACCACGGCGGGGGGTTCCTCGGCGGCGATCCGCCCGATCTCGGGGATCGTCACGGCGAACTCGGAGAGCACCTCGAGCAGGAAGGCCTCGAACTCGTCGTCGGCGCGGTCGAGCTCGTCGACGAGGAGCACGGCCCGGCCGCCGGCCCGGATCGCGGCGAGCAGCGGGCGCTCGACCAGGAACTCCGGACCGAACAGGTCCTTCACGTTCGCCTCCGCGGTCACGTCCTGCATCGCCCGGACGGCGATCAGCTGCTTGGAGTAGTTCCACTCGTACAGGGCCTGCGAGGCGTCGATCCCCTCGTAGCACTGGAGGCGGATCAGCTCCCGGTCCAGGAGCGAGGCGAGCACCTTGGCGACCTCGGTCTTGCCGACGCCGGCCTCACCCTCGAGCAGCAGCGGCTTGTCGAGCGACACCGCGAGGTAGATCGCCGTGGCCAGGCCCCGGTCGGCCAGGTAGTGCTCGCGGACCAGGGCCTCCTGGAGCTCCTCCACGGTGTCGAAGGGGAGACGGCTCATCGGATGCAGCGTAGCGGGAAGCGGCCGACCCGGTGGCGCCTACCGCGGGGGGTCGCCGGACCTCGGCAGCACGGTCGGCGGGAGCGGGACCCGGATCCCCTCGGCGTCCAGGCGGCGGGCGATCCGCTCGCGGAGCTGGCGCTCGGTGTCCCAGCGCTTGGACGGGCGCGTGTCGGCGATCACGCGCACCACGAGCGCGTAGTCGGCCATCTGGTCGACGCCCAGCACGCTCGGGCCCTCGCGGATCCAGTCTCGCAGGGTCGGGTCCGCCCGCAGCTCCTCGAACAGGTCCTCGAGGACGCCCCGGACCCGGTCGACGTCCTCGCTGTAGGCCACCCGGACGTCGACGATCGCCCGGGCCCAGCCGCGGGACTTGTTGCTGACGAGCTGGATGTTCCCGTTCGGTACGAGGTGGAGGGTCCCGTCGAACGCACGGAGCGTCGTCACGCGCAGGGTGAGCGACTCCACCTTCCCGCCGACCGGGTTCGCGGTGGTCTGGAGCTCGATCACGTCCCCCACCCCGAACTGGTTCTCGAGCAGGATGAAGAACCCCGAGAGCGTGTCCCGGACGATCGACTGGGCGCCGAACCCGAGCGCCACGCCGGCCACCCCTGCGCTCGCCAGCAGGGGGCCGAGCGTGACGTTCAGGTTCCCGAGGATCACGAGGATCGCCACGGTCCAGATCACGACCACGCCGGCGGTGGACAACGCCCCGGTCAGCGTCGCGATCCGCTGGAGGTTCAGCTCCTGCGTGGTGAGCGTGCTGCCCTCGAGCTTGCGACGGAACCGCCGCACGACGAGCTTGAGGGCGATCGAGAGGACGATCGCGAGGACCAGGGTCGAGATCAGGAAGATCCCGTGGTCGTCGAACCACCGGCCGAACTCGATCCCCCTGATCCGATCCGCCGCCTGCGCCAGCACGCCCACCATCTAGGCAGACCGAGCGGCGGTCGTCAAAGATCGCCGGTCACCCGAACACCATCTCCACGGACGGCTCGATCGCCCGGCGGAGCGCGTCGCCCACGGGGGAGTGCCGTTCGGCCCAGTCCACGATCTCGCGGAGCCGCTCCTGCGGGACCCCCTCCGCGTCCATCTCGATGCGCACGCGCACCGCGAGCGGTCCCGCCGGAACGTCCTCGACGACCCCGAGGAGGCCCAGATCGTCCGAATCGCTCTCGACCGTCACCTCGAGCCTCGAGAGCTCGATGCCGAGCTGCGCCGCCCGCAACGCGATCATCGTCGCGTCGCAGCTCGCGAGCGCCGCCCGGAGGAGCCAGCCGGGGGTCGGGGCCGAGGCCTCGCCCCCGACCGCGGGGGGGCATGTCGCTCGCGAGGGTCCCCGCCGGACCGTCGACCCGGACCCGGAGGCCCGCCTCGACGACCGTGGCCGGTGCGTCCGACGTCGCGCCGGCCTCCGGATGCTCGCGCAGGTAGGAGGCCGCAGCCTCGATCGCGGCTCCGATCTCCGACGCGCTCACCGGTCGACCTCGCGAGCTACCGGGACATGGCCTCCTCGAGCGCCCGCCGGACGAGCACCTTCGCGAGCTCCTTCCGGTACTCGGCGCTCGCGAACGCGTCGGTGGGAGGGCTGGTCCCTTCGGCGGCGCGCTCGGCCGCGGTCGTCGGGTCGGCGCCGCCGGCCAGGGCCTCCTCGACGCCGGTCGCCCGCACGGGCCGGTCCGCCATGTTCGTGAGCGCGACCGACGGACCGCCGTCGCCCGTCAGGGCCGCCACGCCGACGAGCGCCCAGTCCTGGGCCCGCCGGTGGAACTTCAGGTAGCTCCACCCCCGGCCGGCGGTCTTCGGCACCCGGATCTCGGCCAGCACCTCGTTCGGTGCCAGATCGGGCTCGAACAGGCCGCGGAAGAAGTCGGCGGCCTCCACGGTCCGCGTCGAGCCCCCCGGTCCTCGGATCACCACGTCGGCCCCGAGGGCCAGCAGCACCGAGGGCATGTCGGAGGCCGGGTCCGCGTGGGCGCAGGACCCGCCGATCGTCCCGACGTGCCGGACCTGCGGGTCGCCGATCTCGCCCGCCGTGTAGGCGACGATCGGGCACAGCTCCTGGAGCACGTGGCTGTTCGCGACGTCGTGGTGCCGCGTCAGAGCCCCGATCGCGATCCGATCGCCGTCCTCCCGGACGTACTTCAGGTCCTCCAGCCGGCTCACGTCCACGAGCATGGAGGGCCGAGCCAGGCGGAGCCGCATCAGCGGCAGCAACGAGTGCCCCCCGGCGATGATCTTGGCGTCGGCGTGCTCGGTCAGGAGCGAGATCGCCTCGTCGACCGATCCCGCGCGGGCGTATCCGAACGGGGCCGGGATCATGCGGCACCCCCTCCTCCGCTCCCCGGGGCCGCTCCCGATCCGCCGGACCCCGTGGCTCCCGGCGGCCCCTCGGCCCTGGCTCGCTGGATCGCTCTCCAGACGCGTTCGGGCGTGGCCGGGCGCTCGACGTCGGTGACGCCCAGGTGCGACAGCGCGTCCACGACCGCGTTCATCACCGCCGGCGGCGAGGCGATGGTCCCGGTCTCCCCCACGCCCTTGACGCCGAGCTCGTTCGTGGTCGACGGCGTCTCGTGCCGCCCCAGGATCACGTTCGGCACCTCGGAGGCGGCGGGCACGAGATACTGGGTCATCGAGGAGGTGACGAGGTTGCCCTGCGCGTCGTAGATCGCCTCCTCGAACAGCGACTCGGCGATCCCCTGCACCACCCCGCCCATCACCTGACCGTCGACGATCTGCGGATTGATGATCGTGCCGACATCGTCGACCGCGACGTACTTCGTGATGTCCACGTCGCCGGTCTCGGTGTCCACCTCCGCGACACAGATGTGCGCGCCGAACGGGAACACGAGGTTCTGCGGGTCGAAGAACGCGGAGGCCTCCAGACCGGGCTCGAGCCCCTCGGGGAGGTTGTGCCCGGTCCAGGACGAGAACGCCAACGACGCGATCGTCCTCGTGACGTCGGGCGCGCCGCGGACGTGGAACTTCCCCTCCTCGAACACGACGTCGCTCTCGGCCACCTCGAGCTCGTGGGCGGCGATCTTCCGCGCCTTCTCGATGATCTTCTGGCAGGCGCGGTGGACCGCCGGCATCCCCACGGCGTTCGCGCGGCTCCCGTACGTGTCCCACCCCGCCGGCGCGACGTCGGTGTCGCCGAACAGGACCTCGACGTCCTCGAACGGGACCCCGAGCTCGTCGGCCGCGAGCTGGGCGATCGTCGTCTCCCCGCCCTGGCCATGCGGCGTGGTCCCGGTGACGACGACGACCTTGCCGGTCGGGTGGCAGCGGACCGTGGCGGCCTCCCAGCCGCCACCCGCGTACTTCAGGACGTTGCCGATGATCTTCGACGGGCCCCAGCCGCAGTTCTCGAGGTACGTCGAGAACCCGATCCCGATCTGCCGCCGGTCACCCCGCTCCCGGCGGACCTGCTGCTCCTTCCGGAGCTCCTCGTAGTCGAGGAGCTCCAGGGCCGTGTCCAGCGTGGCCAGGTAGTTCCCCGAGTCGAGGGTCAGGCCCCCGATCGACTGGGTCGGCTGGTCGAACGGCGGCAGGAAGTTCATCCGGCGGACCTCGACCGGGTCCTTCCCCACCTCTCGCGCGAGCGCGTCCACGATGTGCTCGATCGCGTAGGCCGACTCCGGTCGGCCGGCGCCCCGGTAGGCATCCACCGGCGTCGTGTTCGTGAACACGCCGATGAACTCTGTCTCGTACGCCTCCCCGCCGTAGCATCCGCAGAACAGGAACGCTCCGAGGATCGGTGTTCCCGGAGCGATGATGCGCAGGTAGGCACCCATGTTGGCGAGGATGCGCGCCCGGTAGCCGAGCATCTTCCCGTCCCGGTCCGCCGCGACCTCCATGTCCTGGATCTGATCGCGGCCGTGGTGGGTCGCCAGGTAGCCCTCGGTCCGGCTCTCGGTCCATTTGATCGGGCGGCCGAGCCGCCGGGCCAGCTCGAGGGCGAGCGCCTCCTCGGGGTAGACCTGGAGCTTGGAGCCGAAGCCTCCGCCCACGCGCGGCGCGATCACCCGGAGCTTGGACTCCGGGATCCCGGTGGCGAGGGCCATGGCGGTGCGCACGATGTGCGGGATCTGCGTCGACGACCACATCGTGAACTGTCCGGTCGCGGGCGTGGGCTCCACGAGGATCGAACGAGGTTCCATCGCGTTGGGGATCAGCCGGCGGATCACGTTCCGCTGCTTCACGACGACCGGGGCCTCCGCGAAGACCTTGTCCACGTCGCCGTTCGTGAGCTTCCACGTGTAGGAGCGGTTCGTCCCGAGCTCGTCGTGCACGATCGGCGCTCCGGCCGCCAGCGCCGCCTCCGAGTCGGTCACGGCCGGCAGCTCCTCGTAGTCCACCTGCACAGCCTCGGCCGCGTCGAGCGCCGCGCCCCGGGTCTCGGCGACGACCACGGCCACGCCGTCGCCCTGGTACCGGGCCTTGTCCTTGGCGAGCGGGTAGTGGGGCGGGTTGTTGATGTCCTGGGTGACGGGCCAAGCCATCAGCAGGGGACCGGCCCACTCGAAGTCCGAGCCGGCGAAGACCGTGACGACGCCCGGCATCGAGGATGCCTTCGAGGTGTCGATCGCCCGGATCCGGGCGTGGGCGTACGGGCTGCGGACGACCACCATCCACAGCATCCCGGGGGCGGCGAGGTCGTCCGTGTACCTGGCCTGCCCGGTGAGGAACTCGGCGTCCTCCTTGCGGAGGACCGGCTGACCGACGTACTTCTCGGTGATCGCCATCGTCCCTCCCTCAGGCCGTCGCGCCGCTCATCTCCTGAGCGGCGTCCAGGATCGATCTCACGATGTTCTGGTACCCGGTGCAGCGGCAGAGGTTCCCCTCGAGCGCCCGGCGGACCTCCTGCTCGGTCGGGTCCGGGTTCTCGTTCAGGAAGCTGGCCGCGGCCATGATCATCCCGGGCGTGCAGTAGCCGCACTGCAGGCCGTGGTTGCGGTGGAACGCCTCCTGGAGCGGATGGAGCTGCCCGTCGGAGGCCATGCCCTCGATCGTGGTGATCTCGCGGCCGTCGGCCTGCGCCGCGAGCACGGTGCACGACTTCACCGACTCGCCGTCGAGCAGCACCGTGCACGCCCCGCAGGAGGACGTGTCGCACCCGACGTTGGTGCCGGTGAGGCCGAGGGTCTCCCGGAGGAGGTACACGAGGAGGGTGCGCGGCTCGACGTCGGCCTCGCGCGCGACCCCGTTGACGGTGACCGATACGCGCGTCACGGGTCCCCCTTTCCGACACATGGGTGAGAGCCCGGATGGTAGTCCGGTCCGGCTCATCGCGCGAGTCGGGGTCGACCGGCGATCGTCCGCGCTGCGGGGGTCAGGGCTCGGGCCAGGACCCCGGCGCGGCGAGGGCCGCCTGCTCCGCCGAGCAGTCCGTGCCCGTCCCGTAGACCGTCGCCGTCGAGCCCCCGCCCGTCGCCTCCAGCCGGACCCAGAAGCAGTCGCCGGTGTCGGCCCTGGCCGCTCCGGTCCAGGCCTTGTCCGTGGCGAGCACGCTCACGATCTCGGAGTCGTTCGAGCTCTGGTCGGGGTCGATGAACAGCAGGCGGTCCACGGCCGGATCGTCGCGCAGCCGGGCGGCGGTCGCGGCCGCGAGCGACCCTCGGGCCTCGGCGACGCGCTCGGCGGCGGCCGCGGCCCCCCGCAGGTTCGACTGGGCGAAGGCCACGGCCCCGGTCCTGGCCACGGGCCGGAACGCGATCACGAGCACGACCAGCGCGACCCCGCCGGCGCCCAGGGCCAGGAGGATCGTCCAGAACCCACGGTTGGACGCTTCGGCGGGCGGCGCGGCCATCGCCCCGAAGATACCGCCGCGCTCGCCCGGCCCGCGCCTGACTTGACCTTCGGTCCGGGCTCGATGGATAGTCGCAGTCGCCAACCGTAGGTCGAACGTAGTACGGGGGACCGTGGCAGCTCACAGGCACGTTCGGCGATCGGTCGCATCCCGCTCTGCCCGCAGGGGTGCAGCCGCCCAGCTACCGGTACGCACCTGAGGACCGAGGAGGAACCAGCATGCTCCCATCGCGGTTCGAGTACCACCGCCCGGCCACGATCGACGAGGCGCTCCAGGCGCTCTCGAGCCTCGAGGACGCCAAGGTCCTGGCCGGCGGGCAGAGCCTGATCCCGGTGATGAAGCTGCGCTTCGCCGCGCCGGCCCACCTGGTGGACATCAACCGGATCCCGGGGCTCGACGGGATCGCGGAGGAGGGCGCTGCGCTGCGGCTGGGGGCGCTCGTGCGGCACGCGCAGGTCGCTGCCTCCGAGACGGTCTCCGCTCGGTACCCGCTGCTCGCCTCGGCGGCCCCGCAGATCGCCGACCCACTCGTGCGCAACCTCGGGAGCGTCGGCGGCTCGCTCGCGCACGCCGACCCCGCGGGGGACTGGGGCTCGGTGATGCTCGCGGCCGGCGCGAGCGTCGTGCTGCGGAGCTCGCGCGGCGAGCGCGAGATGCCCATCGGCGAGTTCCTCGTCGACATCTTCACGACGGCGTTGGAGCCCGACGAGCTGCTGACCGAGGTGCGCGTCCCGGTGCCGAGCGGCAGGAGCGGGGGCACGTACCTGAAGCTCGAGCGCAAGGTCGGCGACTTCGCCACCGTCGGCGTCGCCGTCCAGGTCGAGCTGTCCAACGGCACGATCGGCCGGGCCGGGATCGGCCTGACCGGCGTCGGCACGAAGAACATCGAAGCCGCCGAGGCCGGCGCGTCGCTCCAGGGCAAGGAGCCGACCGAGGAGGCCTTCGCCGAGGCCGGTCGGATGGCGGCCGCGGCGAGCTCGCCGTCCTCGGACGTCCGGGGCTCGGCCGAGTACAAGCGGCACGTGGTCGAGGTGTTCGTGAAGCGCGGCCTGACCCGCGCCGTCGAGATGGCCCGCGCGTAAGGAGAACAGGGGGACCAGCGAGATGCAGATCACCGTCACCGTCAACGGGACCGAGCGGACCGCCGACATCGAACCGCGGCTGCTGCTCGTCCACTTCCTGCGCGAGGTGCTCGAGCTCACGGGCACCCACATCGGGTGCGACACGACGAGCTGCGGCGCCTGCACCGTCCTGCTCGACGGCACGCCGATCAAGTCCTGCACGATGTTCGCGGTCCAGGCCGACGGGCGGCAGGTCACGACCGTCGAGGGCCTGATGCAGGACGGCCAGCTCCATCCGATCCAGGCCGCGTTCAAGGAGGCGCACGGCCTCCAGTGCGGGTTCTGCACGCCGGGGATGATGCTCGTCGGCAAGGCCCTGATCGAGGAGAACCCCTCGCCCAGCGATGAGGACGTCCGTTGGGCGATCTCGGGCAACATCTGCCGCTGTACCGGCTACATGAACATCGTCAAGGCGATCCAGCTCGCCGCCGAGATGCAGGCGGGCGCGGCCGCCACGTCCTGAGTCCGCCACGTCCTGAGAGGAGCGCGAACGACATGGCAACCGAGGCGACCGAGATCCGGGGCATCGGCCACAGCGTCCGCCGCAAGGAGGACGACCGTCTGATCCGCGGCAAGGGCAGCTTCATCGACGACGTGAAGCTTCCCGGGATGCTCCACATGGCGATCCTGCGCAGCCCGCTCGCGCACGCCGAGATCAAGGAGATCGACACGTCGAAGGCCGCCGCGGTGCCCGGCGTGGTGGCGGTCGTGACCGGCGAGCTGATGGCCCAGCACAACCTCGCGTGGATGCCCACGCTCTCCTACGACACGCAGGCGGTGCTCGCGACCGACAAGGTCCGCTTCCAGGGACAGGAGGTCGCGGCGGTGATCGCCGAGGACCCGTACGTCGCGAAGGATGCCCTCGAGCTGATCGACGTGGACTACGAGCCGCTCGACCCGGTCGTGACGCCGCAGCAGGCGCTCGAGCCCGGGGCGCCGGTGATCCGAACCGACAAGGAGGACCGGAAGGACAACCACATCTACCACTGGGAGGCGGGCGAGAAGGACGCGACGGACGAGGCGTTCGCCGGGGCGGACGTCGTGGTCACGCTCGACACGCACTACCCGCGCTCGCACCCCGCCCCGGTTGAGACGTGCGGGTGCGTCGCCGACGTGAACCCCGCCACCGGCCAGGCGACGATCTACATGACCTCGCAGGCGCCCCACGCGATCCGGACGGTCTTCGCGATGGTCGCGGGTCTGCCCGAGGAGAACATCCGGATCATCTCCCCGGACATCGGCGGCGGGTTCGGGAACAAGGTGCCGGTGTACCCGGGGTACGTCGTGGCGACCGCGGCCTCGCTGCTGCTCGGGCGTCCGGTGAAGTGGATCGAGGACCGGACCGAGAACCTGATCTCGACCGGGTTCGCGCGCGACTTCCACATGCACGGCGAGATGGCCCTGTCGAAGGACGGGACGATGAAGGGCCTGCGCGTCTCGCTCCTCGCCGACGAGGGCGCGTTCCACGCCGACGCGCAGCCCTCGAAGTTCAAGGTGGGCCTGTTCCACATCGTGACGGGCTCCTACGACCTGCCGGCGGCCCATGTCACGGCCGACGGCGCGTACACGAACAAGGCGCCCGGTGGGGTCGCGTACCGGTGCTCGTTCCGCGTGACCGAGGCCTCGTACCTGATCGAGCGCCTCGTGCAGAACGCGGCCTACGAGCTGGAGATGGACCCGGCGGAGCTGCGGCGGAAGAACTTCATCCGCAAGGACCAGTTCCCGTACCGGAGCGCGACCGGGTTCGAGTACGACTCGGGCGACTACCACGCCGCGATGGACCTCGCGCTCGAGAAGGTCCGCTACGAGGACCTCCGCCGCGAGCAGGCCGAGGCGCGGAAGCAGGGCCGGCTCCTCGGGATCGGTCTCGCGAGCTTCACCGAGGTCGTGGGCGCCGGGCCGCACAAGGACTACGACATCCTCGGCCTGAAGATGAACGACGGTGCCGAGCTGCGGATCCACCCCACCGGCAAGGCGATCCTGAAGATCAGCTCGAAGACCCAGGGACAGGGGCACGAGACGACCTTCGCGCAGATCGTGGCGAGCGAGCTCGGGATCCAGCCGGAGGACATCAAGGTCCAGCACGGCGACACGGACAACACGCCGTACGGCCTGGGCACCTACGCGTCGCGCTCGACGCCGACGGTCGGGGCGGCCACCGCGATGGTGGCCCGCAAGGTCCGCGACAAGGCGATGAAGCTCGCGGCCCACCTGCTCGAGGTCTCCGAGGAGGACGTCGAGTTCGAGGCCGGGAGGTTCTGGGTGAAGGGCGCGCCGGACAAGGTCACCACGATCCAGGACGTGGCGCTCGCGGCGTACACGAACTTCCCCGACGGGATGGAGCCGGGCCTGGAGGGCGTGACCTACTACGACCCGCCGAACCTCACGTTCCCGTTCGGCACGTACGCCGTGGTCGTCGAGGTGGACGAGGACACCGGCGTCTGGAAGGTCGACCGCGTGGTCGCCGTCGACGACTGCGGGGTCAGGATCAACCCGATGATCGTCGAGGGCCAGATCCACGGCGGCCTCTGTGAGGGGTTCGGGATCGCCGCGATGGAGCAGATCACGTTCGACGAGACCGGGAACTGCATCGGGGCGAACTTCAGCGACTACCTCCTGCCCACCGCGTGGGAGACGCCGAGGTTCGACCTGGGCGAGACGGTGACGCCGAGCCCGCACCACCCGATCGGCGCCAAGGGCGTCGGCGAGTCGGCTACGGTCGGCTCCCCGGCCGCGTACGTGAACGCGGTGATCGACGCGCTGTGGCACCTCGGCGTGCGGAACATCGACATGCCGCTCACCTCCGCGAAGGTCTGGGAGGCGATCCAGGAGGCGCGGGGGTCTGGGGGGTAGCGGCCGTGAGCGAAGCGAACGAGCTGCGGACCCCCAGGCAGAAGGCGGCGGGGGGTGCGGGGGGCTCATGAAGCGAGGCCGCAGGCTGAGCGTAGCCCCCCGCAACAAGGAGTCTTCGTGAGACCGGAGGTCCTCGAGCTCGCGGCCGAGCTGTCCCGGCGTGGCGAGCCGTTCGTGCTCGCCACGGTGGTGTGGCGGCGGGCTCCCTCCTCGGGCAAGGAGGGCTCGACGGCCCTGATCACCCCCGACCGCCGCGTCCGGGGCTGGCTCGGCGGCGCGTGCGCCGAGCCCACGGTGATCCGCGAGGCGCTGAAGGCGCTCGAGGAGGGCACGCCGCGGCTCCTGTTCCTCGGCCCGCCCGAGGAGCTCGCCGCCCGCGGGCGCGAGGGCGTCGTCACGGTCCCGATCGCGTGCCAGAGCGAGGGAGCCCTGGAGGTGCACGTGGAACCCGTCCTGCCGCAGCCGCAGCTCGTCGTGATCGGGCGCTCCCCCGCCGTCGGCACCCTCGCCGCGATGGCCGGGGCGCTCGGCTGGCGCACGGTCGTCGTGGACGAGGGGGGCGTCCCCGAGGACTACCCCGAGGTCGGGCGGGTCCTCACCACCCTCGACCTCGACGCGGCCCGGATCACCGAGCGCTCGTTCGTCGTGGTGGCCACCCAGGGGCACTACGACGAGGACGCGCTCGAGCGCGCCCTGGCCACCCCGGCCGCGTACATCGGCCTGGTAGCTTCGCGCAAGCGGGCGGAGTCGGTGCTCGGCTACCTGCGCGACCGGGGCGTGCCCGACGGGGAGCTCGCGCGGGTGCGCGCGCCGGCCGGCCTGGACCTCGGGAAGGTGGCCCACGAGGAGATCGCGGTCGCGATCCTGGCCGAGCTCGTCCGCGAGCGCGCGGCAGGGGCGCTCGCCGGGGTGATGCCGCCGGCCGAGGTCCCCCGGCACGAGGAGCTCGACCCGGTCTGCGGCATGACCGTCGAGGTCGCCACGGCCCGGTACCGCACCGTCCACGACGGGCGGACGTACTACCTCTGCTCGGCGGGCTGCCTCTCGCGGTTCGAGGAGGACCCGGCGCGGTACCTGGAGGCTCGCACCGCCGGGCAGTAGTCACCCCTCGGACGCATCGGGCTACCATCGAGGGAGGATGAGCGAGCTCACCGACGTCCTGGAGGCGATCGAGTCGCTCTCGGCGCGGGGCGAGAAGCTCGCGCTCGCCACGATCGTGGCCGTGCGCGGCTCGACCTACCGGCGGCCCGGCGCCCGCCTGCTCGTGCCCGAGGAGGGCGACCTCGTCGGCAACATCTCCGGCGGGTGCCTGGAGAACGACGTCGCCGACGTCGCGCGGATCGTGATGCGCGAGGGGATGGCGCGGATCGTCTCGTTCGACCTGACCGCGGACGACGACGCCGTCTGGGGCTGGGGCCTCGGGTGCAACGGCGCGTTCGAGCTGTTCGTCGAGCCTGCTGACAAGGCCGCCGAGGTCGCCGGGGCGCTGCGGATGGCGCTCGAGGAGGAGCGCCCGATCTGCATGGTCACGGTGCTCGAGTCCGACGTCCCCGGCGTCGAGCAGGGCGACCGCCTGCTGGTACACAAGGGAGGGCGGGTCGAAGGCATGCTCGGCGACGGGGCCGTCGACGCTGCGGCGACCGAGGCCGCCCGCGAGCTGCTCGACCGCGAGCGGAGCGAGATCCGCGAGCTGCCCGGAACGTCCGGGCGGGCCCGCGCCTTCGTCGAGGTGCTCGAGCCGCCGCTGCGGCTGCTCGTCTGCGGCGCCGGCCACGACGCCGCGCCGGTCGTGCAGCAGGCGGCGGCGCTCGGCTGGAGCCCGATCGTCGTGGACGACCGGCCCGAGTTCCTGAACCGCGAGCGCTTCCCCGAAGCCGCGGACTTCGTGCTCGTCGAGCGCCCGGACAAGATGGCCGAGGTGGCACCGGTCGACGAGCGCACCCACGTCGTCGTGATGACGCACAACTTCCTGCGCGACAAGGAGTACCTGCGCTCGCTCCTCGCCTCCCCGGCGCGGTTCATCGCGATGCTCGGGCCGCGCGTGCGGACCGAACGGCTCCTGACCGAGCTCCGCGAGGAGGGCGTCGAGATCGCCGACGCGGACCTCGAGCGGATCCACGGCCCCGCCGGCCTGGACCTCGGCGCCGAGGGACCCGAGGAGATCGCCGCCGCGATCTGCGCCGAGATCGTGGCCGTCAAGCGCGGCCGCGACGCGGGGTTCCTGAAGGACCGCCCGGGCCCGATCCACGAGCGCCACGCCCCGGCGCGGACCGCCTCGACCTGAGAGCCCCCGGCCGAGCCCGTCGCACCGGCACCCGTTCGTCCTCGACAGCGCCCGGGAGAGCGCCTCAGTACCAGGCCTCGGGTGGCCCCTTGTACTCCTGGATCGTGTTGCCGCCGTCGACGGCGAGCGTCGTACCGGTGACGTAGCTCGCGCCCTCGGAGGCGAGGAACGCGATCGCCTCGGCCACCTCCTCGGGGGTCCCGCTGCGGCCGAGGGGGGTGTTCCGCCCCGCGAGCTCCTCCTCCGGGAGCTGGGAGCCGGTCGCGATCCAGCCCGGCTGGACCGAGTTGCAGGTCACGCCGGCCCGGGCCGTCTCGAGCGCGATCGCCCGCATCAGCCCGTCCATCCCGGCCTTGGCCGCCGAGTACCCGGCGCTCTCGGGGCTCGAGACGAGCGGCCCGGTCACGCTCGAGACCATCACGATCCGTCCGTAGCCGCGCTCGAGCATCCCGGAGAGCACCGCGCGGGTCACGTTCGCGGCCGTCAGGAGGTTGAGCGCCAGATCGCGTTCGAACGCGGCCGGGTCGAGGTCGACGAACCGCCCGCCCTGGTCCTCGACGCCCGTCTGGACCATCCCGGCGTTGTTCACGAGGACGTCGATGCGGCCGAAGCGCACGAGCACGGCCCGGACCATCGACCGCGCCTGCTCTGCGTCGGTGAGCTCGGCGACGAAGGCCGCGGCCGGCCGGCCGAGCTCGGCGGCGCGTTCGTGGATCCGCTCGGTGGTCGAGGTCACGGCCACCGCCGCCCCCTCGCCGGCGAGCAGGCGGGCGGTCGCGAACCCGATGCCGCTCGGGCTCCCGGCACCCGTGACGAGGACCACGCGTCCGTCGAACCGCCCCACGGCGGCGCACCCTACCACCCGTCCCGGCGGTACGCTCCGGGCCCAACCCGAACCGACGCGAGGAGCACCATGCAGATCGAGAACGAGTTCGAGGTACCCGCGCCGATCGACCACCTGTGGGCCCACCTGCTGGACGTCGAGCGCGTCGCGCCCTGCATGCCGGGCGCCGAGCTCACCGAGACGGTGGACGAGCGGACGTGGAAGGGCAAGGTGCACATGAAGCTCGGGCCCGTTTCGCTCTCGTTCGCCGGCACCGTGGCGATGGAGGAGCGAGACGACGAGGCGCACCGCGTGGTCCTGCACGCCCGCGGGATGGAGCAGAAGGGCAAGGGCGCGGCCAACGCCGTCGTGACCTCGTGGCTCGAGCCGGCCGGCGAGGGTCTCACGCGGGTCAAGATGACCGCCGACATCCAGCTCACCGGCTCGGTCGCCCAGCTCTCGCGCGGCCTGCTTCCGGACGTGAGCCGCAAGCTCACCCAGCAGTTCGCCGACTGCTTGCAGCAGCACATGGAAGCGCTCGAGGCGGTCGAGGCGGGGGCCGCCGCGGCCGGGGCCGTCGAGGCTCCCCCGCCGCCGAGGGCGCAGGCGATCGGCGGGATCCGGCTGGGCCTGTCGGCGATCTGGGCGGCGGTCGTCCGGTTCTTCCGGCGCCTGTTCGGGGGCTCTGTCGATGAGGAACGCGGCGGGGTGATCGCCGCGGTCGTGCTCGCCGCCGGGCCGGCGACCCGGTTCGGCGCGACGAAGCAGATCGCGACCCTCCGCGACAAGCCGCTGGCCCAGTACCCGATCGACGCCGCCCTCGAGGCGGGGGTGGACGAGATCGTGGTGGTCCTCGGGCACGACGCCGAGCGCGTCCGGGAGGCGCTCCGGCTCCCCGGGTCGGCCCGGTGGGTGGTGAACCCGGCGTACGCCGGGGGGATGGCCAGCTCGCTGGCGGCCGGCCTGCGCGCGGCCGACCCGGCCAGCGAGGCCGCGGTGGTGCTGCTGGCCGACCAGCCCGGGATCACGGCCCAGCACGTCCGGGCCCTCCTCGACGCGTTCCGGACCCGGCGCTCGCCGATCGTGCGACTCCGGTTCGGGAGCGGGCCGGGCCCGGCCCTGCTCTCGCGCCAGGTCTGGGGCGAGGCCATGGCCCTGGAGGGCGACGTCGGCGCGCGCGCGCTCATGGACCGGCGTCCCGAGCTCGTCGAGGACGTCGAGATGGGCGGGGACGCTCCCCCGGACGTCGACACGCCCCAGGACCTCGAACGCCTGTGACCGCGAAGAGACGCCCCGGCCGGCGGCCGGGGCGTCCCGATCTACAGCTAGGTCGGGAGGGGCTAGCCGTAGAAGATGACCGTCACCCAGAGGCTCCCGTCTGACTTGACGACCCCGACGCCGGCGTGGTCGAAACCCCGCCGCAGGACGTTCTTGCGGTGGGGCGCGGACCCCATGAAGGCATCGAGCAGACCCTCGAGGGACGGGCCGTCGCCCACGTTCTCTCCCCCGATCGTCCACTCGCGCCCCTTCAGCCTGGCCGCGAGATCCGTCGAGTGGAACAGCGATCCCGCCTCCGCCATCGCGCGCGAGTGACGGAGGGCGTAGCGGGACAGCTCGGCGTCCAGCTCCAGGGGGCGGCGGCCTTCGTCCGCACGCACCTGGTTCAGGAGCTGGAGCATCCGGTCGCGGTTCCTCGCGGCGCCGGCTCGGGCGTGGTCGGTCGCGAACCCCGAGAGCAGGACGGGCAGGACGAGCAGGAGCACCACCGCGATCCGGTGACGGCTGGGTACGGCCACCCGCGTCATCCCGCCTCCCGTGCGCCTCGGGTCCCGACAGGCCGGGCTCCGGGTGGAGGCCCGGTCCTTCGGCAGCTCGGCCACCCGCGCTCCGTGGAGCGGTAGGGTCCGGAGCGTTGCGCCCCCCGTTCCCGACGGTTCGCCCTTTCGGGACCAACCCTTCAACGCGGGTATCGGCGGTTCGGGGCCGGGACCTTAGCCCCGGGTGAGGCGGACTCCCCCGCCCGGAGGGCGGCGGAGTGCTCCCTCGTGCCTAGCCGTGCCTAGCAGGAGGGGAACAGACGCCGGTGGCGCAGGGCCGGGAGGATCTCCCGCACCCGCCCGACCTCCGTCAGGTCGAGCTCCGCGACGGTCACGCCGACGCCGTCCGGGGCACGCGCGACCACCCGGCCCCAGGGGTCGACGACCATGCTCTTGCCGTGGTTGCGGCGCTCGCGGCCCGGCGGCCCCCACGCTCCCCACTGGGCGGCGGCCACCACGAACGCCTGGTCCTCAATCGCCCGGGCCCGCACGAGCACGTCCCAGTGGTCCCGACCGGTCTCCTCCCGGAAGGCGGCGGGCACGAACAGGATCGTCGCGCCCCGGACGGCCATCTGCCGGTAGAGCTCGGGGAACCGGACGTCGTAGCAGATCGATAGCCCGACGCGACCGAACTCGGTCTCGGCCGTCACCACCTGCTCGCCGGGGGCGAACAGGAAGGACTCACGGCTCGGGACGCCCCCCGGCGGGTCGGCGTCGAACAGGTGGATCTTGCGGTAGGTGGCCACGAGGTTCCCCTCGCGGTCGAACAGCACGCTCGTGTTGAAGACGCGATCGCCGTCGAGCTCGAGGACGCTGCCGCCGTGAACCCAGACACGGTTCCGGCGCGCCACCTCCGCGAGCCGCTCGGTCCGCGGGCCCGGGATCGGCTGGGCCGCGGCGCGCACCTGCTGCGCCGAGCCCTGGCACGGCCAGACCTCCGGCAGCGCCGCGAGGTCGACGGCTGTGGCCACCGCGTCGTCGAGCAGACCGAACACCTGCGCCTCGTTGGCCGCGACGTCCTCACCGCAGTTCGTCTGGCAGAGCGCCACCCGCATCGGGTGCATCCTAGGGAACGGGGTCGCCTACGGCGGCGGATCGGGGAGCGGCACGCCCGGTTCGGGCTCCGGGGCGGGGACCGCGGTCGCGCGTTGCTCCTGCGCGAGGGCCGCGACGGGCGGGCCGTCGGCGGCGGCCGTCCCGGCCGTCGTGCGCTCGGGAGGGAGCGCGAGCCATCCCCCCACGACCACGAGCAGGGCGGCCCCGATCGCGAGGAACAGCCCGACGCCCGGCCTCGCCTCGAACGAGAACAGCGCGATCGTCTCGTCGAGGAGCCGGTCGAACAGCCCTCCGAGCAGCGGGTTGTAGCCGAGGACGTCCGCGGCCTCGCGGTGGAGCTCATCGCGGAGGCCGGCGGTGGCGATCGACCCCGATCGGAACAGGCTCGCGAGCCCAACGATCAGGGCCACGGACCCCGACCCCAGCGCCCCGAGGGCCCCCAGTCCGCGGGCGCGCGACGCGGCGAGCACGGCCGCCGCGAGCGCGGCGGCGAACAGCACGGCCGCCAGGAAGCCGCCGGCGTCACCCACCCCGGCGATCGAGGGGAGTCCCGTGCCCGAGGGATCGGCGAACGTCGGGATGCCGAGCTCCTCCGCCGAGGGGACCACCTCGCCGAGCACCGTGCCTCCTCGGAAGGCGGCATCGGTGACCTCGGCCCAGGGGAGGAACACCGAGGCGATCCCGAGGACCGCACCGAGGGCGATGAGCGTGGCCGCCAGGAGCGCTCCCGCCGATCGCTCGTACGCCTGTGCCATCCGGGCCCCCCTCCGGTCGACCGCATCATGGCACGGATAGGATCGCCTGATGCCGAGCGGCAGCTACGCCGTGCTCGACAGCGACGGGAACCCCGTCGGGACCGAGGACTTCCGCTGCGCCCCCGGCCTCGCGGGCTGGCGCTTCGTGTCCGAGATCCGGACCACCGTGCCCGGTCCGCATGCCGAGAGGGTGGACCTCGTGGTCGACGCCTCCTGGCTGCCGATCCGGGTCGCGATCGCCACCGGGGAGCACGCGATCGAGCTCGAGCGGCAGGGAGCGGCGTTCGTCGGCGTCCGCGACGGCGAGCCGATCGAGGTCGCCGCCCGCCCCGACGTCGACTACCTCTCGCCCGCCTTCAACGCCGTCACCGCGAACCGGCTCGGGGCGACGGCCGACATCGAGGTCGTCTACCTCGAGGCCCTCACGTGCGAGCCGCGCTTCGAGCCGCAGCGGTACGAGCTGCTCGGGGACGAGGAGGTCGGCACGGCCGTGGGGGTGTTCGCGGCGCGGCGGTGGCGCTACACGGCGCTCTCGTCAGGCTGGACGCGCGAGCTGTGGGTCGCCGGGGACGTCGTCGTGCGCTACGAGGGGCTGTTCGAGCTCACCGCGTACGAGCCGGGCGCGAGCGGTCCGCGGCCTCGTCCGTGAGTGGGGCGGCCCGCGCCGCGTCAGCGGCGCGGGCCGCCCCAGCGGCGCTACGCCCGCAGGTTCAGCTCGGCCTCGATCTCGAGCCGGACCCTCTTGCCCACGAGCAGGCCGCCGGTCTCGACGGCCATGTTCCAGGTCATGTCCCAGTCCTCACGGTCGATCTCCGCGGTCGCCGAGAAGAACGCGACCGGGGGCGCGTCTGGGGACATCCCGGGACCCCAGCCCCCGTAGTCGACGTTCAGGACGACCTCGTTCGTGATGTCCTTAGATCGTCAGGTCGCCGACGAGCTGGAAGGTGTTCGGGCCGGTCGGACGGATCTCCCGGCTCCGGAAGACCAGCGTCGGGTAGGTCTCCACGTCCAAGAAGTCGGGGCTCCGCAGGTGGCCGTCCCGGCCCTCGTTCCCCGTCTCGATGCTGCCCGCGAGGATCTCGACCTCGGCGTACGAGTCCTCGGGCCGCTCGGCGATCACCACCCGGCCGTCGAACTCCGCGAACTTCCCGCGCACCTTGGCCAGCATGTGCCGGGCGACGAACCCAACCGACGTGTGGGCCTCGTCGAACACCCAGGTCCCGGCGGGCGGGAGCTCCACGCCCTCGATCGTCCGGACCGTCTCGGCCTGCGCCATGTGCTCCTCCTCTGCTCCAGGCCCCGTTGCACGGGACTACCCATACGGGAGTAACGAACCTAACGGGAGCGCCGTCTATTCCGGCAGATGGAAGCGCACGCAGGATCCGGCGGGTAGCATCGGCCTCCATGAGCCACCTCGAGGGGCCGGTCTGCGAGCACTTCCAGCGGGCGGCCGAGATCGTCGCCCGCCGCTGGAACCCGCAGATCGTCCGGGTCCTGCTCTCCGGCCCCGCCCGCTACCGGGACCTCAGGGCCGCGATCCCCGCGATCTCCGACCACCTGCTCTCGGCCCGACTGAAGGAGCTCGAGGCGGAGGGGATCCTGCGTCGCAGCGTGTCGACGGAGGGGCCGGTACGCGTCGAGTACGAGCTCACCCCTGCGGGCCAGGCGCTGGTCGACGTGATCGGCTCGCTGGCCGAGTGGGCCGAGCGGTACGCCCGGACGGACGGTCAGTCGCGCTCGACCGCCGGCGGGCGCTCCAGGTAGCGCTCGTCCGGCGGGCCGAACCCGAACCTCGCGTACAGCCCGTGGGCGTCCTCCGTGTGCAGCATCCAGCGCGCGCCGGCGTGGGGCCCCTCCTCGACGGCGAACCGGACGAGCTCGACGCCGAGCCCGCGGCCGCGGTGCGCCTGGATGACGTACACGTCGGCGAGGTAGGCGATCCGCCCGTCGGCCACGATCCGGGCGAAGCCGACCTGCTCCCCGCCCCGGTACAGGCCGACCAGTCGTGTCGCCTCGCGGATCTGCCGCTCGACGTCGGCGCGGATGCGCTCGCGCCCCCAGTAGGCCTCGGTCGACAGGAACGCCCAGACGGCGTCCGCGTCGATCCGGGCAGGGTCGTCGTCGAGCTCGTACCCCCCGTCGAGCGCCCGCCTCACCGCACCGCGCGGTCGGCCGGCTCCAGCGCCTCGTCGATGATCGCGAACCCCTCGCCCAGCTGCTCTTCCGTGATCGGGAGCGGCGGATGCGTCATGATGCCGTTCCACCGGACGAGCGTGAACAGGCCGCGCTCGTCCAGGCGCTTGGCGACCGCCTGCATCTCCTCGCTGGTGCCGTTCAGCGGCGCCATCGGCTCCATCGTCTGGCGGCTGCGGACGAGCTCGATGTACCCGAACAGGCCGATGTTCCGGACCAGGCCGACCGACGGATGCTTCTCGTACAGCTCGCGGTGGTGCCGGGCCATCACCTCACCCATCTTCTTCGCGTGCTCGATCAGCCCGTCCTCCTCGTACACGCGGATCGTGGCCAGGGCCGCCGCCAGCCCGAGGGGGTGCGCGCTGTAGGTCAGCCCGCCGTAGAACACGTTCTCGTCGAAGTATCGGTGCACGTGCGGCCGCAGCCCGACCGCGGACAGCGGCACGTAGGCGGACGTCAGGCCCTTGGCCATCGTCATGATGTCGGGGACGACGTCCCAGTGGTTCACGGCGAACCACTCGCCGGTCCGCCCGAACCCCGCCATCACCTCGTCGGCGATCATGAGGATCCCGTACCGGTCGCACAGCTCGCGGACGCCCTGGAGGTAGCCGTCGGGCGGGATCAGGACGCCGTTCGTGCCGACGACCGGCTCGAGGATGAACGCGGCGATCGAGTCCGGGTTCTCGAGCTGGATCGTCTCCTCGAGGTAGGCGAGCGCCGTCTCGGCATCGTCCTGCGGGCGGTTGGTCCCGTGGTAGGGGTCGAGGACGTGGACGACCCCGGGCATGCCCGGCTCGTTGCCCCAGCGTCGCGGCTCGCCGGTGAGGCTGACCGTGGCGAACGTGGCGCCGTGGTAGCTGCGGTAGCGCGCGAGGATCTTGTGCCGCCCGGTGACCGCCTTGGCGATCCGGATCGCCATCTCGTTGGCCTCCGCCCCGCCGAGGGCGAAGTAGACCTTGTCCATGTCCCCCGGCATCAGCTCGGCGAGCTTCGCGCCGAGCCGCGCCCGGAGCTCCGTCGTCACGTACGGGGTGACGTAGGGCAGGGTGCGTGCCTGCTCGGCGATCGCCTCCGCGATCCGCGGGTCGGCGTGCCCGGCGTTCACGCACATCAGCTGGCTGCTGAAGTCCAGGTACCGCTTGCCATCGACCGTGAAGAACTCGCAGCCGCGGGCGGAGGCGACGGGGATCGGGCGCGCGGACCCCTGCCGCTGCCAGTCGAACATCGTGTGCTTCAGGCTGAGCTCGACGATCTGGTCTGCCGAAAGCTCGTTCATCTCTTCCCCTCCTCGCGACCCGAGCAGTCTATCCGGCCGCGCTCAGGCCCGGTCGCGGAACACGACGACGCCGGCCGGCGGCCGCAGGCAGTGGTCCAGGTGCATCGACCGGTTGTACGAGCCGACGTTCAGCAGCGCGAGGACGTCGCCCTCGCGGACCTCGGGCATCGCGAGGGCGTCGGCCCACCGGTCGTCGCCCTCGTTGATGTTCCCCGTGACCGTCACCGGCCGGTCGGGTTCGGCGTCGGCCGCGCGGCACAGCACGACCGGCAGCTCCAAGCCGTAGATGAACCGTTCGGGTGCGACGCTGTACCCGGCGTCGAGCCCGACGAACACCTCGCCGTCGCGCTCGTCCACGGTCACGACCTCGGCGAGCAGCACCCCGGACTCCTTGCACAGGAAGTCCCCCGGCTCGGCCGCGATCGTCACGCCGAGCGGGCCGAGGTGCCGGCCGAGGGCCGCCGCGTACGCATCCAGGTCGAGCGGGGACTCCCCCTCCCGCTGCGGGACGCCGAGCCCTCCGCCGGCGTTCACCTCGACGGGCTCGTGCCCGGCCTCGATGAGACGGCGCGCCATCGCCGCCGCGCGCTCGACCGCGACCTCGAAGTGCGCGAGCCCGTCGGTCAGGAACCCGTCGCCCACGTGGAAGTGCACCGTGTCGAGCCGAAGATCGTGCTTGGCCGCGAGCTCCAGGGCCTCGTCGAGCTGCTCCTCCAGGATCCCGAACTTCGTCGGGCGGGCGCCCGCGTACAGCGACTCGCCGTGGCCGTGGGAGCGCATCCCGCTCCACGCCGCTCCCGCCCGGGGGTTCACGCGGATCCCGACGGCGGTGCCGGGAGCGCGCCGCCCGTACCGGTCGAGCTGGGAGAGGAGGTCGACGTTCACGTGGACACCCGAGCCCAGGATCGCGTCGAGGTCACGCTCGGACACGTTCGTCCCCGTGTAGCTGACCTCCGCGGACGCCCACCCCTGCGCGAGCGCGTGGTCGACCTCGCCCGGCGAGCAGGCGTCGATCCCGACCGAGCCGAGGGAGCGCACGATCGCGAGGACCCCGGGATCCCGCTGGGCCTTGAGCGCCAGCCGGAGGCGGAACGGCGGCCCGGCGCGCTCGAATGCGCCGAGGAGCGCCCTTGTCTGTTCGGCGATCCGCTCGCCGTCGTGGACGAACAGGGGGGTGCCGTGCTGGCGGGCCAGCGCCTCGGCGTCGCGCCCGGCGACGAGCAACCGCCCGTCGCGGATCTCGAGCCCCGGCCGCTCCCACCAGCGCGTCACCGGCACAGGCTACCCTTGCGGGCCATGGCGGAGATCCAGCGGTGCGAGTGGGGCGTCTCGGACGACCCCCTCTACCTCGCGTACCACGACGAGGAGTGGGGCGTGCCCTCGCACGACGACCGCCATCTGTTCGAGATGTTGGTGCTCGAGGGGGCGCAGGCGGGCCTGTCGTGGGCCACGATCCTGCGCAAGCGCGAGGGCTACCGGCGGGCGTTCGCGGGGTTCGACCCCGAGGCCGTCGCGCGCTTCGGCCGGCGCGACATCGCCCGGCTCCTCGAGGACCCGGGGATCGTCCGGAACCGGCTCAAGGTGGAGTCGGCGGTGAACAACGCCGCCCGGGTGCTGGAGGTGCAGGAGGAGCTCGGGAGCCTGCACACGTACCTCTGGTCGTTCGTCGACGGCCGGCCGATCGTGAACGGGTGGACGCGGCTCCAGGATCTCCCGGCCGAGACCCCGGAGTCGGAAGCGATGAGCAAGGACCTGAAGCGGCGCGGCTTCCGGTTCGTGGGATCCACGGTCTGCTACGCGTTCATGCAGGCCGTCGGGATGGTCAACGATCACGTGGTCTCGTGCTTCCGGTATCGGCAGGTCTGAGCAGGATCCTGTACAATCTGGTCATGGCGAAGACCGTCCCGCTGACGGAGGCCCGAGCGAAGCTCAGCGAGCTCCTCGACGAGCTCGAGCGACAGCACGAGCACGTCGTGATCACCCGGCACGGGCGGCCGACCGCCGTCCTCGTCCCGGCAGATGAGCAGGAAGCGCTGGAGGAGACGCTCGAGATCCTCCAGGACGAGGACCTCCTCGAAGCGCTCAGGGAGAGCCAGGAGGACGTCGAGGCCGGCCGGCTGAAGACGCTGCGCGAGGTCCGGCGAGACCTCGGTCTTGGCTAGCCTGCTCCTCACCCATCGAGCCGAACGGGACCTCGCGGCGCTGCCCCGGACCATCCGGGAGGCGGTTGTCGAGACCCTCACGCTCCTCGAAGCCGATCTGGAAGGGATGGGGAAGGAGTTGCGGGGACGAGTACGCGGTCTCTGGGCGTGTCGGGTGGGCAACTACCGCATCCTGTACACGGTCGCGGGGAGCAGCGCTCGGCAGCGGGTCATCGTGCGGGCGATCCGTCACCGGGGCGTCGCCTACGGCCGGCCTCGACGGCGACGCTGAGCGCCGGAGCGGCTCCCGTCAGCCGAGCAGGTTCCGCAGCGCGAGCAGGACGTTCCGCGTCGGGTTCTCGGCGATCCGGCGCATGAACCACGGGTACCAGTACGAGCCGTAGGCGATCAGCACCCGCACCGGGTAGCCCTGCCCCGCGAGCCGGAGCTGGTCCTCGGTGCGGATCCCGTAGAGCATCTGGACCTCGAACGCGCCGCGCTCGCGCCCGCCCGCGCCGGCATCCAGGTCGATCTGCCGGACCAGGTCGACGTCGTGCGTGCCGAGCGCGAGCCGCCCCTCCGGACCCTTCCCCGCGAGGATCCGCAGCGCGAGCCGCCGGTAGGCCTCGTCGATCGTTCGCTTCGAGCCGAAGACGATCTCCTCGGGCTCGCGGTAGGCGCCCTTCACGAGCCGGATCGAAGGGTCCAGCGGCATCAGCGCGTCGATGTCGGCCGCCGTGCGCTTCAGGTAGGCCTGGAGGCAGATCCCCGTGCGCGCGTGGGAGGTGCGGATCCGCCGGTACAGCTCGAGCGTCCCGTCGACGTAGGGGTGGGACTCCATGTCGAGCCAGAGCCAGTTGCCGCGCTCGGCGGCCTTCGCCACGAGACGCTCGAGGTTCGCGGAGGCCAGGTCGAGGTCGAGGTCGAGGCCGAGATGAGTGGGCTTGACCGAGATCTCCGTGTCGAGTCCGCGCTCCGCGATCCGGTCGTAGGCGTCGAGGTAGTGCTCGGCGACCTTCTCGGTCTCGCCCGCGTTCGTGACGTTCTCGCCGAGGGCGGTGAGCGTGGTCGGCAGGCCCTTCACGCCGAGCTCGGCCGCCGCGACGAGCGCGTCCTCCAGCCGCTCCCCCGGCATGAACCGGCGGACGGTACGCCGGACGAACCCGAACCGCGGCAGACGCTCGCGGAGCCGGCGGTTGTCCGCAGCCCACAGGATCGCGGTGCGCGAGACGCCCATATCGTTGACCACGGTAGACACTATCGGAGCTCGGAGCACGGTCGATCAGCGTTCCTGGACCCCGTGCCGGGCAACGCCTAGCGGGGGACGGGAGGAACCATCGCCGAGCGGCTCAACGCCTGCGGTAGGCGCTCCGCCGGTGCTGTGCGCGGTGGATCAGCACGACCCGAGCCGCTTCGTCGATCTCGTAGATCACGCGGAACCCACCCCGGCGCGCCGAGTAGAGCCCTTCGAGCTCACCCCTGAGCGGCTTGCCCGCGCCTGGGGGCTCTCGGCGATCGAGCCGAAGATCGTCTCCAGGACCGCTGCTCGCACCGTGTCGGGTGGGCGGGTGAGATGCCGGAAGCCCTCCGGCGTGATCTCAACCTCGTAGGTCACCTACAGGTGGTCCTTGAGACGGGGCCTTTCGCCCCTGGCCGCCTCCCGGCGGGACCTCCGGATCGACTCGAGCAACGCTCGGTCCTGGAGGATGTCGACCGTTTCCTCGAGCGACTCGAGATCCTCGGGCGACAGCAACACGGCTGCGGGTCGCCCGTTGCGGGTCACCACGAAACGCTCGTGCTCCCGAGACGTTCGGTCCACCAGCTCAGATAGGTGGGCCTTCGCCTCCGTGAGCGGGATCGTCTCGGCCATGACTGGTTAGGGTCCTAACCAGTCCCGCGCCGGCCGTCAAGGACGTGCCGAGGCGGAACCAGGCCACCTCGCGCACCGGAGGTCGAGTGGAGGTGAGCGGACTCGAACCGCCGACCTCTGCCGTGCGAAGGCAGCGCTCTACCGGACTGAGCTACACCCCCGGAACGGGAGGAAGGGTAGCAGAGGCCCCTGCTACCCCTGCCGCTTCGCGTGGCGCTCGAGCGCGTCGTGCAGATCCTGGCTCACGCGAGCCACGGAGAGGTCGCCGCGGGTCTTCTCGATCAGGCTCCGGGCCACGTCGGTGGATCGGCGCAGGTTCAACGTGATCGCGTCCGGGTAGTCCATCGAGACGAGCACGTAGTACATGTCGTCCATCGCGGTCAGCACCGCCTCGCCCTCGTCCACCCGCCCGTGTCGCAGGAGATCGAGGATGTGCCGGCGGGCCTCGCCGATCGCCTCGGCCATCCCGTTCAGGTATGGGGCGTCCTCCACGCCGAGCTCCTCGGGCGTGGGGAGCTCGGCGGCACGGGTGACGACGGCCTCGGTGATCCTGGCCTCCGCGTACTCCTTCTGCGCGTCCTGGAGGTAGCCGGCGTAGCGGACCTGCGGGTGGTCCTCCACCACGCGGAGCGCCTCGTCGATCGCGGCCTTCGCCTCGTCCATCAGCCGGTGCGCCGTATCGAGCTCGCCCCGGTGGATCGCACGGATCGCGTTCGCGCACGAGCGGATCGCGGTCCGGGAGGCGGGCAGGGCGCGCTCGCGCGCCTCCATCGTCGCGTCGAACCGCTCGCGCAGCCGCTCGGAGATCGCGTCGAGGTTCACGGCGCCCGGCTCAGGCGCCGGCCACGCCCACCGGCCGTCGGGACCGTCGGACCACGATCCCCACCGGGTCATCGTCCCCGAAGGCCGCCAGGCCGTTGAAGGCCGGACGCGCGGTGCGCGCGCTCGCGTCCGCCGCGTACCCCAGGCGGCTCGCCCTGACCGGCCGCTGCGGCGACGGCGACGGCGCCCGGGCCGCGTACCGGTCCCGGGCCTGCTGCTTCATCGACACCAGGAGCCAGACGTACACCCCGAGCAGGGCGATCAGCGCGCCGGTCCCGTACCACATCACCCGCAGCGGGGGCACGAGGCCGATCAGGAAGGTGAGGCCGATGCTCTCGAGGAGGAAGACGAAGACGCGCCGGCGGCGCTCCCGCGCCCGGGCCTGCGCCCGTGCCCGAGGCCCGAGGAACGCGATGCCCTTCCGCGGCGTGACGATCCAGCGGCCGTGGCCGTTCGACTCGGTCCCGGCGAGCAGCTCCAACCCCCTCTCGAACTCCCTCACGCTCCGGTCGGCCGACCTCCGCCACGAGGGGAGGAGGAAGGCGGCCCATATCATGGTCAGGGCCGCGAGCAACAGCCAACCCATGCGCCCAGCCCCTCCGTGTTCGGAACCCCGGTCCGCCACAACATCTTGGGCTGGGTCTGCACGCTAACACCCCAGATGTAGCGTTACAAATACCAACGATGGAACTCCGGACGTTCGATCCGCGATCGGGGTTCCGCGAGGTGGGATGGGGGACCGCTCAGCCCTCGGCGACGTAGCGGCCGGACTTGCCGCCCCGCTTCTCGAGCAGCCGGAGCCCGTCGATGCGCGCGGCGCGGTCGAAGGCCTTGGCCGTGTCGTACAGGGACAGCGCGGCCACCGCGGCCGCCGTGAGCGCCTCCATCTCGACGCCGGTGCGGTCCATCGCGCGCACGGTCGTCCGCACACGGATCCGGCCGGTGTCGGGGTCGGGCTCGACCAGGACCTCCGCCCCGGTCACCGCGACCGGGTGGCAGAACGGGAGGAGGTCCGGCGTCCGCTTGACGCCCATCACCCCGGCGACGCGCGCCGCCTCGATCGGGTCGCCCTTCGGCGTGCCGGCGATCAGGCGCGCACACGCCTCCGGGGTCATCGTCACGACGCACTCGGCCACGGCCTCGCGCCCGGTGACCGGCTTGGCGCCGACCTCGACGATCCGGGCCGCGCCCTCCGGTCGGACCTCGATCGGCTCGGCCACGCTCAGTCCTCCGTCGACCGGAACAGCATGACCCGGACCTGGCTGCCGGCCGGGGCCGTCTCGGTTCCGGGCGGGATCATCGCCAGGCCGTTCGCGCGCGCGACGGTGCCGATCAGGTTCGAGCCGCGACCCCCCGTCGGCGTGGCCACCCAGCCGTCGGGGACGCGCCGGACGCGGACCCGCGCGTACTGCGTCTTGCCCCGCGGGCCGGACACCTCCTGCTCGAGCCGCGCCGGCACCTCGGGCCGGAACAGGTTCCTCCGCCCCATCATCTTCATCAGCGCCGGCCGGATGAAGACCTCGAAGCTCACGAACACGCTCACCGGGTTGCCCGGCAGCCCGAAGTACGGCTTGCCCTCGATGTCGCCGAACCCCTGCGGCATCCCGGGCTGCATCGCGACCTTGAAGAACCCGAGCTCGCTGCGGCGGTCGAAGGCAGCCTTCACGACGTCGCGCTCGCCCACCGAGACGCCGCCCGAGGAGACGAACACGTCGGCCTGCGCGAGGTGCGACAGGATCGTCTCGCGCAGCGCGTCCGCGTCGTCGCGGACGATCCCGGCGAGGATCGGGACCGCGCCCGCCTCGCGCAGCGCCGCGAACAGCGTGTACGCGTTCGAGTCCCGGATCTGGCCGAAGCCCGGGGTCTGGGTCGGCGACACGAGCTCGTCCCCGGTGGAGAGCACGACGACGCGCGGCCGCGGGTACACGAGCGGGTGCGAGATCCCCGCCGTCGCCAGGAGCCCGAGCTCGGGTGCCTGGAGGCGGCGCCCCGCGGCGACCAGCGTCTCGCCCGCGCGGACGTCCTCGCCGCTCGGGCGGACGTGCTTGCCCTCCGGCACGGCCGCGAACACACGGACCCGCTCGCCCTCGGTCTCGCAGTTCTCGATCGGGACCACGGCGTCCGCCCCGGCCGGGATCGGCGCCCCGGTCGCGATCCTGATCGCTTCCCCGCCGCCGACGGTTCCCTCCGGACGCTGCCCGATCAGCGCGCGTCCGGCGATCTTGAGCTCGACCGGCGAGGACGGGCCGGCGGCCGCGACGTCGGAGGAGCGCACGGCGAACCCGTCCATCGCCGAGGAGGCGAACTCGGGCAGGTCCCGATCGACGCGGACCTCCTGGGCCAGGACGCAGCCGTAGGCCTCGGTGAGCGGGAGCTCGAGCGGCTGGAGCAGCTGGATCTTCGACAGGATCCGCTCCCTGGCCTCCTCGACGGACAGGAGCCCCTCGCCGCTGTCGTGGTCGTGGACGTGGTGGGGTTCGGCCATGTGGGTCAGTCTATCGGCGCCCCCCCGCGTGGGGGCGCTCAGAGCAGCTTCTTGCGCTCGACCAGGTCGGCCAGCCACTCCCGGAGCTCAGGACCCACGTCATCACGATCGATCGCGAGCTCGATCGTGGCCTTGAGGTAGTCGAGCTTGTTCCCCACGTCGAACCGGCCGTCCTCGAACACGTAGGCATAGACGGCCTGCTCCTGGGCCAGGATGTTGATCGCGTCGGTGAGCTGGATCTCCCCGCCGACCCCGGGCTCGAGGTTCCGGAGGGCGTCGAAGATCTCCGGCGTGAGGACGTACCGCCCGATCGCGGCCAAGTTCGAGGGCGCCTCGTCCGGGCTGGGCTTCTCGACGATCGACAGGACGCGGGCCAGGCGGTCCTCCTCGACGTACTCGGGCTCGATGCACCCATAGAGGCTGATATCGTCCCGCGCGACCTGCATCGCGGCGAGCACGCTCCGCCCGTAGCGCTCGTGGATCCGGAGCATCTCCGAGAGCAGCGGGGTCTGCTCGGCGATGATGTCGTCGCCGAGCAGCACCGCGAAGGGCTCCTGCCCCACGTGGTCCTCGGCCACCGAGACCGCGTGCCCGAGCCCGAGCGCGTCCCGCTGGCGGATGTAGTGGATCGTGGCCATCTCGGAGATCTCGCGGACCTGCTTCAGCTCGTCGAACTTCCCCTTGGACTCGAGGAAGTGCTCGAGCTCGAGCGAGCGGTCGAAGTGGTCCTCGATCGACCGCTTGCCGCGGCCGGTCACGATCAAGATGTCGGTCAGGCCGCACCGGACCGCCTCCTCGACCACGTACTGGATCGCGGGCTTGTCCAGGACCGGGAGCATCTCCTTGGCCTGGGCCTTCGTCGCGGGCAGGAACCTGGTGCCGAGCCCGGCGGCCGGGATCACGGCCTTCCTCACCTTGGTCATCGGGCGCCTCCCGTGCGGGGACCCGCGAGTCTAACGCCTCGGGGCCTCGAGCCGTCAGTCCCCCGGTCGGCCTCCGACAGGCCTCCGATACACTCCCACCATGCCCACGTACGAGTACGAGTGCACGGCGTGCGGTCAGCACGTGGAGGTCTTCCAGCGGTTCTCCGAGGACCCGCTGACCACCTGTGGCGTCTGCGGCGGACCGCTCCGCAAGGTGTTCCACCCCGCGGGGATCGTGTTCAAGGGCTCGGGGTTCTACGCGACGGACAGCCGCTCGAGCTCGCGCGGCTCGGCCGCGAGCAAGGAGAAGGAGGCCGCGGCGACCTCCACGGGCGGCGAGGGCGGGTCGAAGAGCGAGTCGACCTCGGGGTCGACCGCGACGAAGGAGCCGAGCGCCTCGTGACCTCGGCCGAGATCGGCGTCTTCGGCGGCTCGGGCTTCTACTCGTTCCTCGAGGGCGTCGAGACCGTCGACGTCGACACGCCGTACGGCCCCCCTTCCGCGCCGCCGGCGATCGGGGAGGTCGGGGGCCGGCGCGTGGCGTTCGTCCCGCGCCACGGCGTGAAGCACGAGCTCCCGCCTCACCGGATCAACTACCGCGCGAACGTGTGGGCGATGAAGGAGCTCGGCGTGCAGCGGATCTTCGGACCGTGCGCGGCCGGGTCGCTGCGGGCGGGCGTGCGGATCGGGGACTTCGTCGTGTGCGACCAGCTCGTCGACCGGACGCGGTCCCGCCCGCACACCTTCTACGACGGCCCGGTCACGACGCACATCTCGTTCGCCGATCCATACTGCGAGACGATGCGCACCGTCGTGATCGACGAGGGCCGCAAGCTCGACATCCCGCTCCACCCCACCGGGACGATGGTCGTGATCGAGGGCCCGCGCTTCTCCAGCCGCGCCGAGTCGAGGTGGTTCGCCTCCGAGGGATGGGACACGCTGAACATGACCGGGTACCCCGAGGCGTTGCTCGCCCGCGAGCTCGAGCTCTGCTACGCGAACCTCTCGCTGATCACCGACTACGACGTCGGTGTCGAGGACGCGCCGCCGGTCACGCACGAGGACGTGATCCAGGCGTTCCACCAGAACCTCGAGAACCTGCGAAGGCTCCTGTTCGCGGCGATCCCGGCCCTGCCCGCCGAGCGCGACTGCGCGTGCGCCACCGCGCTCGAGCACGCGCGGTTCGAGGTCTGACCGTGGGCGAGCGCGTCCTGGTCACGGTCGAGCTCCGGTTCACCACCGAGGAGGACGCGCACCAGCTCGGGGAGCGCGTGCGGGAGTCGGTCGCCCAGATCGTCGGGCGGGACCGACTGGAGGAGTTCCGCGTCCGCGTGCTCCCGCTCGCACCGCCGAAGCGTCCGCGCCCGGTGTGAGGCCGGTGGGAACCGCTCCCCCTGTGACCTCGATCACTGCGGCGCGCCGCGCATCCGGCTAGCCTCGCCGCGTGCGTTCCCGCAGACGCTGGTCCGGCCGGTCCAAGCTGTTCGCTGCGCTCGCGATCGTCGCGGGCGCGTCGGCGTTCTGGCTCACCGACGGGTACGCCGCGCGGCTCCAGGCCCTCCGACCCGCGGTCGGCGAGCCCGTCCCGGTCGTCGTGGCCGCCCGGCAGCTTCCGCGCGGGACCGTGCTGGATCCCGGGCTGCTCCAGATCCGCGAGCTCCCGTCGAACTACGTCCCGCCGGGCGCGCTCGCCGTGGTCGAGCAAGCGGCGGGGCGGACGCTCGTCTCCGACCTGGCCGCCGGCGAGGTCGTGACCCGTACGCGGATCGAGGTGGCGGGCGGGGCCGTCGCCGCGCTCGTGCCGTCAGGCCTGCGCGCCTTCCCGATCCGGGCCGGCGTGCCGCCGGGGGCCGTCCGGCCCGGGGACCGCGTCGACGTGCTCGCCACGTTCGGCGGACCCCGCCCGTACACCGAGACCGTGGCCGCGGGGCTCGAGGTGCTGACGATCCTCGAGGAGGCCGAGGGCGCGTTCGTCGCCGACGGCGGCGGGCCCGCGCTCGTGCTGCTCGTCAGCCCGGAGACGGCGGAGCGCCTGGCCCACGCGGTCGCGTTCGGACGACTCTCGATCGCGGTCGGGTCCCCGGACGAACCGGCCTGAGCGGTCGGGCGCCGCCGGTAGGATGGGCGCCGGTCCGCGACCGGCGAGGGGACGCTCCTGTCGATCTTCCAGGCGATCGTGCTCGGCATCACGCAGGGCGTGACGGAGTTCGCCCCGATCTCGAGCTCGGGCCACCTGATCCTGGTGCCGTGGCTGTTCGACTGGCCGATCCTGGCCGACGCGAACCTGAACAAGACGTTCGACGTCGCGCTGCACATCGGGACGCTCGTGGGTGCGCTGTTCTACTTCCGCGCCGACGTGTGGCGGTACCTGCGGGCCTGGCTGCGCTCGATCGGCTCACGGCGCATCGGCTCGACCGACGAGCGTCTGTCGTGGGCGCTCGTCGTCGGGACGCTGCCGGGCGTCGTGGCGGGCGCGACGCTCGAGCGCGTGATCCAGGAGGAGCTCGGCGCGCCCTGGCTGATCGCGACGATGCTCGCGGTCTTCGGCGTGGTGCTGGTGGCGGTCGACCGGGTCCGGCCGATGGCCCGGAACCTGGACGACCTGTCGATCCGCGACGGACTGCTGCTCGGGATCGCGCAGGCGGCCGCGCTCCAGCCGGGGGTCTCGCGCTCCGGGATCACGATCACGGCGGCGCGCGGGATGGGGTTCGACCGTCCGACGGCGGCGCGGTTCTCGTTCCTGCTCTCGCTCCCGATCATCGCGGGGGCCGGCGTGTACAAGGGCCTCGACCTCGCGCGCGAGGGCATCCCCGTCGGGATGGAGGGCGCGTTCGCCGCCGGCGTCGCGGCCTCGGCGGTGAGCGGGTTCCTCGTGATCGCGTTCCTGCTCGCCTACCTGCGCCGGCACGGCTTCGCGATCTTCCTCTGGTACCGGCTCGCGGCCGCGGTGCTCACGTTCGCCGTGATCGGGGCAGGCGTCCGGCCTGGGACCGCGTAGCTCGGGGCCGCCGGGCGTCAGCCCGCGGGCGGGTCGAGCGGCGCCACGCCGAACCCCACGCTGAACCGTCGGCACCAGACCACCGCCGTACGCAACCCCGAGAGGTCGACGTCGTCGGGGATCCGGTAGTTCGAGCTCCCGAGGTTCCCCTTCAGGGGCCCGAGGTCGATCAGCACGCCGTCGTCCCACACGCGCCAGTCCTCCGAGAGCGGCAGGTCGGTCAGCACCACGCGGAGGTCGGGGCCGTTGGAGGTCTCGAGGTCCTCCAGGCGCAGGTACCGCGAGCCGTCCTCGAGCTCGACGATCAGGGCCGTCCCCGCGGTGTCGTGCTCGAGGGCCCGGAAGCCACCACGCGCGAGGACGACGCCTCCGGGCTCGGGCGCCTCCTCCTCGGCCGCGCCACCGGGAACCCCCTCGGCCGTCCCGGTCCCCGCCTCGGTCGCGGCGCCCCCCGCCGGCGCCGCGGCCCCCGGATCGGCGGAGGGTAGCGCCTCGTCCACCCGTTTGTCGATGAACAGGTTCCAGGGCGCGAACCAGTACAGGCCGAACGCGCCGAGGCCGAGCACGAGGACGGCGACCGCCGCCCATCGTGCGGGGTGCCGCCGGACCGTCCCTCCGATGCTCGATACGAGCCGCATGTGGCTCTCCAGTCCCCCTCCAGGTCGCAGCGTTACGCGGATGGGCCGGGCGCTAGCGGCCTATCCGCGGAGCCCGTTCCTCTCATAGGCTCGCGGTGCCCCGCGGGCGCGTCGACAGATCCGGGTCCAGGGGCAACGACGTGTGGGCGGCCGCGCCCGCCGGCACCGCACCGATCAGCGGTTTGATCGAGAACGGGGCATCGCCGGTCGGATCGACCCCGTCGAGGTCGGGCTCGATCGTCAGGACGATGACGGACGAGCCGTCGGCCAGGTCGACCGGGGGCGAGATCGACGTCGGGAGGTTGGCCAGGAAGTCCTCGCCGGGGAACGGCGGGCCCGCGAGCGGTCCCGAGAAGGGCGCCGCGTCATCCGCCCCCGAGGCCGAGGTGAACCGCCCCGTCGAGAGCGGCACCCCCTGGGTCACCCCCCAACCCTCCCAGACCCACCCGTCCGGCAGGGCCGGCAGGGTGAGCGAGGGCCCGGGCCCGGCGGCCGGGTCGAGGAACCACACGCCGGCCGACTCGTTGGTCGTCGAGGCGTCCGTCGGGGTGGCCAGGATGAACGTCCCGGCGATCCGCCCGAGGCGGACCGGGAACCGGAGCCGCGCGCGGTCGCCGTCCGGCGCCCCCTCGAGCACGACGATCCCGCTGGGGCCCGGGTCGGGGTCGGGCAGCGGCTCGATCGTCACGACGATCGCGTCGGCCCTCGCCGGGTCCCGCGGCGAGGTGAAGACCGCCTCGTGCCCGAACCCGTCGACGAGGTTCCCGTCCTCGTCCACGTTGAAGCCGCCGGCCGAGATCTTCCGCTCGCCGTGCACCGCCCAGACCTCGAAGAAGGCCCCGCTCAGGGGCTCGAGCCTCGAGACGTCGAGCCGGATCTCGAACCGGCGGGGCAGCGTCGCGGCCCCGGCTGCCACGGGGACGAGCCCGGCGAGCAGACCGCCCGCGAGCACGACGAGTGCGATCCTGCCTCTCACGTTCCACCTCCTACGGCGGGGACCCGACCACCGTAGGCGGGAGGTCCTCACCGGACCCTTACGGCGCGGTGACCCGGGTCGAACATCTCCGGTAAGGCTTTGGCAACATCCGGCGTTCATCATGGGAGGGATGGACACGACCCGCGTGCTGGTGGTGGACGACGAGCCGATGGTCCGCGACGTGCTCGCGCGCTACCTCGAGAAGGAGGGCTTCGGCGTCGAGACGGCCGAGGACGGCGAGCGGGCCCTGGCTGTCTACGAGGCGACCCGGCCGGACCTCGTCCTGCTCGACCTCATGCTTCCCAAGCTCGACGGGCTCGAGGTCTTCCGGCGGATCCGGGAGCAGGCGGCGACCCCGGTCATCATGCTGACCGCCAAGGGCGAGGAGACCGACCGGGTCGTCGGCCTCGAGCTCGGGGCCGACGATTACGTCACGAAGCCGTTCTCCCCGCGCGAGGTGATCGCCCGCGTGCGCGCCGTCCTGCGGCGCTCATCGCCCAGAGGGACGCCGGCGAGCGGCGTCCTGCGGTTCGACGGCCTGGAGATCGACGGGCCGCGTCGCGAGGTCCGCCGCGGCGGCGAGGTGGTGCGGCTCACCCGCAAGGAGTTCGACCTGCTGCACCTGATGGCGTCGAACCCCGGGCGGGCCTTCACCCGCGCGGAGCTGCTCGAGGACGTGTGGGACTTCGCCTGGGACGGCGACACGGCCACGGTGACGGTGCACGTGCGCCGCCTGCGGGAGAAGATCGAAGAGGACCCATCGAACCCCGTCCACCTGGTGACGGTGTGGGGCGTCGGGTACCGGTTCGACCCATGACGGCGATGCCCGGCTGGCGCGCGCTCGCGATCCTCACGGCGGCCGCGGCGCTCGGGGCGGCTGGGACCTTCGCGGTCGGCGCGGCGATGGGCATGGGCGGGGCCGAGCTCCGGCACCTGGCCGCGTACCTCGTCCCTGCGCTCGTCGTCACGATCGCGGCGAGCGCGCTCGCGGCCCGCCTCCTCTCGCGCGCGTCGCTGCGCCAGCGGTTCGTGGCCGTCGGGGCGCTCGGCGCGGCGATCGCGCTCGCGAACCTGTGGGTGCTCTCGCGGACGATGTTCGTCAGCGAGCACGACGCGACCCTGCTCGGCGTCCTGCTCCTGTACTCGGTGGGCGCGGGGGTCGGCGCGGCGCTCGCGGCGGCGCGAGGCGCGTCATCGGCGCTCGAGCGGCTCGCCTCGACGGCCAGGGCGATCGGCAGCGGGGACCCGGACGCGCGGGCCGGCCGGCTCCACGCCGGGCCCGAGCTCGACGCCATGGCGCGCACCCTGGACGAGATGGCCGACCGGCTCCAGGCGGCGCAGGCTCGCGAGCGCGCGGCCGAGGCCACCCGCCGCGACCTGATCACGGCGATCTCGCACGACCTGCGGACCCCGCTCGCGAGCCTGCGCGCCATGGTCGAGGCGATCGACGACGGCGTCGTCGACGACCAGCCGACGATGCGCCGCTACGTGCGCGAGATGCGCGCCTCGATCGACCGGCTCGTCGCGATGGTGGACGACCTGTTCGAGCTCGCGCAGCTCGACACCGGCGCGATCGAGGCCGAACGCGAGCGCGCGCGGCTCGGCGAGGTCGTGCGCTCGGCCGTGGCCGCGGTCGAGCTCCAGGCCGAGGAGAAGGGGCTCGAGCTCATCACCGCGCTGAACGGCGCCGACGACGCGCCGTGCTCCCCGCGGCTCGAGCGGGTGCTCCAGAACCTGCTGGTGAACGCGGTCCGCCACACGCCGGCCGACGGCACCGTGCGCGTGGAGGCCCGCCGCTCCTCCGACGGGCTCGAGGTCGCGGTGGCCGACACCGGGGAGGGGATCGCCGCCGAGGACCTGGACCGCGTGTTCGAGCCGTTCTTCCGGGCAGATCCGGCGCGCCACGGCGCCGGCGCGGGGCTCGGGCTCGCACTCGCCAAGCGGATCGTCGAGGCGCTCGGCGGCCAGATCCGCGCCGAGAGCGAACCGACCCGCGGCTCGCGCTTCGCGGTCGTCCTGCCGCGCTGAACCGTCGCTCTCCGTCGCTACCTCATGGGGACGGGGTCGTCTCCCATGGCCGACAGCCTGCCGCGACGGCGTCCATCGCGTCGTCCTCTGTCGGAGGTTCGGAGAGCGGGACCCCCCGCGCCCTGGCACATGCCCACGCCCGCTCCAGCCACGCTTGGGTCTCCGCGGCTGTGGGCGCATGCTTCCCCAGCCACACGTACTGGATCCGGTACAGCCACTGCGCCTCGCACCGAGCGAGGACCTCCCCCTGACGGGGCTCGTCAGCGGTGTCGATCACCCCGTACGTGAGCCGGTACGACGGATCCTCCCCGGGTGAGTACACGAGCGGCCCTTCCGGGTATCGGTAGGGTCCCACGACGGTGAACCCCTGATCGCGGACGCACTGGATCGCGCTCAGAACGGCGCGCTCGTACTCGTCGAACGTCACGTGGCCGTCGGCAAAGACCTGGCGCTCCAGAGCCGCGCCCCCGACGTGGGATCCCGGGTCCGTCGGCAAGGGTGCCTGCAGCGCCTCCTCGATGAGGGCCTGGTCGGGCCCGGCGCCGCCACCCACGACCGCTCCGGCCCCGATGACAGACGCCAGGGTTGCGCCCCCGCCCAGGACGGCCGCCGCGATGCCCATGATCGCCCACCGGCGTTCCCCCCATCCTCTCCGCATCTCAACCTCCTCCCGGAGCGATCGTCGCTTCAACCCGTGAACCGTCAGTACGCGTGTGGCTGCTGGATCGGGCTCCATGACAGGTCGAACCCGTTCTGCGCCTGGTGCTGACTCGCCACCGCGATCGAGTTGGTCACGGTCACCTCCACGGCGTTGGCCGGCACGCTGCCCGTCGTCTGGAACCAGCCCCAGTCCGTGACGACCCCGCTCGTCCGATCCTTGCTCTTGAAACGGACCCTGAGGTGGTTACAGGCACCGTTCACGTCGTTGGTCCTGCCCCGCGAGCTGGGGTTGATGGTCTCGTGCACCCCACCGAACTTGCACGTCACGCCACCGCGCGTGTAGGTCCACTGGCCGGAGGCAGTCGCCGTCCCCCAGGCCGGTACGGACCAGAGAACAGCAACCGCCACCGCGCCGGCCAGCGCCGCCACCCTCTCCCATCGCCGCATCCTCGACCCTCCTTCTTCGCGCCGAACCCGCGGCTGCGCCCTTCCTGGTTTCTCTTCTGTACATTGACCTCGAGTAGCCACGTAATGTCAACACCTGGTTCCGGTGACGTCCCGCGGACCGCTCATTTCCCCGAGGAGGACGTTGCCGACGAGCGAGCCGGTGAAGATCGCCCGAGGGCCCCTCGAGCTGCCACCATCGGGAGACAGCGATGCTCCCGCCGCAGCCGGCCGAGCACCTCCGCCAGCTCGCGCTCAGGTCGTCCGCGGGTCTCTGCCGGTACCGAGTTGAAGCCGGCGCCTGGCCGCCACGGGTCGCAACGGGTACGGACGAAGATGATCCCCCATCCTGCCGCGATCGCATGAGGGCTACACGCCGGCGACGGTCATCTCACCGATCAGGATCGACGGCGTCCCGACCGAGGTGAAGAACCGGAGGTCGCTGCCGACGACCTCGACGGCGCGGAGCATCTCGGGGACCGTGCTCGCGATCGTCATCTCGCGCAGCGGCTCGCCGAGCGCCCCGCCGGAGATCCGAAGTCCGGTGGCGCCGACCGAGAACTCGCCGCTGATCGGGTTCGCGCCGGAGTGGACGCCCGACACGTCCTGGATCAGCACGCCGCCCTCGGCCCGCCGCAGGAGCTCCTCGAAGGCCCCCTCCCCCGGCTCGATGTAGAAGTTCGTCGTCCCGACACCCGGCGTCGAGCGGTAGCCGGCCCGGTCCGCGTTGCCGGTCGAGACCGTTTCCCCGCGCGAGGCCGTGTACGTGTTGTGCAGGAACCCGTTCAGCACGCCGCGCGTGATCAGCTCGGTCCGGCCGGTCGGCACCCCCTCGTCGTCGAACGGCGAGGCCGCCGGCCCCGCGACGAGCCGTCCGTCGTCGACGAGCGTGAACGCCTCCGAGCCCACCGTCTGCCCGACGAGCTCGGCGAACAGCGAGCGCCCCTTCTGCACCGCCTCGGCCGAGAGCGCCCCGGCGAGCACGCCGAGGAAGGACGAGGCGGCGAACGGGTCGAGCAGCACCGGCACCCGCTGCGTCCCGGGCTTGCTCGCGCCGAGGATCCGCGCGGCCCGCGTGGCCGCTTCCCGCGCGACCCCGTCCGGGTCGAGCTCGTCGGCGCGGTGGGCGACGCGGAACGAGAACCCGGTCTGCGTGTCGCCGTTCTCCTCGGCGAGCGCGACCGCGACGGCCCAGCAGCCGGTCCGCCGGAACTCGGCCGAGACGCCGGTCGTGGAGGCGATCGCGACCCGCGCCACCGCGTCGCCGAACGAGCACCGGTCGACCTTGCGCACCCGCGGGTCGACGGAGGTCGTCGCGCGCTCGAGGTCGAGCGCGAGCGCGACCTTGCGGTCGGTCGGCATCGCGGCTTGCGCCTCCGAGAACAGGCCCTCGAGCGGCTCCCACGACCCGGCCTCCGGCAGGAGGTTGTGCTCGTCGGGCCCGGCGAGCGCGGCGTTCTCCCGCGCGCGGGCGACCGCCGCGCGGACCTCGTCGACGCTGGGGTCGGCCACGTACGCGAACCCCAGCCGCCGCCCGGAGATCACGCGGACGCCGACGCCCTTCGACTCGGCGAACGTGAGCCCCTCGATCCCGCCCTTGTGCGCCTCGGCCTCGGTGCGCCGGGACTCCTCGGCGTAGGCCTCGACGGCCTCTCCCCCCCGAGCCGCGTCGACCGCGGCCGCGCACAGCTCGGCGAGGTCAGGCACCGGTCCCCCCGACCGTGATCCGCGAGATCCGCAGCGTCGGCGAGCCGCTGCCGACCGGCACGCCCTGGCCGTCCTTGCCGCAGACGCCCGGCCAGATGTCGAAGTCGTCGGCGATCGCGTCGACGTTCGACATCACCTCGATCGCGCGGCCGATCAGGTTCGCGCCGCGCACCGGCGAGGTGATCTGCCCGAACTCGATCCGGTAGGCCTCGGCGCAGCCGAACACGAAGTCCCCCGAGGCCGGATTCGTCTGGCCGCCGGCGAGCGCGGTCACGTAGATCCCGCGCTCGGTCGAGGCGACGATGTCCTGCGGCGTCGCGTCGCCGTTCAGGATGTACGTGTTCGACATCCGCGGGATCGGCGGGTGGGCGTACGACTGACGGCGCCCGTTGCCGGTCGACGGCACGCCGTCCTTCTCCGCCCGCAGCCGGTCGTACAGCCAGCCGCGGAGGACGCCCTCCTCGAACAGCACCGTGCGCTGCGCGGGCGTCCCCTCGTCGTCGAACGAGAACGACCCCCACGCGTTCGGCACGGTGGCGTCGTCGACGCCGTGGAGGATCGAAGAGGCCAGCCGCTCGCCGATCCGCCCGCGGTACACGCTCGCCTCCTTGTCGACGGCGTCGGCCTCGAGCGGGTGACCCACCGCCTCGTGGAACAGCACCCCGCCCATCCCGGGCGCGAGCACCACGGTCGTCTCGCCGGCCGGCGCGGGCTGGGCCTCGAGCATCGTCACGGCCCGACGGGCCGCGACCTCCGCGGTCGCCGCCGGCGGGTGCGCCTGGAGGAACTCGACCCCGGCCAGCCCGGCCGGGCCGTGCGAGCCCGTCTGGATCACGCCGTCGCGCGCGGCGACCACCGTCACGGAGAGACGGATCCGGGGGCGGACCTCCACGACCCACCGGCCGTCGGAGGTGGCGACGAGCACCCGCTGGACCGAGTCCCCGTAC